>ERZ772948.203-NODE-203-length-37510-cov-4.842398_pt1 | contig 37510 bp, 44 predicted proteins | sample MGYA00511945_ERZ772948 | MGnify/ENA primary metagenome ERZ772948 (study PRJEB29015, sample SAMEA2737927) | human oral metagenome | biome: human oral; feature: human-associated habitat; material: dental | place: China | collected 2141 ... | reverse complement strand
TGGTAGTTGATGCCGGTGAGTGCTTCGGCTTGGCGGAGGGTGATCATGTCGGGGTGGTGCATGTAGACGGGTTCGGCGGCCATGTGGTATCCTTTCGGTGAACAAACAAGATAACTTCGTTCCTGTTCTTGTTTCTTCTGTGAGTGGCCCCCGGTGTGGAAAGCCGGGGGCTTCTCGTTTGCTGATGCCTAGAGTGTAGACAGGGCGAGACAGGCTTGTCAAGCGCCTGCGGGCGCCCAGCCGAGGTGGTTCAGCCTGGAGTAGTCGGCTTCACGTTCGAGGAGGACATGCCCGATGCGACCTTCCCTGTTCTTGGCGACGTGAATGTCGGCGCGGGTCCAGTCGGTTACCCCGTTCTCGTGGGGGCAGGACATGAGCATGACGACGTTGGCGTCCTGCTCGATGTTGCCGGACTCGCGGAGGTGGGAGAGCTGGAGCTCGCCACCGAGAGACTGTTCGGCTTGACGGCCGAGCTGGGCGATAGCGAAGACGGGGATCTGTAGGTCCTTGGCGAGGTTCTTCAGGGACCGGGTGTATTCGCCGATGAGCTCCCAGCGGGCACGTCTGTCGCCGGGGGCGGCGTTGATGAGGCCGATGTAGTCGATGAAGGCGGCGGCGAGGCCGTGTTGGCGGTGGAGGAGGCGTGTGGTGGCTACGAAGTCTCCGATGGTGAGGTTGGCCCGGTCGTCGAAGTGGATGGGTAGTTGGCGGAGGTGTGGTACTGCGGCGTTGATGCGGGCTTGTTCTTCGGGTGTGGGGTGGCGGCGGCGGGTTATGGCGTCTCCTGGGACGTTGGCGACGTTGGAGAGGATGCGTGACCAGAGTTCGCGGCCTGCCATTTCGAGGCTGGCGAAGTAGACGTGGCCGGCGTCTGCGAGGTGCGTGGCCGCCTGGAGGGCGATCATGGTGTTATGGGTGGGGACCATGGTGGTTCCGGCGAGATACATGTGATCGTGGTTGTCTACCTGGATGCACCGCACCGGCACGGACGACGTAGGTTCACATGAGGTGATGTAGCGGCGGAGGTTGCGGCGCCTCTCGGGCACTCGGTCACGCTTGCGCGGGAGTGTGAGGTGGTCGCGCGTGAACATTCCGTTGACGAGGTACGCGGTTGAGTGTGCCTCGTCCCGGCCTTTCACTGTCTTGGTGGTCATTGTGGGGCGGATCCCTAGTGTGCGCGCGAGTTCGAGGAAGTCGTGGGCTAGTTGTGCGTCTACGGTGCAGTACTGGACTTGGCCGTTCTTGCTTACGTAGCCGTCGCTGTCTAGGAGGCCGCGAAGTAGCTGTGTGCGCTGTTCGAGGCTGGATCGCAGGTAGGTGCTGGGGATGTGCTTGTTTCTGAGGACTCCGAGGTTACGGAGGCGCGCCAGCGCCCCCTCCTTTGTGCCGATTGGCTTGTTGGAGAAGGTGATGCGTTTGCAGTTGTTCTTGTCGCCGCGAACAGAGGTGTGGTATGCGGCTTCCTGCATGTGCTGCATGAGGTTGTCGACGTCTTTCTCCCATGCGGTGATCATGTTGATGTGTGAATCGCCGTCACCGAGCCAGTAGCCGAGGATGTAGGGGTCGATGGGGAGGTCTGCCTCGGGCAGCTGGATGGGGGTGATGTCTGGGAGGGTGTGGTTGGCTCGGCCGTCCTTGGTGCGGACGGTTTCTGCGATCTGCTTGGTGGTGATGACGGACGGGTAGTGCTGGCGCTGCTTTCTGGCGTGGGGGGATGTGTGGGCGTACTTCTTCTCTGCGCAGGAGGCCTTGCGGGATGCCCGCGTTTCTGTGATCCACCTGTGGTCGGCGTCCGCGGTGATGGTTTCGCCGTCGTTGAAGGTGATGTTGTAGCAGGTGTGGTCGTGCATGACTTCGGTAGCGAAGGTGACGGTGGTGGGTTTGCCGTCGAGGCCGAGGACCTTGTCTCCGACCTTGATGTCTCCCATTGTGGTCCACCCGGTTGGGGTGGGGATGGGTGTGTCGAGTGCGAGAGCTTTCCCAACTCCTGGTCTAGCGGCGATGACGTAGAGGCCTCCTGGTTTCCAGCCTCCGATGATGTGGTTGAGGTCGGGCCATGGGGTGGGGGTGAATGGTGTTTGCTTGGTGGTGAAGTCTGCGAGCTGGGTGAGGCACTGGTTGTTGTCGACGAGTGCTGTGGAGCCTGTGGAGACTTGGTTGAGGAGCTCGCGGATGGTGGCTTCTGCGTTTGAGGGGTCTTCTCCGGCTTCGATGATTTGGAGGCCGCGGGTGCAGGCGTCTGCGAGTTGGCGGCGTGCGGTGTTGTCGATGAGTTTGTTGGCGTAGACGCCTGCGAGGGCCCCGTGTGCGACTGCCGTGAGGTCCATGATGTCTAGGAGGTAGTCGGGGGTGACGTTGGCGTCTGTGATGGTGGGGAGCTTGTCGAGGATGAGCTCGCGGGTGAGGCCTTGGCCGGGGTTCTTTTGCTTGTAGTCTTCGATGAGTCGCCAGATGGCGGCGTTGCGGGTGTCTGCGAAGTGGTGGGGGTGGATGTTGTCGAGGTCGATGAGGGCGTTTGGGTCGCCGCTGAGGGCGATGTTGAGGATGGTGGTTTCGGTGTTCATGTGTGGCGGGGTGTGGGTTATAGGAGGGACTGCTTGACGAATGGGTGGATGTATGAGGTGACGGCTTGCAGTGCGGCTGATTGCGGCCGTGGGAGGTTTGTGTCGAAGAACGCTGCGGCCAGTAGTTCGATGGTGTGTGCGGGGGTTGGGATGACTTCCGTCCATTCCCAGATGCCGTCGCCTTCGTGTCCGCGGATGATGGGGTCTCCTGTTTGTGGGCCGGTGGCGATGACGTAGGTTTCTGGGTGGTCGCCGCTGTAGTGTGGTTCGTGTTTGGCGAGGGCGTTTCTGATCGGATTTCCGTCTACTTCACCTGCGTCGATGCGTATGAGGGGTTCTGTGGGCCAGGTGCTCATTGGAAGATTCTTGCAATTAGTCGCGTGTCGACGGTGAAGTGGTGCGTGGTTGCCTCTCGGCCGCAGGTTACGCATTTTATGATGATCTCGGGTGGTTCTTTTAGGGGGATCTGTTGGCCGTCAATGATCTTCTCGCAGATCCGTTCAGTGAAGGTGATTTCTGCCTTTAGATCGTGGTCGCCGCATTTAATCTGACCGGATCGTGTGAGTGTTTTCATTGGTTAGCCTTTGGTGATGTGGTTGGCGATGCGGATGACGTCAATGAGGAGCATGCAGAGAGCTCTCGTTCCCGCATTGGCGTTGAAGGTTGATGCCGCGTGTGAGATTCGCGTGGTGGCGTCCTCTGTGATGCTGGGGAGCGGTGAGCGTTCGTCGAGTTTTTTTGCTGTGCCTCGGGCGCGGATGAATACTTTTTGGGCGGAGATTGCCTGGTTGGTGGCGATTGCGTTGGAGAGGATGATGGCTGCGGTGGTGAGTTTGCCGAGGCTAGCGAATGCGGCTTCCGGGGTTGTGGGGTTGATTCCTGTTCTTGTTGCACTGGCGATCAGCCTGATTGCTGATGCGGGTTCGACTTGGATGTGGTCGTCTACGATGAGGGAGAGCCAGTTGTTGGGGCCGGCGGCGGCGGCGTGGAGGATTTGGCGTGGAGTGAGCATGGAGTGTTCCTTTCTGTCGTGCTGACGGTTGGAGCGTAGACAGGGTGAGACAGGATTGTCAAGCCCTGCCGCAGTGCCTGTCGATCTCAGCCGCAAAGGTGGGCCATCTGGGATCACTGGGGAGACCCATGTGAGGCTTCCAGAACTTGATGTAGAGGTTGGGGTCGATGCCCATGTCGAGGCAGGCGTACCCGAAGTCATCTCGGGTCACCGGCTTGCCGGTGGCAGGGTTGATGGCTGGCGTGGCCTGAGTCGCACCGTGGGGGGACTTCTGCATCCACGACTCCTTAGCGATCTCGTTTCCCTTAGCACACCAGGTGCGCCATGTGGCATCCCAGTTGGACCGTTTGACGCTCTTAGACCTGTAGTATCCGACGAATTTCTCAATCTCGGCTTCGAGCGGGATGGAGGGGTAGCGCTCTAGGGTGCGGGCGAGAGCCTTGTCGCTTGGGCGCCAGTCTTCGGGGACGATGGTGTTGCGGATGGTCTTCGTGACCTTCTTCTGAGGTGCAGAAGTTACGGTGGCGGCGGGCTCGTCTCCCCAGATGTGTGGATTGTTCTCACGACTAGGCGGGAACTTGTATGAACCATCCTCCTCGTGCGCGAGTCTGTCATAGTCGCCGCGACACTCCTCAGCCAGAGCTGACCTCCAGTCCACGTAGATGATTGAAGTGAGTCGCTCGCCGCCACTGAAGCGCGCCTCTCGAGCAATGAGCCCTTTGTTCTCTAAGGAGGCGAGAGCTTTCTTGGTGGCATCTTCACTGTAGTGGGAGCGGGCGGCGATGCGGGGGAGGTCTGCATCGATCTGCTTGACACCACTCCAGGTGGAGAGGGCGGTGAGTGTGTCGATTTCCACTCGGCTGAGGTCGTCGCGGGCACCGGCGAACGTGAGTGCAGTTAGGAGGGAGATGTACATGTGTGGTATCCTTGTCTTGTGTTCCTAGGGGGCGCCGCTAGTGGTAGGCGGCGCCCCCGCTTTTTACATGGAGAGGTTTAGCTCTTCGCGGAGGTCATCCTGGGCGCAAAGGAGGTCCATGCACTGCTTAAAGGTGAGGGCGGTTCTGAACCAGTCTACCTTGAAGAGTGTCGGAGTGAATGGGGCTGTCTTGCGGGAGATGACGCCGCCCTGCTCCAGGTTTTGGAGTGTCTTGATGATGGTCGGAGCCGATAGGCCGGTGATGTTGGTGAAGTCCTCGTTCGTGGCGTAGAACTGGAAGGTTTCCCTATCTCCGCGTACGCCTTCGAGGAGCGCTAGGGCCTGGAGTATGACGTACTCCGAGCCGGGGAGGTTCAGGTGGATGTGCGCGTGGGCGACAATGCCGTAGATGGGAGCGGATAGGTGGTGTGGTACTTGAAGTGGTTCCATGGCTCGATCGTAGCGCACTGCCTAGAGGCTGTCAACACCGTCTGTGGCGTCGGGTGCGATTCGCCTCCTCATCCGGGCTAGCGTCCGGTAACTATGAACCCTAGGGGTAGGGTAAATATGAACCGCTTCTAATACTAGAAGAACTCTCTCTATTACTAGAAGAGGCGTCCAGCCTTCCGCTTCGCTCCGACCGTCGGACCGTTGGTCCTTGGTCGTCGCCCTGGCCTTCGGCCCGGTTGGTCCACGAGAGCAAGGACGAAGAGATGGTTCGTTGGCTAGTCACGTACCTGGCTCTCGTTGATCCTTGGTCGCCTGATCGAGTTGGAGCGTTCAGAGTCTTCCTCGTCGTCCTTGCCCCTCCTTGCTGTACCGAGACGGAACGTGACTCCTTCTCCTTCCTTGCCGTGATGCCAGGTAGGGGGTTGGGTTGTGGTTACTTTGGGTTGATCGTCTCTAGTTGGTTGACGCTCACCAAGAGTGCTCTGCGGCGGCTGCGGTGCGGCGGCGGGCGCGCTCGCGGCACGGGAAGGCCCATGGGAGGCTCTCTGGCGGCCTAACGGGGGTGGGTGTGGGTGCTGGCCTACCTGGGGTCGTGAAAGGCGCTCAGATTGGCTTACACGGCCTCGGGGGTGAACTGTCCGGGTTTTCCGGAGGGTTGACTGTCGCACCTGAGTGCGGCTATGCTGGTCGTGCTGATAGGGGCCCGCCTTAATGGATCACGATTGAGTTTCCTTTCCTCTCGTGTATACCAAGGCGGGCCCCACCTTTTGCCCTAAGGGCTCCGGCGTGATAGACTGCGTTGGTCAGCCAACGAAAGGACGCCTCATGAAGATCGACTGGGAGAACACCCCCCAGTACTGCAAGGTCTGCGACCACCAGATGCGCGCACCTCGAACGACGCTCATTGACCACCCGGGCACTCGCGCCTACGGGGGGAGGGGGATCTGCAACTCCTGCTACCGGCGTAAGCGCCGCGGCCAGGCCGGTGCGGCCAAGACTTACATGGACTGGAGTGAGGCGCATCACTGCTCGCGCTGCGGTGTTCGCATGCGCCCCCCGCACACTAGCATCAGCGAGTTCCCCGAGACTCGCCTGTACTCCGGGAACGGGGTCTGCGCCTTGTGCGCTAAGAGCCGCCGCCCGGTCGGCCCCACGGTTGCTGAGCTCGCGGCACAGGGGCACCCTTGCATTGAGCCCTGCCCTCTCCCCTCGAATAAGCGCTCCAACATCTGGTGAAAGGACATCCCTCGTGCTTTACCTCCTCATCTACGGCGACAAGAGCAACCCTGACGTTGACGTGATCCTCTGCGACCGCCACCCCGACCGCACCGACGAGGGGACGTGGGTGTTCAAGAATGAGGGGCAGCCGGACTTCTACGTGTATCCGGGTGACTACCTGTCGATCCATCATGCCTATTTTGGGGGTAAGGCCGCTAAGCCTGCTTTCCTCTTCGACATCCGTGAGGGATCCCCGAACAGTGGGGGTGTGTCGATGGTTTATCCGGGTGACGTGCGGTGAACATGGATGATCTCAGTGAGGTTCATGTGCGGATGCTTGTCGCATCCCTCGACTGCGCGGTTGATGAGCTCCGGGATGCGCTCGATACGGCGCACCAGGTTGGCGCGTACGATGTGCCACATCATCGCCGTAACGCTGATCAGGATGACGCCATCATCCGGGTTAGTGAGGCGCGGGAGGGTGTCGAGGAGTACCTGGAGCTTGTGTTCACTGACCGGTATGACATGGGTGTGCATGTGACATTGGAGGTTATGTCGTGAGTGCTGATTCTTTTATCTCGAGCGTAGGCAGGTTTCGTGGAGTGCTCGAGCGCCTTAAGGAGGCTTGGGTGGACCTCCAGGGGCTTGAAGGCCTCGAGGATGGTGATCCGTTCCTTGAACGGGCGTGGAATGAGTATATTGCCGCACGCACTGACGCCGAGAGTGCTTTTACTGGCCTCGCGCAAGAGCTGGCGGGGGTCTATGTGCTGGCCCGCATTGAGGGTGTGGGTGTCGATGTCTTGGGGTAAGCAGTCGCGGCGCCGTAAGGAGCTCCCTAAGGACTGGGACAAGATCCGGCGAGTGGTCCTGAGGCGGGATGGTGGCCTGTGCGTGTTCTGCGGCAACCCGGCGAATCAGGTGGATCACATTATCCCTGACGGCCCGCACGTGCCGGACAATCTTAGAGCCTTGTGCCAGCACTGCCATATGATGCGCACGCAGCAGCAGTCGGTAGAAGCTAGGAAGCGCCGCTATAATCGGGGCAATAAGCCTCGGGGCCCTAGGCCGAAGAGTAAGCACCCCGGATACCTTTAGGAGTCGACGATGGGAGTGAAGGGACCGATCCCGAAGCGCAGCACTGAGGGGCACCGTACTACTCAGGCCAGGAAGCTTGATGGTGGCGTGGAGCCGGTCAATGTGGTTGCTGAGCAGGTGAAGCCACCCAAGCCGGATCCTGACTGGCACCCCATTGCGAAGAAGCTGTGGAAGGCTGTGGAGGATTCGACGTTCACTCGCTACTATGAGCCGTCGGACTGGATTGTTCTCTACTCCACCTGCGATGACCTGTCGAATTACAAGATGCAGGATCGGCGTTCCCCGACGATGCTGGCGGCCGTCAACACGATGCTCACCAGCCTCCTCCTCACCGAGGGGGACCGCCGCAGGGTTCAGATCGAGATCAACCGCGTCGACGAGTCCGAGGCCGAGTCGGCCGGCGTGGTCGCGTTGCAGGCGTGGACGAAGGCTCGGGCAGCGAAGTGACCGACACGCTCCCCGCACCACGGGAGCGAACCGATACGCTCCCCCTCGGCCTGCCGGAGAGGACTCTCGGCTACCATGCTGCGGCGTGGATGATGGATAACCTGATTCAGCCGAATGGGCCGAAAGCGGGACAGCCGTTCATCCCGACTGATAGGCAGATCGAGTTCCTTGCTCATTTCTACGCCCTGAATCATAAGGGTGGCTTTGTGTACAGGCAGGGAATTAGAAGGTTAAGCAAGGGAAGCGGCAAAGCTGTAAGCTTGCTCACACCTATCATTACTCCCGATGGATGGCGTCTGTTCGGAGACCTCGCTGTCGGAGATCGCGTATTCCATCCGTCTGGCAAGCCCACCACGATAACTCAGGTGCACCCAATCGGCCAGTGGGACACGTGGGAAGTTGAGGTCTCTGATGGGACCATCCTAACCACGTCCGGCGAGCACCTGTTCACGGTGGATGAGTTCGTCGGTTCTGCTAAGCGCAAGCGCCGAACGTTGGACGTGCGCACCATGGCGCGTGAGGGCTTAATGTTCGACCGCCCTCTCACTAAGGGCTCCACGAAGGCCACCAAGGCTGGCGTTGGCAAGTTTGCTCTCCCCGAGACCGATCCTCTGGAGTTTCCTGAACGTGACCTGCCTGTCGACCCATGGGTGCTTGGCTACTGGCTCGGCGACGGATCTACGGGGCATGGCGAAGCCACCGCCGATGTTGACGACATTCCGCACGTTCGCGAGCGCCTGCGTGCAGCCGGGTATGACATTGGTGGCGTCTGGAAGAAGAAGGAGGGCGGTAGAGGTCGCAAGTTCAGTATCCTCGGCCTCACGAAGGACCTCAGGAAGGCTGGCGTCCTAGACGAGAAGCACATCCCTGACGACTATCTGTATGCCTCTGTGGAGCAGCGCAGGGCTCTCATTCAGGGCCTCATGGACTCCGATGGCTACGTTGATAAGAAGGGGTCGGCCGAGTACTGTCAGGTGCGCAAGCATATCGCTGACGACATGGCATTCCTTCTTCGCTCCATGGGAGTAAAGGTAAACGTCCGAGAGTCAGAAGCGAAGCTCTACGGTCGCGTCACTGGCCCTCGTTACCGGCTCACGTTCAAGCCCTACAAGCACCAGAACCTCGTGACCCTGCCCCGCCGTGCGGAGAGGGTGCGGGAGCAGCGCAGGAAGCCTATCCCGAGGGTCATTAAGGATGTGCGCAGGGTGGCCCCAGTGGATGCCCGTTGCATCACTGTAGAGGCTGAGGACGGCCTGTATCTGGTGGGGGAGACGATGGTGGTGACCCATAACTCTCCGTTCGCTGCAGCTATGTGTCTGTTTGAGCTTCTTGGCCCTTGCCGGTTTGACCATTTTGACCGGCACGCCCCGTTCGGTGTGGTGGCTAAGGAAATGAGCATGCCCCTGGTGCAGATCGTGGCTACGTCGGAAAGCCAAACCGCTAATACCATACGAATGGTCAGGGCGTTTTGTCAGAAGAAGGGCACGCTGGCCCGCAAGTATGACCTTGAGGTGGCGAAGACGTTCATTGAGACGCCCGGCGGGGGGAAGCTTCAGCAGATGACCTCCTCCGCCCACTCCATGGAGGGTGGTGAGGTGTCCTTCGTTGTGGGGGATGAGCTCGAGCACTGGCTCCCCGCCCAGGGCGGCCCGGCCATGTTGCAGACGATTCAGCAGAACGCGGCGAAGATGGGTGGCCGTTTCATGGGGACCTGTAACGCGTGGGTTCCTGGTGAGCAGTCGTCGGCGGAGGCGGTCTTTGAGGCGTGGTGCGACCAGGAGGACGGCCTTACTAGGGGTAAGACGAAGATCCTCTATGACGCCAGGGTCGCCCCTCCGAACACGGTTTTGACGGATGAGCCTGAAGAAGGACAGGTTGGCCTCACTGAGGCGCTCGAGTACGTGTATGAGGGCTGTCCGTGGGTGAATCTGGAGTCGATCAAGGAGCAGATCTGGTCGCCGGAGTACCCGGAGTCGAGGTCTATCCGGTTCTTCCTGAACAGGCCGAACGCAGCGGAGGCGTCCTGGATCACGTTGGAGGAGTGGACCCAGCTCCGTAAACCCGATAGGAAGGTGGAGCCTGGGGAGAAGATCGTCATGTTCTTCGACGGATCCAAGTCCAATGACCATACGGCTCTCGTGGGTTGCTGCATGGAGGATGGGCACATCTTCAAGATCGGCCACTGGAAGCCGGAGAAGCCTCTTGGCGTGGTGAATGTGGCTGCCGTGGATGCGGGGGTCAGGCGGGCGTTCGACACGTATAACGTGGTGGCGTTCTGGGCTGACGTCCGGGAGTGGGAGTCGTTCACGCGCACGGCCTGGCCCGAGGACTTTGGTGACCGGCTGATCGTCCCTGCCGTGCGTGGGGGCATGTCCGCGTCCCCGATCGCATGGGATATGCGCTCCCACGCCTACCAGTTCGCCGAGGCGGCGGAGACGGCGTTCACGGAGATCCAGCAGCAGGCGTTCACTCACGATGGGGACTCTGCTCTGGGTGAGCACGTGTCTAACTGTCGCGTGAATGAGTTCAAGGGGCGCTGGTCGGTGAAGAAGGAGTCCCCGAAGTCGTCTAAGAAGATCGATCTGGCTGTGTGCATGATCGGCGCTAGAATGTTGTACAGGTACGTTAAGAGCAGCAAGGAGTGGGCTGACATGAATAAGCCGGTTGGTGCGTGGACGGTGATCGTGTGAGCTTTGAGAAGATGCTCGCCAGCTTCGAGGGTGGCGCTTATCGTCCGGAGTCGTTCGAGACGTACTATGAGCAGAGTGAGCGCCTTGACGCCCTGGGTATCAGTATCCCGCCGGAGGCGCGTGTGCTGGAGATGCAGGCGCCGTTCGCGAAGATGGCTATTGATGTCCTGACTGAGGTCCTGATCCCGGCCGGGTTCATCATCGCGGATGATGGGCGTAAGGATCTGGTGCGTGACCTGCGTGTTGTGTGGCAGGCCAATGACATGGATTCTCAGTTCAATCTGGCGGCGGCTGAGGCGCTTGCTGCCGGATCCGTGTTCTGGGTGCTGTCTCCTGCGGATGAGGATCATGAGCATCCGTCTGTTCGGGCGCTGGACTCGCGTCACGCCGGTGTCCGCATCGACCACTTCGGGAACGTGATCGAGGGAATTGCCGTCTACCGTACGGGTGATGGTGTGAAGTGCGCCTCGTACTACACGCCTGACGGCATGACCGCCTACAGGCAGGTAGGCACCCGGTGGGTGTCCGACTGGTCTACGAGTGACCCGTGGGGTGCGTCGATCGTGCCCATGTTTAACCGGGCCCGGCTCCGTGACCGGTATGGCCGGTCTGACCTGAAGGAGCTGAAGACGGTCATTGACGCGGCCTCCAGGACTCTCACGAACCTTCAGATGGGTCAGGAGGTTGCCGCTTTCCCGCTGAGGTTCCTTATTGGTGACGGCGCCGACCGGATGCTTGCTGGGCAGCAGGCGGCGGCCGCGATGAACGGGCAGTTCGGCGGCAATCGCATGGAGAACTATGCTGGCGCACTTCTGGCCGCCCCCACTGGGGCTGATGTGAAGCAGCTGACCGGTGCGTCCTTGGATACGTTCACGAACACGTACCGCACTTACGCTTTGCAGATCTCAGCCATGACGGGCATTCCTCCGTCAATGATGGGTGTGGCTGCCGACAATAACCCGACATCTGCTGAGGCCTTGCGTGTGGCGAAGGATCGTCTGATCGCTCGCGCTGAGAACAAGCAGCGCCAGTTCAGTGACGCGCTTGAGCGCATCGCCCGCATTATTGCGGTCATGAACGGGGAGTCGCCCGAGGGGTTGGAGACCCTTGAGGTGATGTGGGCTGACGCGGCCGCCCCGTCGGCGAGCGCCCAGATGGCTACCGCCATGCAGGCCGAGTCTCAAGGGGTTATCGGTGCTGAGACCGCGCGGGACTTCATGCACCTTTCCCCGGAGCAGATGGAGCGCGAGAACCGCCGCCAGAACGACCTGGACTCGATGGCGGGCCAGATCCTCCCTATCGGCCTACAGGACGAGGACGAGGAGGACCCTGAGGGTGACGGCGAGGAAGAGGATCCTGCCGACGACAAGGATGAGGCTAAGAAGTGACCCTCGCGCTCTTCAGGGCCCTCCTAGTCACTATCTCCCGCACTTTCCAGAGGCGCCTGGATGACGCCACCGCTCCTTTGCAGGGGAAGCCGGTGACACTCTCGGAGAAGGAGCTGGGTGAGGCGATCACTCCTCTCGTGTGGGCCGCAAGACGCCAGGCGTGGGCGGCTACGGCCTTGTTCCTGCGGGGGCAAGCCAGGGCGCATGGCGCGAATGAGGCGTGGATCCCCCCGCAGCCGGGGTACAGCCCCGATTCGGTGCGCTACGCGATCAGGTCCACCAAGGCCCGATCCGGCAAGCCTGAAGCGTTCAAGGCTCTCCAGGGCGAGCTCACTAGCCACGTGTATGCGGCGTCCCGTAGGACCATCAACGATGCCGTAGAGGACGCCCCTGACGTCGCCGAGCTCCTTGACGACCTCGAGCGGATCGCCGATGAGCTTGAGGGGTTCTCCAAGGAGCAGGTCGAGCAGATTGAGCGGGAAGTCAAGAAGCATGAGCGCAGGCGCCGCCCTCGGAGGAGCTGGGTTGACGTGTTCGATGAGGTCGCGGACCGCGTCGACAAGGCCATCAAAGAGCTTGAGTCCGAGGGGATGCTCACTCAGAAGTACAGGGACTCGGAAGCGCTGAAGGATCTCCCGGACAAGTATCGCCGTTCAAAGGATGGGACACTGATCGCCAGGCCTTTTGCGTGGGCGCGGGTTGTTACCCCCTCGAAGAATGGGCCGTGCGGCTTCTGCGCAATGCTTGCCTCTCGTGGCCCTGTCTACAAGACGTCTAAAACAGCTGGCGTTGGCGTCAACAGATTCCACACCAACTGCGTTGTTCCCGACTCGCGGGTGTCAGGCCCTGGGGTGGAAGCCGGTTATCGACGGTACTACGAGGGTGAAGTTGTCACCCTCGTCACCGCCGGTGGACATGACCTCACCATCACCCCGAACCACCCAGTATTGACCGATAGGGGATGGGTTGCTGCTGGCGACCTCCAAAAGGGAGACCACCTTGTCAGCGGCTCTTTCGGTGACGGGTATCTGAGATTGGGACCAGACGAAAATGATCGAGGTCCCCGTATTGAGGATGTCGTGGGTGCGCTTAGCATGATAGGCGCGTCGGGCGTTGCTGGCGTGCCAGTTTCCCCCCAGGAGCTCCACAGCAACGGGTCCGACACAGAAGTCGACATTGTATTCCGCGACGACCGCCTCGGGAACGTACTGGATTCCGCGGTCGTGCAGCCATCCACCGAAGAGCACTTCGAGGTGGGATCGACAGAGGGTGCCCTCGGCGGCTTGGGCGGCTTTAGTCTGGGCTCGCTTGAGACGCTGTTCGCTAGTGACTTTCCTGCCGATGAAGCGCTGGCGAGCCTGTGCCCGGCGCATTTCCAGCTCCTCCTCACTCATGCGCTGCCATCTGATGACTCCGGCCTCACTGGCTGTGCGTCGCTGGAGCCCGGCTTCGGTGAGCCACCTGTCGACGACGCCGCGCGACACCCCGTATCTCTCGGAGAGTGCGAGAACACTATCGCCCGCCTCATGTCGCTCCTTGAGGTCGGCCGGGGCAGCGATGCGCTTCTTGCTGGCGCGCCCGGTGCGGGGAATCGCTTTGACCCCCCGGCGCCGGAGAGCGACACGGAGAGAATCGGGGTCTTTGCCGAGTATGGCGGCCGTCTCCTGGAAAGACTGGGTGGTCTTGTAGAGCTCGATCGCCTCATTGATAAGCGAGTCGGGGAGTATGCGGGGCATGTTTACAACCTTGAGACACAGGAGGGATGGTACAGCGCCAACCATATCATCGTCTCAAACTGCCGGTGTGCGATCGTCCCGGTTTACACGTCCAGGGCGTGGCCGGGTAAGGAACAGCATGCTAGATTCGAACAACTGTACAATGAGGTAGTGAAGGCCCATGACCTTCATGGGCACGAGGCACTGCGGGCAATGAACCGCCGCCTATACCAGGAGCAAAGGAGAAGGAATGGCTGACACCCCCACCGAGTCATCCGACGAGGCCGTTACCCCTGTCGAGGAGGCCGCCCCCGCGCCGGACCCCCAGGGTGATAGCGACACGGAGACCGCCGAGCAGGAGGAGGCGCCAGCCGCCCCTGAGGAGCCCAGCAAGCCCAGCGAGCTCGACGACCTGAAGGAGCGCCTAGGAGCCCTTGAGGCGGTACTCGCCAACAAGGACGAGGAGATCAAGGCCTTGCGTGACACCGCAGCCAAGGACTCCCTGATCCGTGACGCTGGCCTCCCCTCGAAGTACGCCCAGTTCCTACACGGAGACGAGTCCGGGTGGGGAGATCAGGTATCTGCCCTCCTGGAGCTCGCCAGTAAGACCCCTGCGCGCCCCCGCGACCCCGCGGTAGACGCACAGGTCGGCTCCGACTCGGAGGACCGCGAGACCGCCATCCTCCGCATGTTCGGGCTCGCCGAGTAACCCCTGCCTGACAGGGGCAACATCTAGAACAACTCTGCCGGTCAGGCAGGAAGGAGACGCGAATGGCGGACAACGCTGCCAAGGTCGCAACCATTGCAAAGCTTACCGCTGGCGGTAACGCCGAGGGCTTCCCGAAGGAGGTGCTTGCCCCCATCTGGAAGCGGGCCTTCGCTGGCTCCATCGTCCAGAAGGTCGCTGGCACCGTCCCGGTTTCCCTGGCCGGTAACGCGGTCACTATGCCGGTCGGTCAGCCTGTCGCCGGTATCGTCCAGGAGAGCGCCGACAAGCCTGTCGTTGACGTCTCTGTCGGCCTGAAGACCTTCAGCCCCGTCAAGACTGCGGCCATCGTGTCGATCTCTAAGGAGGCGCTCATGGCTAACCCCCTGAACGCCTTCGATGACCTGGAGGATCAGCTGGCTGAGGCTATCGCCCGCTCGATCGACACCGCCGTCATTCACGGCAAGGACGCTCTCACGGGCACTGCCCTGGCGGGCAAGGAGTCCCTGTCCTCCACCACGAATGTTGTGGAGCTGGATCCCGCCAAGTTCGATACTACTGGCTATCTGGGCAAGCAGCTCGCTGCGGCTTACGACAAGGTCGTGAACACTGACGGTGAGGCCGACTATGACTTCAACGAGTTCCTCTTGTCGCCGAAGTTCCGGTCCATCATCATGGGGGCAACCGACGGCTTCGGTCGCCCGCTCTATCAGGCGTCCCCGAACCTGGCTGACCAGTTCACCAGTGTCCTGGGCATCCCCGCCGTCTATCACAAGGCTGTTAACGGCCGCGGTAAGGTGTCTGAGCCGAACCTGCTGGGCTTCGGTGGTGACCTGAAGGAGAACCTGCGTCTCGGCTTCGTTGAGGGCCTCACCTGGGCTACCGCCGACCAGTACGCCGCTGGCATGGACCTGTTCGGCACGAACCGTATCGCGATTCGTGTTGAGGCTATCTTCGGCTGGGTTCTGCGTGACCCGCAGGCGTTCGTGAAGATTACGAAGAAGGCTGGCTGATGAGTCCGCGGGGCGAGAGCGTTACGGAACCCTCGCCCCGCGGGTGACACCTAGGGAGGAGAAGAAGTGACCGTAGCGGAGAGACTCGACGTCGAACGCACGCTCATGCGCGACCTCGAGGATGATGAGGCAAGGTGGGTTGATGCCCTCCTTGAGCGCGCTGAGGCTCTTATTCTCCTCCGCATGCCTGACGCGGTTAATCGTTGCCGCGTCGACTACCCATTCCGCGTGGCTCTCATCATGGTGGAGTGTGAGGCTGTCGCGCGAGTACTGCGCGCGCCCGGCGGCGGGCTCTACAAGTATGAGACTGAGGGCACCTACACCTACTCGGTGAATCAGGCTGTAGCCTCTGGCCTCCTGGAGATCACTCAGAGGGACTGGCAGGCGCTCGAGGGAGGCGCTGGCGGGTGGGGTAGCGCGGCCCCGGTCCTGGACGGGTATGCCCAGAACCGGCGTGGCGGGGAGTGGTCCCCGGACGCGCCGAAGAGATTCCTGATGTCTTTCCGCCGGGCTTCGGTCCCAGACAAGCCAGCCGCCCCTGAGCTAGGGTTGCAGCGGTGGGAGGGGTGGCGTACCACATGGTGACCTTCCGGCCCCGCCGCGGCCGCTACCTGGAGAATGGCCCTCACGCTGTGGAGGTCACTGTCGCGATTGTGTCTGAGGGGCGCACCGGGCGTCGTTATACACCCGGCGAGACGTTTTACGTCGACAAGGTTCTTGTGCAGCCCTCCGCTGGTAACGCGTTGAAGGCTACGGAGAACCGTACCATCCGCGGTGATCTTACCGATGAGACTACCCTTAAGATTATGGGGACTGGCCGGAAGTGGCCGGGCGGCCCTCACTCGTGGGTGAAGATTATTAAGGGGCCACCGTCGTTGGAGGGGAAGACTTTCCAGCAGGCTGGTGAGCCGCTGACCTATGACGCCTCGCCGATGACGCGCCATTTCAGTGTCCGCTGCGATACCCTGGGGACGGTGGCGAAGTGATCCACGCCTACGACAATAAGCGCATCCATGAGGACATTGCGGAGGTTGTCGCTCGCCAGCCGGAGTTTGCTGCGGCGGCGGCGAAGGTGTTCGCGGAGGTGAAGGCTGCCGCTTCTGCGCACGTCGACACCGGCGAGCTTTTTGCCTCATATGGCATGGAGCAGGGGAAGGTGGACTACACGATCGCCCCGTCCACCGACCATGATGCTGCCGTAGAGTTCGGTCACTACGTGTATCAGGATCGCCAGGGGCGGCGCACCGGACGGGAGGGTGCACGGTATCGCACCTGGGTTCCTGGCCTCAACATCCTTCGTGGGGTAGTCCGCGATAATGGGGGATTCTAGTGGCCTACGTTAATCCTCTCCCGTTCATTTACCGGTACATGAAGGAAGCCGCCGCCCATGGTGCGAGCGAGTGGCCTATCCTCGAGAAGATCGTTTGGCGCACCCACGGCGACGTGGATGACCCAATGAATGAGCTCGTATGCAGGGTGCAGATGACTATTGCGCGTACGCACCCGTCTGGGCCTAGGTTCGCAGCCACCCAGATTCGTGTGAGACTCTATATGACCGGCCCGGACGGGGATGAAGTTTCTGATGCTTCTGACGCCCTAGTCCAGGCTGTAGATAAGGCTTGGAGGGACGGTATGATTACCTCTGAGGGCTGGGCGACTTACCTGGAGTGGACTCAGCTTCCCACGCCGGAAACGGACATGGGGACCACGGCAGACTACATCAACATGGTTTCGTCCCTTCAGGTGACGGCCAGGAAGGGGGCCTGATGGCTAACCTCGGAAACAGTAAGATTCAGATCGCGGGTAAGGGGCACGTCTACATCGGTAATGTGGATACCGTTGCCCCTAACCTATGGGGATACACTTTTGGCGACGGCACCACGCTCGAGACTGCTGGGTGGACGTGGCTTGGCGACACCTCAAGCGAGAACCTGATTGAGGTAGAGACCGACGGCGGCGACACCTCCACGAAGCGCACCTGGGACCGTCAGGGCGTCCGCTCCACCCGCGAGGACGTCACCAACAAGGTGACCATCAACGCCGTCAACCTCGGTGAGGACGTCATGCGCGTGGCCTTCCCTGGCTCCACCTATGACGCCGAGAAGGGCGGCTGGGATGTTGAGCTGGACAACTCGAGTGAGCGCGCCGTCCTTATCGTCATCGAGGATGGCCTGCTCGTGTCGGGTATGCTGTTCCGCCGCGTGTCCCTGGCCGGTAACCTGCCGTCCCTCTCGCTGGACAACTTCAGTGAGGTGAAGATCTCCGGGACGCTGCTGTCTCCCTCGTCGGGGAAGACTCGCGTCCAGATGCTCGAGCCGCGCACCGTCACCGGTGTTGGCGCGGCGAAGCCGACCATCACGACCCTGGCCCCGGCCACTGGCGCGGTTGGCGCGAAGGTCACCATCACCGGAACCAACTTCGATGGTGTCCGCGAGGTGAAGTTCGGCGACAAGGTGGCGACCTTCGAGAAGGACTCCGCCACCCAGATCACCACCTATGTGCCGCGCGGCGCTACCGGCGCGGTCAACGTCGTGGTCACCAACAACGTCGGCGCGTCCGACGGGAAGCAGTTCACTGTCAACTGATGATCTCCGTCCGGCCATCATGTAGGGGTGTGTGGTGGCCGGACGGCAACACCCCATTGCACCCCAGCAGAAGGAGAAGGCAATGGCCTCCACCAAGAATGAAGTCCCCGAGTTCGACACCCTCGAGGGGCACGAGATCTTCAAGCCCGTCGACACGCTCCGCCCTTCCCAGCGGCTACGCCTCACCGCGAAGGTGCTGCCCATGGTTGACGACTCAGACGAGTTCACTGACGAGAACATGACCGTTCTGGCCGACATGACCGAGTTCCTTGAGGACAACGGCTACATCGCCGACCTGGATGCGTGGACCCGCTTCTTCAGCACTCACGGCATCGAGGGGGCTATCACCCTGGCTACCGCTTACGCGGGGGAAGCCACAGGCGCCAAGCAGTAGATGACTACTTCCGGGACAACCCTGATGCTGCCGCGGACTTCTGGGCGCTTTACCGCATCGACGTCTACGGCAGCTACAGGGTTCGTCTCGTGGAGTCACTGCTTGAGCGCCTTCCTTACGAGCCTTGGTCACTGTACAGGGCGAAGCAGTTGGGTGGGCCACAGTGGTTCGGCTACTCCGCCGACTCGGAGAGACTGAATGCCTTGCTTGACGGTCAGCGTCTTCAGACGAAGGCCGCCAGTGGCCGCGGGAGGGCGTACCTGAAGGACTCTGAGATGGCCCCCCGACCCGGAACTGTTAAGGCGAGTACGATAGTATCGAGTAAGGATACTGCTGCGATGGCGGCCCTGTTTGGGGCTCTAGGTTGAGAGGTTAGGGGATGGCCGGTAAGGGTATTGTCGGTAAGCTCGGAGTCAAGGTCGTCCCCGACCTCTCTAAGTTCGCTGACGACCTGAAGAAGAAGCTCCGCCGCATCCAGAAGCAGGTGGGTGACCTCGATGTTGAGGTTAACGCTGAGGTTGATGTTGACGAGGAGTCACTCAAGAAGGCGCAGGAGAAGGTGCGCCGCAGCGACTCCAAGATGCCTGTCGAGCCTGACCTCGATACCGGGTCTCTCACGAGGCTGAAGGCGAAGCTGCGCGACCTGAAGGCTGAGCTAAAGGTTAACCCGAACCTGTCTGAGCAGGACAAGAAGCGGATTGAGCAGAAGCTCGATGATATTCGCACCAACGTCCACCTGAGCACAGACAAGACGGACCTGGCGAAGCTGTCCCGCGAGGTGAAGGGTGCGGCCGGGGATATTAAGGCCCAGCTGACACTTAATAAGCGGTCGGTGGCTGATATTGAGCAGAAGATCAAGTCCCTCAAGGCGCAGATCAATGCTTCCCCGAAGCTCGATAAGGCCGCGAAGGCTGAGATCGAGAGAGATATCAGCAAGCTCCGGTCGATTGTTGACGTGCATGCTCACTTGTCTGAGGAGCAGAAGAAGAAGATCAAGCACGAGCTGAATAAGCTTGACGGCAAGGCGACCATTAACGCCGATCTGGACGACGGTAAAGCCAGATTTGACCTGAAACGCCTCACTCGCTCCAGGTGGGTGGATATTAACGTGCGCCTCGGAAAGGCTTCCGCGGCTCGCGTGGCAGCCCAGCTCAAGGCCCTGGCAGGAGGGAACGTCTTCGAGTCAATCGGCCGTAACCTGAACGACTTTCTGCGTAACCTGGATACTGCGTCCGTGAAGATCGGCACTGTCGCCACCCTGATTGGTGGCGCCGTGTCCGCACTGGGCGCGGGGATGGGGGTCCTGTCCTCCGTGGGTGTGGGGATAGCGAAGACTACGCCGGCCCTGCTGGCCCTGCCGGGCATCTTTGGTGGCGCCGCTGCGGGCGCTGGCGTCCTGATCGCCGCACTGAAGGACGCAAAGACCGTCCTGGGTGACCTGAGCCCCGCGTTTGAGGGGTTGCAGAAGCAGATCTCGTCCTCATACTGGGCGCAGGCGGCGCAGCCGATCAGGGATTTCGCTAACACTGCGATCAATGAGCTCTCTCCGGCCCTGTCTACGGTGGCGACGCACTTGGGGTCTATGACGGCTGCGATCGCTACTGCGGCGAGTGGGCACCTGCCTGGCTTCCAGCAGTCCCTATCCTACCTGTCGCAGGCCCTCAGTCTGGGCTCTACTGGGGCGGCCGCTTTCACTAACGGCCTCCTCACGATGGGTGAGGTTGGCGCCAAGTATCTGCCGAATATTGCCCAGTGGGCTAATGATCTCGCGCTCTCGTTTGAGAAGTGGGCTGTTAAGGCCGCCGAGTCTGGGAAGATGGACCAGTCTATCCAGGCTGCGGCGAAGGCGTTCGGCACCCTGAAGGACATTACGGTCGACCTGGGTGGAATTATCGCGGGCCTGTTTAAGGCGATGGCGAATGGGTCAGCACCGATCGACTCTATCGCTACGGCCCTGGATCGGGCTAATGCCGCGGTCAATGGCCCCTTGTTCCAGTCGACCTTGACATCCCTGTTCTCGTCGATGTCTGTGGCGGCAGGGAAGGCTTTTGAGGGAGTGGGCTCCCTAGGGAACGCTTTCGTGTCCCTGGAGCCGACCCTATCTAAGATTCTCCCCCTGATTGGGGAGACACTGAAGACTGCCCTTGAGGGTATCGCTACAGCCTTGGAGAATCCGGCCTTCCAGGACGGCCTGGTGTCGTTCTTCTCGGGGCTTCTGACGGCTGTTCAGGCTCTCGCTCCGGCTATGCCCGCACTGGGCGAGGCGTTTGGGGCGATCGCTACCGTGGCTGGCACCCTGCTGGCGGCTATCGCTCCCCTGGTGGCGCAGCTGGTTGAGTCTTTGGCCCCGATTCTTCAGCAGCTGGTGCCGATCATCACGCCGATCATTGAGCAGCTAGCCGCCGCCCTGCTGCCAACCATCCAGGCTCTCGCCCCGGTGATTGCGGAGTTGTTCGCGGTGCTTGGCCCGATCGTGACTGACCTGCTGACGCAGATCCTCCCTCTGCTGGTACCGATCGTCCAGCAGCTGGCTGAGGCGCTCATCCCCGCAATCCAGCTGGTGGGGGCCACGATGCAGGCCATGGCCCCGGTCATCGTGGCGACCTGGCAGGTCATCACCACGATCATCTCCGGGGCGATCAACACGATCAAGGGCATCCTCAATATCGTCCTCGGCCTGATCTCTGGCGACTGGTCTAAGGTGTGGACCGGGATCAGTCAGATCGCCAGTGTTATCTGGAACGCGATCAAGTTCGCTTTCCAGGCGTTCGGGGCGACACTGGGTGGCCTGGTTACGGCGGCCTGGAACTACATCTGGACCACGATCGCCAGCTTCTGCCGGAGTATCCTGAGCACGATCACGGGGTGGATCAACAACGCCAGAAACTTCATCTCCAATGGCTGGAACTACCTCAAGAGCCTCACCCAGGCGGCGTGGTCGGCCCTCGTGTCGACCATCAGCACCTGGATCAACAATGCTATGAACGCCGTCCGCAACTTCCCGTCCTCGATCAAGAACTTCTTCTCCAACGCCGGGTCCTGGCTCATTAGCGCTGGTAGGAGTGTTATCCAGGGTTTCATTAATGGTCTGAAGTCGATGTACGGGTCGGTCAAGTCGTCCTTGGGTGGCCTGACCAGCAAGCTGACGTCCTGGAAGGGTCCCGCCCCTGTGGACCGGGTGATCCTTAAGGGCGCGGGACAGATGGTGATGCAGGGTTTCATTAATGGCCTCGAGTCGCAGTACTCGGCGGTCAGGGACTCCCTCGAGGGCTTCACCAACACCCTGAGCAGGGATGTGGCCCCGGAGATCTCGGCCACCGTGTCGGGGAACTATGAGAAGTCGGTGAAGCGCCAGTTCGGTAACATGGACCTCGAGGCGCCCGCGCAGGGTGACCGCGTATCGGGCGGCACCACGGTCAACATCACCAACAACTATCCGCAGGCTCAGCGGGACTCAAAGACCCGCGATGACGTCGCGGACGCTATCCGCCTGGCCGCGAGCATCTAGGATTATGGTATGAGCAGCGAGTATCACCTGAATGGGGTCGACTTGGATCAGCCGGGGAAGTGGAGGGTTATGCAGGGCACTCTCCTGCCGGCTGTGCCGGAGCCGCGTCTGACGTCCACCGAGGTCCCTTCGAGGAGTGGCGTCATTGATGGCGCGGCCACGAGGTTCGGCACGTTCAAGGTGACTGTCGCGCTCATGGTTGAGGGGGAGGACAGGGCCTCCCTGGATGCGAACTGGCAGGCCCTCATGGCCCGCCTGCGGCTCTCCGGGGCCCTGGGGGTACTCCAGCACCGCCCGGCTGGCGTTAACCCCAGGGAGGCCCGCGTGCGGCTCGTGAGTGTCGCCCAGCCAGCGTGGAGGTACGGGGAGTGGGCGATCGACACGACAGTCATATTCGAGGCCGTTGACGGGGTGTGGCGAGACGTGACCCCAGTGGAGGTGACGCTCCCTAACCTCGACGGCCTGGCGGGCGGGTCGGCCCCGATCACTGACGCCCTGCTGAAGCTCGCCCCCACCGCGAACACGTGCACTATCAAGGATGTCACCTCTGGGACGTCACTCACGTGGCGCGGCACCATGGAGGGAGGCCAGAGACTCCTCATTGACGTGGCCCGCTATGACGCCTGGAGGCAGGTGTCCGAACGGTGGGATCCCGCTCCTGGGGTCCCTAGTAGGGCGGCGGAGATCAGCATGTCCCCCGAGGGGTTCCAGCTCACCCCCAACAGTGAAGGCAAGATCGCCCTGCAGGTCACCGGTACGGCGGGCTCGATCCGGGCGAGGAGGGCTTACTGATGCAGCGCACCTACTTCCCCGGCATGCAGCTCCGCGCGGTCGCCTACGCCATCCAGGGGGACCGTATCGGGGTGGTCCCAGACGTCCTGGAGATGACCGTCACCACCCCACGTGGTGAGACCCCAACCCTGTCCCTGTCGTACGCGCCCGGCCCTAACGCGGTCCGTGGCAGTGTCCTTGAGAGTGAGGTTGAGGTTGCTGTTGAGGCCACCTTCGACGGCGACACATGGGAGGAGCTGCCTGATGCCCGGTTCGTAACCCAGAAGACCGAACACAACCTCGTCAATGACGGCACGGACTCCCGCAAGGTCGAGGCCATCCACGTCAGTGACTACATGAAGGAGGCGCTGGTCTGGTCCGTCCCCGAGGCGGCGAAGGACAAGGAAGGCAAGTTCAAGTTCCTGTCCAAGAACGCCGGGGAGATCATCGGCACGGTGTGGCAGGCAGCCACAAAGCGAGGGTGGGGCAACGGCCTCACCATGGATGCCACCACCACGACCGACTCCGCCAACCAGCGGTGGGCGAAAGTCGTCACCCTCTACTTCGACCCCTCTATCAGCATCCTTCAGATAGTCGACTCTCTCCGGGGTCTGGGAATGATTGACACGGTGTGGCAGGGCCGCACCCTGAAGATCTATAACGCTGACACGACACAGGCACGGGATCTCACGGCCTCCAGGATATGGCCCCTGGCGACCACTCTCACTGGGGCCCCGGAGGCGGCAACCTGGGCTGACATGTGCACCGACGTCCTGGTGAAGGGCGAATCCGGTAGGACGTGGCTCATCCACAATGACACCGCCCCGAAGTCCATGCGGCGCGTAGAGAAGGTCGTAGAGGCTGGCGGCGTTGAGCTCGAGGCAACCGCGAGGCTGGTAGCGGAAGCCACCCTGAAGTCCGGGGCCCATGTCAGGGAGGAGATCAAGCGCGAGTGGGCGGCGCCTGACGTGCACCTGCTTCCGTGGCAGGACTACCGCCTGGGAGACTGGATGATGGTTGAGCGACAGGGCGGCATGGAGCGCCTTCAGGTCGCACAGATCAGCGTCACCCAGAAGGAGCAGATGGTTTCCGGGCACACCACGTTCGGGACGGTCCTGGATAGCCTGCTGGGGAGGCTCACGAAGCGCACGAAGGGCATTGTGGGGCTCGCTACCACGAGCGGTAACGGTGTGCGCCCGAACCCTCCCGTGTCGAAGAACTGGCCCGTCCCACCCCAGGGGCTTACGGGGTCCACTAGGGCTGTGGTCGGCCAGGACGGGTGGCCTACCGCAGTTGTGGAGCTCCAGTGGGGGAAGGTGGATGCTGACGCCCTGGGAACGAAGGTGGATGTCACCGGCTATGAGGTCTCATGGCAGAACGTGAAGCTTAGTGCGGAGCGTTCCGGCTCGTATGTGACGAAGGGTGCGGAGGCTACTACTGCGGCTATTGCGCCGCTCGAGGTGGGGGTGGAGTACCGGTTCTGGGTGCGGGCACAGACGCAGGATGGCGTGGGGGCGTGGTCGCAGCCGCTCATGATCACGACCGCCACGGATGTGACGCCGCCCCCGGTGCCTCCGGTGCCGCGCCTGTCGCAGACTCTCGGTGTGCTTAACGTGGGCTGGCTTATGGTCGGTGAGAACGGGGAGTCCATGCCCGCTGACTTTGCGGGCGCTGAGGTGAGCGTGCAGCTCCCCGGCGTGGCGCCTGGCGTGTTCAGCACTATGCCCACCCCGGTGCAGCGGATCTCATTGGCTGGGCTGGAGATGCGCGAGTATGAGGTGTGTATGCGCACCTACGACCGTGCCGGGAACAGGTCGGCCTGGGGTAGGGCTGCGACTATCACGCTGAAGCAGAATATCGACGCTGACGCTATCGCGAAGCAGGTCGAGGACAAGCTCAAGGGCAGCGACGCCATGCAGCAGGCTGCCCGTGAAGGCACCTTGAAGGAGATGCGTCACCTGACGGATGCGATGACTCAGGTGGCTACGAACCTTGTCTCGTCTGGACCTGTGCCGCCGGACAGTGGGACAATTGGCTCTAGCATGTGGATCGCCCCTGATGGGCGGATCTTTGTTCTCAGGGCGGAAGGAGACAGGTAGTGCAGCCTTATAGTGCAGCGAAACAGTGGAGGGATGGCTTCGGCGCGAACGAGACCCGCATCACCGCGGCTGACCTGACGCACATTGAGGACGGGATCAGTGCCGCCACCCAGGGGGTGACCAACCTAGAGACGAAGGTTGACGGCCAGCCCGCTGAGATCATGAAGCAGGTCCAGTCGATCGCTGAGGGCATCAAGACTCTCGTGAACAAGGTGACGCCGATCGGCACGATCATGATGTATGGTGCGGAACGGGACCCGGAGGGGTGGATGCGCTGCGATGGCCGCCTCCTTGACCGGAACACTTACGCGAAGCTGTACTCCGTGATTGGTCTCACCTACGGGTCTACCACTGTCAGCAACTTCCGCATCCCCGACATTCGAGAGCGGTCCGTTGTCGGCTCTGGCGACGGCAGTAAGTACAACATCGGCAACAAGGGTGGTAACACGACTATCACCCTGTCCATTAACCAGATGCCCGCCCACACTCACGAGATTGGCGAGTCCGAGGACTCTGCCCGCCGCTTCCAGGCACGCACCTCCGGCCAGGACATCGGTATCGGCTCGAGCGGGTACACGTACCTGACCTCTACCGGAAACAACGCGGGCGGCCGCAGCCCCATCGCGACGTCCGTGGGCGGGTCGCAGCCGATCGACGTGAGGTCACCCTACTTCGGCCTCCCCTTCATCATTAGGGTGTCCTGATGCCGGGGCCCACTAAGCCGTTCCTCTCCCCCGAGGGAGCTCGGGGTGGCCAGTACGTGACCGTCCCGGCGTTTGCCTCCCCTGGGCACTCGTCCCCGTCGAACACTAGGGACGCCCCTGGGTCGACGATCGTCTACTCGCCGAAGGGGTGGCGGTGGGAGGAGGCTGGGGATGACTACTCCAAGACGGTCTCCAAGCTCACTGCCGCCACGATGGAGTCCACTGTTCGCCGCATCAAGACGTCCATGGGTGAGGTGTTATACATTCGCGGCACCGCGGACACTAGACCTCCGTTTAATGGGGCTTCTGTTGGTGACACGTGTCGCGTGCAGGATGCCCAGACCCTAGACATCGTTGCCGAGTGGAAGTGGGATGGCGCTACCTGGGAGCGCATGCGGGTCACGAGCGAGCAGATCAGCAACCTCGACGTCGGCAAGCTGACCGCAGGCGCCGCCAACATCGCCGAGATCACGGCCCGGAAGATCGCCTCCGACGTCGGCCGCTTCCTGGAGATCACCACCGACCAGCTGACCGTCACCGGTAACGCATCCTTCGTGAACGCGACCGCCCACCACGTGTGGACCGAGATCATCACCGCCGGGCAGGGAGAGTTCGAGCAGATCAAGGCCGGGATGCTGGCCGCCAACTCAGTGAACGCCTCCAACATTCAGGGTGGCGCGATCGACGGCCAGGTAATCACCGGAGCCACGATCCAGACGGACACGGTCTCCAACCGTGGCCTGAAGATCTCCAACTACGGCATGCGGGTCTACGCGAGCAACGGCTGGAAGGCGTTGGATGTCAACGCCCAGACGGGCGAGATCAGCATCAACGGCCGTCTGGGGCGGCGAGACTCCTGGTCAGAGGTGTGGTTTAACGACATCCTCTCCCGCGACTCGGGTACCGACACCTACAACGGGGAGAGGTACGGGTGCGGACTGTCGTTCAACTCGATCGTGGATGACTGGTATGACGGCACAATCTCTTTGAGGAGGGCATCCACCGGGGACCCGGCTCTGAGAATTCAAGGGCCGGCACCTAAGAAAGCTGGCACCTCATCCCCCTACCTGACGGTAGGGACTTCGGCTATTGCCATGTACACGCCTAAGGCCAACGCGTCCTTCTCGTTCAACAGTCTCGGCCTGAATCTCCAGGCTCAGTCTGTGTACTGGTGGATGAACGACACTGGGTTCTCTTACGGAGTTAAGAATGACAACCTGCCGCGGCTGTACGTAGGTAAGAATGAGGCGCAGATACGTACCCTCGGCGAGTCGCAGGCGCGGTTCTGGGCGGATAAGAACACCACCGCTATACAGTTCACCCAGAGCAACCAGGTGTGGATCGCGAACAGTGGGGTGCATATCACCGGGACCAAGAACTTCTCCATGAGAGTACCCGTATTGACGGCCCGGCGCGGGGGGCTGTGGCTGAAGCACGCCTGCACCGAGTCCCCGTACGACGGCATCGAGTACTGGGAGAGCATCGAGCTCGACTCGGCGGGCCACGCCCGTTGGGTGCTCCCTGACTACGTGCCCCGCATCGCCTCGTCCAAGGCTCCGTGGGTAGCCTTCGCCAGCGACGGTGCCCGCGCCTCCCTTGACCGAAGCGATGCGGAGGAGTGGGCGGTCGACGTCACCGGCACTCCCGGCGCAACCGTGGCCGTGCTGGTCAAGGGCGCCCGCATGATTGACGTAGACGTGGATGAGGTCGGTGAACCCGTTATGCGAGACTACGCACGAGAGTCCCGGTGGCACCTGGGGCCGCCGTCGCCAGAACCATCGCCTGGAGGCGGCGGAGACCTCTATCCCGGAGACATGTCTATAGGTGGCGGGCTGTACGGCCCCGCCCCCCGCCCGGAAGATTGGAGAAATGACAATGGAAGCACAGACCAGCCAGGTTGACGCGCTCGCCGTGATCGACGCGCTGACGATGGAGGTGGCGGCGCTGACCCGCAGGGCAGTGATCGCCGAGCAGCAGGTGGCGGCCCTTACGGCCGCCCAGCCCGAGAGCAAGGAGAGCAAGTGAGTGTAGGGTCCGTTACCGCCGAGATCGCTCGCCGCATCTGCGACAGCGAGAACGTCGGCTACAGCCAGCCTGAGCGCCGGTCGTGGTACGCCGCGGCCGACGCGCACGGCCGGGTGTCCAGCCCGCAGAACGCGGACTGCTCAAGCCTGGCGTGCGGCGCCATCTCCTACGGCATCCACCACACCTATAAGGTGCCGTGGGGCCATGCCGCCCTCCTGGAGATCAATGACTACTGGACCGGCAACATGCGCCAGGGCATGGAGTCGCATGGCTTCAACGAGGTTCCCTGGAATGACTCAGACTTCACCCCCAGTGGAGGATTCCAGGTCGGTGACATCATCCTGTCGGCCGCGAATGAAGGCGGTGTCGGCCACGTCGTGGTAGCAGTCGAGAGTGGCGGTGACCCGCTGGTGTCGGAGGCGTGGATCGCTGAGGACGGCAGTATCGACGGCTACGCAGGTGACACTACGGGCAGCGAGACCCGTACCGTCCGCTACAGCAGCCACCCACACACACAGCGAGGCGCATGGACGTCCTGCCACCGGTTCAGTGAGGCGAAGTTCTTCCAGCAGTGGCCGCAGTTCAAGGGTGGCACCCCGGCCACTCCGGCCAAGCCCGCCCCTGCCCCTCAGGGCGCCCCGCAGCACGCCCACGGGATTGACGTCTCCAGCCATCAGGCGGGCCTGAACATCCCCGCCATCTGGGCTGACTTCGTGATCGTGAAGTCCACTGAGGATGACGACTACGTCAACCCCTACATGGTGTCGCAGGCTAACGCCACCCTGGGTGCGTCGAAGCGGTTGGGCTTCTACCACTTTGCCCGCCCTGGCGACGCGGCCGCTCAGGCCAGGATGTTCGTTGCTACCGTCGGGTCGTTCCGCAGCAAGGCCACCCTGTGGTTGGACTGGGAGGACAATGCCGCGCCGCAGGGGCCGGGCTGGGCGAAGGCTTTCCTGGATACCGTGAAGCAGCTGACGGGTTCTACGCCGGGCATCTACATGAACGACTCTGCACTCAATGGCTACGACTGGACTGCCGTGGCCGCCCAGTACCCGCTGTGGTACGCTGACCCGGAAAACTACAACACCGTCTACATGGGCTACATCGACCCGGCGGTGCCGAGCGTCCCCTACTGGGGGCAGCCGATCGTCCACCAGTACTCCCAGTATGGGCAGCTGCCCGGCTACAACGGGAACCTCGACTTTGATCGCCTGCGTGACCGGGGCATGTGGGACCGGATGATCAACGGGCAGGCTCCAGCGCCCGCCCCGGCACCACAGTCAGGGAGCCTTGTCGTGGACGGCGAGTACGGCCCCGCCACCGTAAGTAAGCTCATCCAGGTGTTCGCCCCCGGATACTCGGAGGTGTACGCCGTCGCTAACCTGAGGCGCTACCTCAACAAGACCGTTCCCGAGGCGTCCCAGAAGCAGCTCACCGGCTCCGGGCGACTCCCCGAGGACAGGGGGTGGGACTCGCAGGCGATCAAGGTGTTCCAGTACTGGGCGTGGTGCTGGGTGCGGCCCGTCGCCGGTTCCACGTGGAACCAGTTCGCCCCCGGCTGGAGCTTCGCCGACTACGTTGACGGCGAGGCGGGCGAGGCTACCTGGGCCGCCCTTCAGGAGGCCCTGAACCGCTCGAGACCGGGCTCATTCCGACTGATGTGACCACGAACCGCGGGCGACGGTAGACTAGAGGGTAGGGCAGAAGTCCTGCCCTCTAGTGTCATGTGGAAGGGGTTTCATGAGCGTTTACGCTTCTCCCTCATTCTGGTCCGGCCTCGGCGACCGCGCCGTCAAGACGTTCGCCCAGTCGCTTCTGGCTGCCGTAACTGTTGGTGTCGGCGTCCTCGACCTGGACTGGAAGGGCGCCCTTGGTATCGCGGCCACCGCGGTTATCGCTAGCGTCCTGACTTCCTTCGCCGACCCGAAGGAGGCTGATAAGGCGGTCGCTACTGCTGAGGCCGAGTACACTCCCCGCCACGCGAGCTGAGTGAGCGGTGCAGCCAGTAGAGAGCGCCCTGCCGATAGGGCAGATCCTCACATCGCCTGACTTGATTGCGGCCACGGTCGCCCTACTGGCTGCACTGGTGGCTCGCCTGACAAGCAAGCTGAAGAACCAGCAGAAGCTGACTGAAGAGCGCATGGACCGCATGAGTGTCCATGTCGCGAGGGCTGCAGACGCCGCCGAATCCGCCTCGGAAGGGGTGCACAACAACCACGCCGTCAACCTGCGAGATGACCTTGATATGCGATTCGATGACCTGACTAAGAAGATGGATGTTCTTGCTGACGCCGTGGGCGCACTCAGGGAGAGCGTCACTGATCAGTCGCGCCGCATTCAGGGGCTCGAGGGGCAGGTTGAGGGCGTCCGCAATGACGCCAGGGCCGATCGGACTCACGTGTATAATGAGATTAATTCGATGCATAGCCGCATCGACAGAATAAAGAACAAGGCGTAACTAATGCGGGAGGATTCATGACTTTTGGGTACGCCTCTATTACTGGGCGAATAATCGGCCCTGATGGGCTAGGGCGGGCTGGCAGCGTGGAATTCATTCCGCTCGACCAGTATGTTGGGGCCGAGGAGTCGGGCCGACGGATCCTGTTGGCGCACTATGCCGTGGGGCGACTGACGGCTAACGGCTATCTCGTTGACCATGGAGAGGAAAGGTCGTTCAGGGTCATCGCCCCTGAGTCGCTGCCGCAAGATGATCGTAACTACCGTGTGGTGATTGATGTCCCTGGCGCGCCCGGCGGTCGGCGGGAGTACCTGGCCGCCATTACTGCCGGCACTGTCGTCGACTTAGCAGATATTGTTGCGGGCCGCAGGGTGGAGGATCCTTCATCCTCTCGTGTGCGCGACATGGGCCAGGGCCTCTTGGGGGCAATCAACCCAAACGATGTCGTCGAAGTGGGCGGCGGGCTCTTAGCATGGAAGGAAGGAATCAATGACTGACCGCACGTGGTACAGCAAGTCGAAGGCGGACGAGGTTTTCGCTACGAAGGAGGAAGTGAGGTCTCGTCCTTCGCCTGACCTGTCCGCCTATGCAACTAAGGCTGAGGTGAGCGGGGCGGATGATGAGCTCAAGGCGCGCATTGACAGCCTGTCGTCCTCAGTTGCTACGAAGGCGGAGCTCACGGCCTATGCGAAGACCTCCGATGTCGCCTCCACCTATGCAACAAAAGAGGCCCTGGCTCAGGCCCAGTTGGGTGGCGGAGGTCAGGCGCCTGACCTGTCCGCATACCTGACTCGATCGGATGCGTCCAGCACGTACGTCACTAAGGCCGATGCGCAGGCGACCTACCCCACTAAGTCTGAGGTGTCCGCGACTTACGCAACGAAGGCCGAACTGTCGCAGGCCGGAGGGAACTCCCCCTCGACAGCAGGGGCACCTCTCGCTACACTCCCACTCCGTGCCGGACAGGGAGTCCCTACGGTCGGGTTCTTCGGAGACTCCTGGAGCACGGAGTCGATGATGGGGGCTGGCTTCAACTTGCCCGCTGCTGCCTCGCGTCTGCTTGGGTGCATCCCGGTTGTATCAGCCGTGGACGGATCCGGTTTTGCGCACTCCGTAAGTGGCCATGATGCGTTCGAGGTGGATGCTCGCGTGAACGCGGTCTGTGCGGCCGCACCGAATCTGATTGTGACTGTCGGCTCCCTCAATAGTGACAAGGTGATCGAGAACGGCAATGCTGACGGATCGAACATCACGCAGGCCGTCAAGACATTCATCGAGAAGGTGCGGGCGAAGCTGCCGCAGGTCCCGATTGTCGTAGTGGGCGCTGAGCCTTCCTCGATCGCCCGTCTGATCTCTAGGCCCTCTCACGTCAACGTTAAGGCCGCTAAGGCGGGGGTTGAGGCTGCCGGAGGGATTGCTGCGGGCGTTTCCTTCGTAGACTGGATGGGTGTCGCCGACAGGCAGGCGGTGCCGTGGAGTGATGGCCGCCAGTGCGCTGAGGGTGACGTCGTGGTGTACGGCGGTGTCGCCTACCGGGTAACCCGCGCCTGGTCGCCGGAGGCGGGACAGACCCCACTAACGGCCGGAGCTCCGACGGTGCAGGTGTCAGATGTCCTGTCCGGCACCGGCAACGAGGGGAACAGGAAGGGTGACGGCACCCGCGACACGCTTCTCATGTCCGATGACACGCATCCGACGAAGATCGGGTCGATCGCCTTCGGGGCTGCGCTTGCGAAGCACGTTGGCGACGCGGTGGCCGCCCTGTCATCCTGGATCAAGGCGCAGGGTCCGGTAGTTCCCGCGCCTTCGGCTACCCCGGCGCCTCCTCAGCCTCCCACACCTAAGGGCCTGCCGATCATGGCGTGGATGCCTGGAGGATGGGGCCAGGCCGATCGGGCCATCTACAGCAAGGCGGACGTCGACGCGATCGCGGCCCTCAAGCCGGATAAGGTCGCCCTAACGATTCAGGCCACCGCAGACCTGAGTGACGCCGCCGTGGCTATCGCAATGACCGCCCCCCAGGGCGGCAAGGAGATCGGGCAGTACGGGCTCGCCACACTCCGCAGGGACGGCAACGATGTCGCGGGCATGGTTGAGGCCATGGACTCCCTGGAGGCCGCCGGGATCGAGGTCATGCCGTATATCCTCAACGGCAAGGTCGACAACTCGGGCACTTACTACCGGTCCTCGGATGGCAAGCTGCTGCCGCTGATCGCTGCCCGCCCGAAGGCCCCGTACACGGCGATCCACTACCGCGGCCAGAACCGACTTCGCGAGATCATGACGACGGACTACACCACGTTCAAGCGGGCGTCCGACAACACGGACGGGCCCGCGGACTGGCAGGTGAGTGACGTCAAGAACGCCAGTATCGGCATCCTCGGCCCAAACGCTGGCGCGCCCGGATGGGGAGCCGCCAAGACGGCGTTCCCTGAGGGCGTGTGGGCCGTGGTCTCCAGTAAGGACGAGCAGTCAACAGCTGAGAGCCTGGCGAAGGCGGCCGGTGTGACCATTCTCGGGTGGGCTGTTCCGACGCCGGAAGCTCTGGCCGCGATCAAGGGCTAATGTCGCCGCCCTGAGGGGCTCTAAGATCTCGGGAGATACTGACAAGTCCTCCGCTTGTAGCCGGCTTGGTACAAGCGGAGGACTTGTCGTGTCAGGAGTAGAGCTCCCAGGAGGAGGCGTTTCCCCCCTGGGCCTCGAATGTGAGGATGGCGGGCCTGGTAGAGTCCCCGCTGATGTTGGTCCACCAGTCGGACCCACGGTCGGCGGAGGGGCAGGAGATGATCCAGCGGGCGTCCCCGGCCTGGCTGACACCGAAGTTGTGCCAGTGCCCGTGGACCAGGATCCTGGCGTCGTAGAGGCCGCTCCTGCGGCCGAACGCGAGGTCCCTGAACCACCCTGGCACCTTCGACTGTGAGCCTGCTAGATGGCCGTGTGTGAAGCCTATGCGGGTCCCGTCGGCCGCCTCGACAGTGACCGCCTCCTCCCACTTCTCGGGCCGGTGGAAGGAGACGTGCTCATATCCTGGGCGGCCAGCGATGATGTCCTCAATGTTGTGGGAGATCATGATGCCGAAGTCGTCGTCCGGCGCGTTGGCGCGGCTGTTCTTGCCGGCGCCGACCCTAACCGCGCAGTGATTCGAGGGGACGGCCACGTAGTACAGGGACTCGCACAGTGGAGCGAAGGCATGTACGGCTTCGGCGTAGAGGCGCTGCACGGTGCGGATCTGGTCGGTTAGGGAGAGGTCGTTGGTCTGGGCCTGACTGGCGACGTTCCAGAAGCCCTCAGTACTATCGCCGACATCGGCGATGATGATGCGCTTGTATGGGTCCCTGAAGCGAATATCGTCCGCGATGTCCTTGATCGCCCGGCGTACGAGTCGGACCGTGTCCTCGGTACCGCCGCCGCTGCCCTGCTTCCCAAGCTGATAATCCGCCATGCAGACCACAAGGGTATCCTCATCGTCCTTTACGATCGGGGCGGGCTTCGACAGGAGAGGCTCCCGGAAGACAGGCTCCAGGTCCTCGTATGAGAGGCGTTTGGCCTCGGCCATCTCGACGGCGCCTGGCTTCCAGGTGATCTTCTCGTAGGATCCGTCGGGGAGGCGTATGGTCTTCCCACGCTGGACGATTGCGTCAACGGGGACGTCACTGAAGAATGCGTCGTTCCCCTCGTTGGGGGCGCCGCGTCTCTTGAGTTTGGCGCGATGGCGCCTCACGGACGCCTCGGAGGTGTTGTGCTTCTCGGCGAGCTCAACATTCGTGAGTCGCTGGTCCTCCGGGAGGAGGTCGTTCTCGATGATCGCTTCATCAAGGGGGTTCATGCGTGTTGCGTCTTTCTGTCCTTGGGTGCGACTGCGGCCCAGGGGGACTTTTGGTCAACCCCTGGGCCGCGCACCTACCCACTCACCGAACGGAGTGCTTGTATTCTATCGCGCCTGCGAGGGCCTTGCAAAGGCTGACGGGGACGTACGCAGTTCTGTAACCTTGCCTCTTCCATCGCCATGTGAGGTATTTGGCGTAGGGGCGCCATGTGCATTGGGCTGCGATGAACTTGCCTTGTACAGCATGAGGATCCTTGGCGTTCACTGCTTCTCCTTGTGCTGCGAGCACAGGCAGTGCCCTTCCGGAGTGAGCTCAAAGTCCCAGCCGTAAGAGTAGAGGGTTTCGACCATCTCGCGCTGATTGTCTTCGAATGCGCTGCCTGGCGTGATGGTGATTGAGGCGCGCTTGCCGCAGTGGTCGCACTTCACTGTGGCCTGCCTGGTGTTGGTCATCAGGTCGTATGCCTGGTAGATGGTGGTCATTTGTTTCTCCTACATGCCCCGCAGAGGGCGGTTTCGGTCCCGACTTTCCAGCCGAGGGTTCGGGCGGTGGTTTTGATGGTTGATTCTACGGCCACCCATGGTTTTGTCCTTGGGTGGGCCTGCTCGATGTGGGCCGTTCCGCAGCGGGCGCATGTGATGTGTGCGCGCCACTGCGGTCCGTTGGCCTTGATGTCTACCACAGGTGTCTCCTTTCTTTATGGGCCCCAGGCGCGCAGTATCCACGCCTGGGCCCTGTTGGTTTCCGTGTGGGTGGCGGCCCATTGCTCGTAGTGTTCGGCGTCCGGGCCGCCGTAGGCTGGGTTAGTAGCTGCCACTACCTCATCGAGGATGAGCCAGCAGTCTGGGCAGTACCGGAGGGACCAGTGGTAGGTTCCGTCCTTCCAGGTGTCCCTCCGGTACATGAGTCCTTGCCTGATTGTGGTGAAGCAGGCGTCGCAGATGACTCGCCCCCTCGAGTGGGGGTGGGTCGTCCTGCGTTTCAGCCACACATCAGAAGGGGGCGCCGGCATTGGCCCAGGGGTCGCCCTGCCGGCCTCCCGGGGTGGCGTTGAATGATGCCTGCTGCTGGGTGGTGTTCTTGCGGGGGACGACGCCGCGGAAGCGAGGGAAGCGGATCTCCAGGCTGGTGCGCCGCTGGCCGTCGTTGCCTTCCCAGCCGCGCTGAATGAGTACGCCACTGACGGTTACCTTGTCTCCCTTCTTGAGAGCGTCTGCGAGGTGGCCGTACTGCTCACCCCAGAAGGGGGCGGTCACCCACAGGGGGTCCCCGTCGTCTTCCCAGTTGCCGTTCTGGTCCTTGCGGGAGGCGGTGGCGGCGATACGGAGTTCGGTGACCTGTTTGCCGTTCTGGGTGTATCGGACTTCGGGGTCCTGGCCGAGGTTTCCTTCGATGGTGATGTCTGCTGCCATGGTTAGTTTGCCTTTCGGATCGGGGATAGGAGGGCCTTGATGTCCGTTTCCTGTACGTAGATGGTGGGGTTTCCGAGGAAGCGGAAGGTGGGGATCTTGTGTTTCGCGATGTACCTGTCGAGGGTTCGGCGCGTGATGCCGAGCTGGTTGGCTGCCTCGTTCTTAGTGAGATAGCCGGGGATGGTTGTCATTGGCTTCCTTTCAGGAGTTTGGCGAGGTCTCCGAGCGTCATTGTAGCCCATTGCTGGTCAGGTTTGGCAACCCCGCGACGCTTGTGGACGACAATACCTGTGAGGGCGCCCGCGTTCTCGGCCTCGACCTGAGCTTCTCGCGCCCACTTCGGGAGATCCATGCGGGCGACATCCTTGCATTCGATGACGATCTTGTGTTCGCCCATGCGAACGTTTGCGATGTCGCCCTTGTCTTTGGCTCCGGCCTTGGGGGCGCGGTCGATCCTGTCGTCAGCCAACTCCTCTGCAAGGTAGTCGGCGACCAGCCTCTCAAACCGTGCCCCCGCAGCCTTGGCGCTCTTACGTGTCCTTGTCATGCTTGACTTACTCTAGGATACTGTAGTAGGCGCGCCGCCACCTGTCTGCTGCGCCCTGTGCTCGCCGCGCCTCGAGCTCGTAGTACTCGCGAGTACCACGCTCGTAGGCCCAAGACGCCAGGGCGGCGAGCGCGACAATGACGGTTGCCCCGAGTGCGAAGATCACCTCTCTCCCTCCTCAATAAGTCCTGTCATCCACGCGAGGGCATGGTGGGCGATCGTGAGGAGGCACTTCTTCAGGGAGTTATTCATGCTGTCGCCGAGAGCTGCGGCGGCGTCTCCGGCGAGAGATGACATGACGATGAAGCTTATCCCGTCAAGGTCGGACTCAACGCACGCCTTGACCTCGCTGAGGGCGTCGCCTCCGGGGTTGAGCAGGTTCACCCACTCGACGCAGATGCGTGCGACCATGGCGAGCGCTGGCGTCTTGTGGTCGGCGGCCTGGAGAGTGGCGAGGCAACCTAGGAGAAGGGCCAGCCGCTCCTCCGGGTCGAATTCCGAGAGATGGAGCACCGCGCCCTTCACCCCCTTAACCTCGATGACCGCGCGGTCTAGGGCGCTGGGCTTGTCGGCGGGCAGGTGGGAGAGGACTTCCAGGAGGGGCGGCTCCAGGGACTCGATCACGTCGACGCCCCGGAACACATCCTGTAGGCGCTTGAGCGCGGCGGTGGGGACGGGGGTCACCTCCTCCCACTCGTAGATGCTGTCGCCGTCGTAGTTATTCACGCAGAGAAGGTTCGCGATGGCGAAGTTCCCCTTTTCTGTTTTTGCGGCTATCTTATTGGTGATAGGTTTCCCGTTTATCTCGCCGCGAATGATGCGGATGAGGGGCGCTGTAGGCCAGTTGGTCATTTCAATTCTCCTGGGGGTTACCGGGTTCGGATTGTGAAGTTTTCTGTGTCGGCTTCGTGGTCGCATTTCTTGCAGCGTATGACGGCCATTTGCCCCCAACGGAATCGGGTGACGTGATGCGGCCGGTCACTGTTCCCGACCGCGTGGAATTCGACTGTCACTTCCGGTTCGAGGTAGTGGTCACCGCACCGGATTCGGTGCTTGTCAGGGCCGTATACAGCCATGTCAGCCTCCGATGATTGCGCGCCAGGTGGCGGTGATGATCCACAGGATGACGCTGATGACGGCGAAGCGCGCGGTCATGGCGAGGGTGAGGCCGACGGCGTATCCGAGCCGCTGACTGAATGTGGGGTTGGGTTTCATGGGTTCTCCTAGGGTTGAGCGGGATTCTGGTGGGTTGGGGTGGTGGCTGGCCCCGGCGTGGTGTACGGGCCCAGCAATGGGTGAAGCTCGCTTCGCTTCCCGGAGGCAATGTCTTTCACCAGCCGCCACCAGCCGCCCTCATATGAGACCCAAGGGTAGCCGTCGCGATCTACGACAATCGCTCCTTCTGCCGCACCCCGCGACAAGTCGCCGCCGTCAATCACGTGCGGGCGACTAGCCTCAGCCTCTTCGAGGAGTGCGTTATAGCGGCCGCGCCAGGCAGCAGCCTCGCCCGCCTCGGAAGTCAGGCTCGCAATCTCCTCCTCAAGGTCGGCGATCTGGTTGAGGAGGACGATTACGTCATGTTCAGCGGCATCCATGTGCCACGCTCCGGGACCGTACTCCCGGCCCTGAGCCCAGTTGTCTACTCGGGCGCGAATCGTCCCCCGGTAGTCCCGTGCACGCTTATCATCAGTGCTCACTGGTGTCCTCCTTAAGCTCCCAGACGATGATGTAGGGGGCGCCGTCGTCAGGTAGTGTGTGGTGCATGCAGCAGCAGCCGCCAATGACTTCCCAGCCGCTTATCTTGTAGCGTTGCCAGGCATCCCCGTTCTTGTCGATGACGACGGTCCCAGCGGGTAGGTCGCTACCGTCTCCCTCCACCAGGCGCGGGCGGCTAGCTTCCTTCAGGTCGTCGATTTCCTCTTCGAGGGCGGCGATGTGGTGGATGAGCGCGTAGATGTCGCCAACC
>ERZ772948.202-NODE-202-length-37587-cov-44.974448_pt1 | contig 37587 bp, 17 predicted proteins | sample MGYA00511945_ERZ772948 | MGnify/ENA primary metagenome ERZ772948 (study PRJEB29015, sample SAMEA2737927) | human oral metagenome | biome: human oral; feature: human-associated habitat; material: dental | place: China | collected 2141 ... | reverse complement strand
CCTCACATCGCCATCCCCATATCAATCGGGGAGGACTGTTGGGGGCAAACCTTGCCGTGAGTCGCGGGAAAAAATGATAAGTTAAAGCTATTATATCCAAATATATGATATGGGTTTGGGTATAATAGCTTTTTTACTTATGTTATATTACACTGCCAGTAAATTGAGTTATTTGATGAAATAAAGATTTAAAGATTCTGTGTTAGAATCTAATAGGGTAGAGTCTTAAGTGCATTAAGTGAGGGTTCATGTTATAGTAAACCTAACGAGGTGAGACTAATGGAACATTATATTGAAATTATTGCTATGCTAGCACCTGGATTTATTGCTAAGGAAGTTGCTAGAGCATTAGGAAATGTGAAATCAAGGGGGAGTTCGATAGACCAAATATTAAATTATTTTGTATACAGTATCTTTTGTTTTTTTATAACGCTACTTATATATACAATTATCAATAAGTTATTTGGTTATGATGACCCACAATATTTTCTACTTGTAGTCTTGTCTATTTTAAGTGGAATTAGTGTGGGATATGCTTGGCAAACAATAGTAAAAAAATTTTTTAAGAATATAATTGATAGGTATACAAGTGAAAATAATGGTTATATTTATTTTCAAGAAGATAGCATGCTGAATAATTGTATGTTAGATGGCAAAGATCATTTAATTCAAATAATTAAGTCAGGGCATGTGATAGCAACAGGAAAATTTCTAGGAGCAACATTTTCGAGCGAGGATACGACTGAAATTAAAATAGATAGCCATCCAGTATATGCTGAATGGCTATCTAATGAGACATATAGTAAGGAGTTTGAATACCTACATTCTATATTTGATATTAAAAATGATATCGAAGTTAGAGAGTATAGTTATCCAAATGGTTTCTTTGAAGAAGGATTCACAGCAGATAAAATTACTTCTTCGGAGTAGGTGACGAGGGTGGTGGAGCGGGACGAACAGGTTTGCCACTGGTGGTTTTTTGTGCTCCGTCTCTGCGTTCGTATCCATTATTAGTAGGTTTTGGAGAGTTTTTAGCCATACTATTCCTCCTTTCTATAAAGATATTTTTATTATATCAAAATTATATTGATTAGTACTCACAATAGTGATATGTATTCATTTTGCTAAATACATATTATTTATTGGCCACAACACATGAATATTTTTTGTGTTAATAATTAGCATAAAATTTAAATTCGTGGTATAATACTTGTGAGGAGGTGTTAATATGTTAATGGAAGTGAGATTAAATAATGTATTAGCATTTAATAAACCTGTTGTGTTTTCTGCGAATGCAGATATGCGTACTAAAAAGTTTATATCAAATGTACATCAAGAAAATGGAAATAATATTGTAAAAAGCACTGCTATATATGGACCTAATAATACGGGGAAGACTTGTTTAATTAAAGGTATAGCCAGTATTATTGATATTTTATTAAATAATGAGCCCCATTTATTACCTAATTTATTTACACATAATCCTATTTGTAAATTAGGTATTGCTTTTTTATATGATAAGAAAAAGTATGATTATACTATAACGTATGATACTCAATCAGAAGAAATCATATATGAACATTTCGTACACAAATTTTATGATGAATATGGTAATGAGAAGTCAGATACATTAATTTTAAAGGATATAAAAAAACAGGAATTTAAATGTATCGATCCTAATGTAGAACCTTTGATGGAAGTGGTTGCAAATAAAGCCTTATTGTGTCATGCTATCGATACATCTAAGTTTAGTAAATTGGCAGAGATTAAACAAATTATTACTGAATTTGCTCGTTCAATAGATATTATTAATATGAATAATATTCCAATTGATCAAACTATCAAATTATTAAAGAATGAAAATAATATTCAGAAAAAGGTTGTTAATTTTATTAAACAAGCTGATGTATATTTAGATGATTTTAAATATGCTGAAGCAGATATGGATATAAAATTAAAAAAGAATGGTAAAGCGATTGCAGACGAACGCGCCTTAGCATTGCCAGAACAATTGTTAGATCAATTAAAGTTAATTTCCGTGTATAAAGGCCATCCAGTACCAAGTATGGTATTTGATTCTACGGGAACGAAAAAAATTGCTGCTTTAGCTAGTTATATTATTGAAGCTTTAGAAAAAGGAAGAACTTTAATTGTTGATGAATTGGATAGTAGTTTACACTTTTCTTTAACACGTGCTATCGTAGCTCTTTTTAATAATGAGTTAAATGATATGGCGCAGCTTATATTTACAGTTCATGATGTAACTTTGTTGGATTGCAAAAGGCTATTTAGAAAAGAACAAATCTGGTTTGTTCATAAGGATGAAGAACAAGTATATCTATATTCATTGGCTGATTTTACAACGGCTAACACTGGTATTCGAGATAGTACCAATCTTCTTGATAAATATAAAAAAGGTGTACTAGGTGCCCTGCCTGATCCATCATTTTTTGATTCCTTGTTAGAAATTAAATCGAAATACTAGGAGGTTTATATGGTTCCATTATTACCGCCTCTGAAAGATAATAAGAAGATTTATATTATATGTGAAGGGTCAGAAGAGTATGATTATCTTAATCAACTAAAACTGTTGAATGTGTGGTCGGATGTATATGATATAACGCTTAGAGATGCAAAAGGTAATGGGAATTTATATCCTATATACCAAAACGTATATCAAAAAGGAAATTATGATTTAGTTGTTATTGTTTGTGATACAGAAAAGAAACCACATGAACAATTTAATGATATTTGTTGTAAAGTGAACTCGCTCCATGCGTGTGAATTGGCAAGCCAACATGTGGTAATGTTTACAAACCCATGTACTATGCAAGTCATTTTATTGCATTGGGATACTTCTGTTAGATTGCAGACACCATCAAAGCGGCGTAGTGCTACTTATATTGAAAAATATACAGGTATCCAAGATTACTCAGCTAAAGAATCTCAGCGAACACAATTGGTTTCTAATATTACAAAAGAGAGTTATAGAACTATGATGAATGGTGCAAAGCAATTGGGAATAGATGCAGCATTAATTAATAGTACTAATTTACATGTGTTTTTTGCACAATTGGAGCAATCTGACACAAATTGGATTGATGAGATTAATAAGTTAATAGAGTCCTAGATAACGAAAATTTAGGAAATAATGTAAAGATGCTAATGATTATCGTTAGCATCTTTTTTATGCATTAATGTATCTTTTGCAAGAAAGTTAAAGTCGCTAACATAACAGCGCTATGTTTGTATTTTCCAGCCTATTCCTGTTTTTGCAATTCTTTCCTCCTGCGGTATAGTACAACTGTGCCCGGGCAGGAAAGGATTTACAATGACATTCTATTCTGCACAAGATTTTGAACAATACTACGTAACAAATGTAACACGATTTGAACAGATTCGCGATGAAGCATTGGTAGAGGCATGCCAGACGAGAGTACCTATTTGTGATGTGCCCAGTGAACCTATCGATAGCACGGCGGCTAAGATGGAACTGTGTCGGCGTTATCGCCCGCTCATCGTAAAATACGAACGATTATTGGTGAATCGCACCGTCGAAGATGATGTAGAGGCTATGCTGTGGCTCACCTTTATTGAATCGATTTACACCTACAATCTAGCTAGTACAGTACCCTTTGCGGGATATGTGAAATCGGCCATTCATTTTAAACATCTCAATCACTATAAACGTATTAAACAACAATGGAATCATGAGTTCCATATTCCAGATACAGCGGATGGGGATGAGCAATTGGCGATGGATCAAATCTCAGATACCGTAGATGTAGCTAACCAGATTGTACATCGTGAGGAACGAGTACAACAATATCATTTACTGCGAAGGGCTTTGCGGTTATTAAAGGTAGAACAACAACAGCTAATTAGCGATATTTATGGACGAGGTTGTAATTTATCGGACCTTGCAAGACAGCAAAATTGTTCACGTCAATCGGTACAACAACGACATAAACGTATCTTGGATGTATTACGGGAATACATGTATAGATATGTAATGTAATATTCAAATTAGAGATAGAGTTAGGAGATGATAATACATAATCAAATGATATAGATAGTATACGTGGCTGCATATAGTTGCATACTTCATATATTAAAAAATATGATAAATATATGGGCATATATTTTAAAATTACATATTTACAGGTAAAAGCACATAGGTATACAATGAATGCGAAATGAATGCGCGTTCATGTATAGAGTGGGAATATTCCTTATATAGTTTGTTCGTATTATTTAAGAGGAGACTATTGTATGGAAACAGTGTATGATGAGCATACGAATGTGTCACCCTATGTAGTAGACGACGAGAGAGAATATGTACTACAAGATTGTATGGTCCGCCATCTATGGTGTATGATTCCAGACTATAAATCTGGTGGTAATGTAACCAAATGTTACTACGCGGATGGCACAGATGAGTTAGTACATCGTCCGATGTTACGCCTGTTTTATGATCTAGCAAAATATTTAGCCGTCGATTTACGGGCCTTGCATAATACGATGGGGCAACGAGCATCGTATAATCAGCCTCGTACCTTGTCTGTGAATATGACTTGGATACCCTTTAAAACGAGGAAACCTGTAGGCAAGGATGGTGCTTATGGATACTTTAATATTGTGGTACCATTTACCTATATGGTGTCCGATGGGCCTACAGAACAACAATGCTATATTCATGGTGGTCACACGGAACCGATTTTGTTACTACATCCACCGACCTATGTGCGGAGAAAACTAGATGCAGCCATGATGGAACACCGGCGCTACGTGAGGCGTATACTAGAGTATATGCGGATGTGTGGTAATCCAGATGTACTAGCAGAACTCTATATTGCTTGTCATTTTCATGATAACTAAATAATGGTATGACCTATATCGTCATAGATGATAGACGTGTTTCTATCTCTATGGCGATATTTTTTTGTGAAAGTTTAAATTGTAGATTGAGAATACTTATAAGTAACTGATAAATTCCTGCAGAATATAGAAATTAATGAAATATTAAAATATAAGATAAACTTATCATGTATTATCTAAATATTAAACTAACCTGTAAACTTATGTAAATAATGAAAGAAAGATGAATAAAAATGTTGACGGGGGGGGGGGCATTTGGTAGCATTATGTCTATAGAGTGTGTACATCTAACATAGGGACAAAAGGAGTGTATAGATATGGGTCTGAATCATATATACAAAGTTATATGGTCAAAAACCAAAAACGCTTGGGTTGTGGTGTCGGAAATTGCAAAACGAGACGGCAAATCTAGCGTTAAATCTGTAGTTACTTCACTGGCTGGTAAAAGTGTAGCAGCTGTGATGGTGGCTATGGTGATGTGCGGGGGAGTGGTGTCGGCTGACACACAATATGGTACCGGTGCTACAGCCTCCCAAGGTCGTGCAACCGCAATAGGTGAGAATGCTGATGCTAATCAAACAGGGGCAACTGCAATTGGTTATGGAGCCAAAAGCCTTGCAGGAGAAGCTGTAGCAATTGGTGACTTTGCTACAGCAAACTCTGGGTATGCAATAAGTATTGGATCAGCAGTTGCAACTGGAGTTAAATCGATAGCTATAGGTACTTCTACTATGACTAAAGATGAAAGTTCTGTTGCAATAGGTAATAGTGCTGTAGTTATGAAAAGTCATGGAATTGCTATTGGTACTAGTACACAAGCACAAGATTTTGGGAGTGTTGTAATAGGTCGCTCCGCATATGCAAAAGGAATCGCTATAGGGGATGGGAGTTTTGATACAGGTGGTGGTGTTGCATTAGGACATGGTGCCAAATCTCAAGGGAGCGGTATAGGTATTGGTTGGGGTGCACAATCAACCAGTGGTATTTCCCTTGGTAATTATGCTACGGGAAGTGATGGCAGTGTTTCTATAGGTATTGGTAGTAATGCTTATGATCATTCTATTGCTATAGGTGAAAGTGCTACTGTAAATGGATCGTATTCTATTTCTATGGGTCTTAGAAATATAGTTAAGTCAGATAAATCTGGAGCTATTGGTTATCAGTCACATATGGACAATGATGCAATAGAAACTTATGTCTTAGGGAACACAAATGGTGATGCTAGCAATCTAATCAAAGCTAAAAATTCTGGCATTTTTGGTAATAGCAATCAGACTGGTCAGTCAACAATAACTGGTATTAGAGTTATTGGTAATAATAACACTGTTAAATCATCAAATGTAATGGTTATGGGTAATAACGTTACAGTGGATACTGGTTATGATGGTGCAGTTGTATTAGGACACCAAAGTGCAACTCAAGCGTATACAAATCCAACAGATACAACAGTTAGTGGACTTACACTAAGTGCAAGTCGATATGCAGGTAAAGGCGGCTCATTAGCTCAAGGCAGTATTTTATCTATAGGAGATACCAATAAAGAACGCCAAATCAAAAACGTCGCTGCTGGTGTAATTTCTTCAACTTCCACAGACGCCGTTAATGGTAGCCAATTATACGAAGCCGTTAGAGCCGTAACTGCCGGTGCTAGTCCTGATGTGTATATGCATGTTAATGATGGTACATCAACTCAAGGTGCGGGTAATGCTACGTCTAACCTTGGTAAGGTCAATGAAAAAGGCGGGGCGACTGGGAATAGCTCAATTGCTATTGGAATGCATGCTTCAGCTAAAAAAGATGTCGGTGTTGCTCTTGGCACTGGATCTGTTGCAAATGATGAAGGTTCTGTAGCTATTGGTTCTTTTTATAGTAAGAATGTTTTAGGAGTAGTTTCGTATAATGGTGCCAATGCGACAGGAAAAAATGCGATTTCTATTTTGGGCACAACAAGTGGAGATAATGCTATTGCTATTGGCTATAATGCAAGACCTGCTCGAGATGCTATTGCAATGGGGTTCAATACTGATGCTAATGAAATGAGCATTGCTATAGGTGCGAATAGAAATGTGGCAGGAACTGGTAGTGTTGCTATAGGTGCGACAACTGCTGGAAACAATACGACTGTAGAAGCAGATGATTCTTTAGCTTTATTAGGTGGTATACAAAAGAAGAGTACATGGGGCAATAACGTTAAGAACTCTAATGCTATTGGTCGTGGGACTTTTATCACGAGTGATAATACTACAATGATTGGTTCTTATGATGATAATAGATTCAATCAATTTAGTACAGATAGAACTAGATATATTGCACCACGCTCTGAAAATATTGGTATGATGACCACGTATGGTGAAGGAACTTTAGAAAATTCCGTATATTTAGGTCATGATAGTTTTGCGTTCACTGTTAATTCAGATACTGATGGTGAAAATTCATCAAGTGGTGAGAATAGCATCCATACTAAAAAATATGATGCAACCGGTAACATTGTTGTGAGTAACAACACAACAGGTGGTGCGTTTGGTAAGGTAAGCAAAGCCACTATCAATGGTGATGAAATCACTGGCTTTGCTGGTGCTCAATCCGTTGGTGCCGTAACAATCGGTGCTGGCGATTATGAACGTCGTATCCAAAACGTCGCTGCCGGTGAAGTATCTGCTACATCTACTGACGGAATCAACGGCTCTCAATTATATGCCGTAGCCGATACATTGTCTAAGAATATGTCGAGCTATATGCATATCAATGATGGTACAGGTACACAAGCAGTAGGTAATGCGACTACGAACTATGGGTACTCTGGTTCTAAGGCGGGGGCTACAGGTACTAAAGCCATTGCAGGTGGTGTTAATGCACAGGCAACTAGGGACAATGGAATTGCTTTAGGTGCCGATGCATTGTCATCTGGTCGTGGAGCAATTACTATAGGTCATTCTGCAAGGAATGAGTCAGATTATAATATCACAATTGGTGAATCATCAACTATTGATAACAATAGTATTGATTCAATTGCGATGGGACGTAATAGTACTATTACTGATTCAATTAGATCAATTACAATTGGTCTTGATAATAGCATGACTAAATCTGCTAGTGTAACTGGAAGTCTTGAAGGTGGTATTGCTATTGGTACAAAAAATAAATTATTAGATTCTAGTACTGCACTTTCATTAGGTACAGGGAATAAAATAACTAATTCAGGAGAAGCGCTAGTTATTGGTAATGGTGGTGAGGCAAAAGATAGTAAAGCTAGTATTGTTATGGGTGTAGGTGCTAAAGCTGAAAATGCACTTATTGGTGTTGCTATAGGTAATGGAGCACAAGCCCTTAATAAACGTACTGTTGCAATTGGGGCAGGAGCTAAAGCAGAAGGTGAACAATCCATATCTATTGGTACAGGCAACGAAGTAAAAGGTAATAAATCCAGTGCCATCGGTGATCCATCATACATCGATACCACAGCAACTGGTACACATGTACACGGTAATGATAATGGTACAGCCACAAATCCTATTAAAGCCTCTGAATCTACGTTCATGGGTAATACAAACCTTGCCGGTACAGCTGGTACAACAGGGATTCATGTAGTAGGTAATAATAACTCCGTAGATTCCTCGAATGTTATGGTGATGGGCAATGGCGTATCCGTAGGTACAGGCCTAGATGGTGCCGTAGTACTTGGTAATGCAAGCTCTGCTGATCAATATGCAGCGGCTACCGATTCCACCATTAATGGTGTTACCTTCGAAGCTGCTGGTTATGCTGGTAACACAGGCCTTAATAATGGCTCTATTGTATCTGTTGGTGCCACCGGTACAGAACGTCAAATTAAGAACGTCGCAGCGGGTGCCGTTACAGCTACCTCTACAGATGCGGTCAATGGTTCTCAATTGTACAAAACAGCAGAAACCATTCTAAAAATGCCAATTAACATGGCTGGTGACTCAGGTGATACCGTTGGCTTAAAACTTGGTAAAACGGTAAATATTAAAGGTTCTGTTGCCTCTGGTGCTGATGTAACCGATGGAAATATCGCTGTTGTTGGGGATAAGGCAACTAGCACATTGAGCCTCAAAATGGCTAAAAACCTTACAGGTCTAACAAGTGGTACTTTCACAGACGCTACTGGTAACCAAACAGTTATCAACGGTGCTGGTTTAACAGTTACACCGACTGGCACAGGTGCTACACCAATTTCTATTACCACTAGCGGCATTAACGCTGGTAATCAAGAAATCAAAGGCGTTAAAAAGGGCACAACTGACGATGCAGCCGTTAACAAGAAACAAATGGATGATGCATTGGCTGGTATCTCCTCCACATTAACAATCAATGATGGCACAACTGATGGTTCCGTTAATATTAAAACTGGTAAACTCAAGGTTGTTGGTGAAAGCGGTGCAAATGCGCTTGTTACAACTACTGTATCTGGCGATACTATTACCGTTGGTACAAGCACTAAATTACAAAATGCTGTAACCGCTGCAGAAAAATCTGCCGATAAAGACTTGTCTAACTTGTCTACAACTGGCTCTGATAAAGTTAAAACACTTGCCCAAGATGCTATGAAAGTAACTGGTACAGGCCTTGCTACTGTTAGTGATGCTACAGCTGCTGGTGTTAAAACATATACAGTCAATGTAGATGAAGGTAAACTTGTTATTGATGATACTACTGGTAAACTTGGTGCTACTGGTGCTACACAAGGTACAACACAAGGTAAAAATGGCGTAGCTACTACGCAAAACGTAGCCGATGTAGTTAATAGTGCTATCGATAAGACAAAACAAGCCTTGACCGATGCTAAACATGATTTTGCTGGTGATGATGCGACAGTTATTAGCCGTAAACATGGTGAACAACTTAACATCAAAGGCGGTGCAAGTACAACTGCAACCGATCTTACATCTGGTAACATCGCAGTGGTAGGTGATACAATATCTGGCACATTAAATATCAAGATGGCTAAAGCCTTAACAGGGTTAACATCTGCAACATACACAGATGGATCTGGTAATACACAAACTGTAACAGGTGGGTCCTCTACGATTTCTGATGCAGCTGGTAATTCTACCGTTGTATCTAAAGGTGGCGTAACAACGACTGATGGTACAAATACGACAACAGTAGCCCCTACTGGTGTAACTGCTACAGATGGTACTAACACAGTTAAGTTGACTGGTTCCGGTATCGATGCTGGCAATACTCAAATCAAGAACGTTGGCAAAGCAACAACTGATGATGCTGCTGTGAATAAGAAACAAATGGACGATGCATTGAAAGGTGCAACAGATAATACTGTTTCGTTAGGTAGTGAATCTGGCTCTACAACAGCTAAGAAATTGAGCACAACTGGTGGTATTAAGTTCAACATTAAAGGTGAAACTGGTGCGAATGCACTCATTACAACATCTGCTAGTGGCGATGATGTAACCATCGCTCCAACTGCTAAGTTAACGGCTGCTGTAACGGCTGCAGAAAAATCTGCTGATAAAGACTTGTCCAACTTGTCTGCTGCTGGCGATACCTACATCAAGAACCTTGCTAAAACTGCTGCTTCTTGGAATGTAGAAACGAATGGTGCTGGTACAACAGCTGTAGCTGGTGGCGATACTGTGAACTTCATCAATGGAGATAATATCGCTATTACCAATACAGGTCGATCCATTACCATCGGTACAGCTAAAAATGTATCCTTCGATAAAGTCACTGTTGGTGGTATTGTTCTCGATAAAACAGATGGTATCAATGCTGGTGGTAAGGAAATTAAAGGCGTTGCTACTGGCACTGCTGCTGATTCGGCGGTTAATAAGGCACAAATGGATGCTGCTATCACTGCTGCCGCTGGTGGTTCCTTATCTACTGAAAAGGTAGTAGCTAAAACATTGACTGGTGATAATAACCTTGCTACTGTAACAGGTCAAACTGGTACAGCTAAAGGTGAAACATATGAAGTTTCTGTTTCTGAAAATGCCGTTAAAGCCGTGGCTGCTAATGCCGCACAAGATGCTGTAAAAGTAGATGGCACAGGCCTTGCTACTGTAAGCAGTGCCACAGCTGCTGGCGTTAAAACATACACCGTGAATGTAGACGAAGGTAAGCTTGTTATTGATGACACTACTGGTAAAATTGGTGCTACTGGTGCTACACAAGGTACTACACAAGGTAAAAATGGCGTAGCCACTACGCAAGACGTAGCATCTGTTGTAAATTCTGCCATCGATAAGACAAAACAAGCGTTAGATGATGCTAAACATAATTTCGCTGGTGATGATGCGACTGTAATTAGCCGTAAACATGGCGAACAACTTAACATCAAGGGCGGTGCGTCCACTACGGCAACTGATCTTACATCTGGTAACATCGCAGTAGTAGGTGATACAACAACTGGTACATTGAACATTAAGTTGGCGAAAGCCTTAACCGGTTTAACATCTGCTACCTATACCGATGCAGCTGGTAATACGCAAACTGTAACAGGTAGTTCCTCTACGATTTCTGATGCAGCCGGTAACTCTACCGTTGTATCTAAAGGCGGTGTAACTACGACTGATGGTACGAATACAACGACTGTAGCTCCATCTGGTATTACTGCAACCGATGGCACTCATACAGTTACTCTTGGTGGCTCTGGTATTAGTGCAGGTGGTACAGAAATTAAGAATGTTGGCAAAGCAACCACTGATGATGCTGCGGTTAACAAGAAACAAATGGATGATGCTGTGAAGGCCGCTACTGATTCTGTCAGCACATTAGGAGATAACAAAGTATCCTTAGGTAGTGATTCTGGTACAACAACAGCTAAGAAATTGAGCACAACGGGTGGTATTAAGTTCAACATTAAAGGTGAAACAGGTGCGAATGCACTCATTACAACATCTGCAACAGGCGATGATGTAACCATTGCTCCAACTGCTAAATTGACAGCTGCTGTAACGGCTGCCGAAAAATCTGCTGATAAAGACTTGTCCAACATTTCTCCTGCTGGTGAAACAGTGATCAAAAACTTGGCAGCTACATCTGCACAAGACGCTGTTAAGGTCACTGGCACAGGTTTAGCTACGGTATCTGATTCCACTACTGGTGGTGTAAAAACATACAATGTAGATGTGAAGACTGGTAATCTTGTAGTCAATGCGGCTGGTCAAGCTGGTGCAGCTGGTACAACAGGTGCAGGCGGTGCCGCTGGTGCTGATGGCGTAGCCACTACACAAAATGTAGCATCCGCTATTAACGATGCCATCACTAAATCCAAAACTGATACAGCACAAGCTATTGCTGATGCAGAACACAAATTCGATGGTGATACAGGTACGACCTCTGTACGTAAACACGGTGAAGTCTTATCCGTTAAAGGTGGCGTAACAGCTACTACTGATTTGACAACCGGTAATATCGGTGTTGTATCCGATGGTGCAGGTACATTGAACATTCGTCTTGCTAAAGTATTGAGTGGTTTAACATCTGCATCCTTCACTAATGCTGGTGGTGATTCCACTGTTATTAATGGTAATGGCGTAACCATTACACCTAGTGCAACTGGTGCATCTCCAATTTCCATGACAACAGCTGGTATTAATGCTGGTAATAAGGAAATTAAAGGTGTTGCTACTGCTACATCCGCTGATGCTGCTGTTAATAAGGGCCAAATGGATGCTGCTATCACCGCAGCTGCTGGTGGATCCTTATCTACTGAAAAAGTAGTAGCTAAAACATTGACTGGTGACAATAACCTTGTTACTGTTACAGGTCAAACTGGTACAGCTAAAGGTGAAACATACGAAGTCGCTGTTTCTGAAAATGCTGTTAAATCGGTAGCACAAACTGCAGCACAAGATGCTGTTAAGGTGACAGGCACAGGTCTTGCTAATGTAACTGATTCCACTACTGGTGGTGTAAAAACATACAATGTTGATGTGAAGACAGGTAACCTTGTGGTAACTGCGGCTGGCCAAGTTGGTGCAAATGGCACAACAGGTGCAGGCGGTGCCGCTGGTGCTAATGGTGTAGCGACTACACAAAATGTTGCATCCGCTATTAACGATGCCATCACTAAATCCAAAACTGATACAGCACAAGCTATTGCTGATGCAGAACACAAATTCGATGGCGATACAGGTACAACCTCTGTACGTAAACACGGTGAAGTCTTATCCGTTAAAGGTGGCGTAACTGCTACTACTGATTTAACAACCGGTAATATCGGTGTCGTATCCGATGGTGCAGGTACATTGAACATCCGTCTTGCTAAAGTATTGAGCGGTTTAACATCTGCTACCTACACAGATGCTGCTGGTAATACACAAACTGTAACTGGTGGTTCCTCTACAATTACAGATGGTGCTGGTAATACAACGACTATCACTAAAGGTGGCATGACAACAACTGATGGTACAAATACAACTACTGTTGCTCCTGCTGGTGTAACTGCTACAGATGGTACTAACACAGTTAAGTTAAATGGTTCCGGTATCGATGCTGGTAATACCCAAATCAAGAATGTTGGTAAAGCAACCACTGATGATGCTGCTGTTAATAAGAAACAAATGGATGATGCTGTGAAGGCAGCTACAGATTCCATTAGCTCATTAGGGGATAACAAAGTATCCTTAGGCAGTGATTCTGGTACAACAACAGCTAAGAAATTAAGCACAACTGGTGGTATTAAATTCAACATCAAAGGTGATACTGGTGCAAATGCACTCATTACAACATCTGCCACAGGCGATGATGTAACGATCGCTCCAACTGCTAAGTTGAGTGCTGCTGTAACGGCTGCAGAAAACTCTGCTAATAAAGACTTGTCCAACTTGTCTGCTGCTGGCGATACCTACATCAAGAACCTTGCTAAAACAGCTGCTTCTTGGAATGTAGAAACCAATGGTGCAGGTACAACTGCTGTAGCTGGTGGTGATACTGTTAACTTCATTAATGGCGATAACATTGCTATTACAAATACAGGTCGATCCATTACAATTGGCACAGCTAAAAATGTATCCTTCGATAAAGTTACTGTTGGCGGCGTAGTTATCGATAAGAATAATGGTATCGATGCAGGTGGCAAAGAAATTACAAATGTAGGCCCTGCTACATCTGGTAACTCTGCTGTTAATAAGACACAAATGGATACAGCTATTGCTAATGCACAAACAGCTGCAACCTCTACTGAAAAAGTAGTTGCTAAGACATTGACTGGTGACAATAACCTTGCTACTGTAACAGGTCGAACTGGCACAGCTAAGGGTGAAACATACGAAGTGGCTGTTTCTGAAAATGCTGTTAAAGCGGTAGCACAAACAGCAGCACAAGATGCGGTTAAGGTCACTGGCACAGGTCTTGCTAATGTAACTGATTCCACTACTGGTGGTGTAAAAACATACAATGTAGATGTGAAGACTGGTAATCTTGTAGTCAATGCGGCTGGTCAAGCTGGTGCAGCTGGTACAACAGGTGCAGGCGGTGCCGCTGGTGCTGATGGCGTAGCCACTACACAAAATGTAGCATCCGCTATTAACGATGCCATCACTAAATCCAAAACTGATACAGCACTAGCTATTGCTGATGCAGAACACAAATTTGATGGCGATACAGGTGCAACCTCTGTACGTAAACACGGCGAAGTCTTATCCATCAAAGGTGGCGTAACTAATACAGCTGATTTGACAACTGGTAATATTGGTGTCGTATCCGATGGTGCAGGTACATTGAATATCCGTCTTGCTAAAACATTGACTGGTTTAACATCTGCTGCCTTCACTGATGGTACACACACAGTGACTATCGCAGGATCTGGCATTGACGCTGGTAATACAGAAATCAAACACGTTGGTAAAGCAACCACAGATGATGCTGCTGTTAATAAGAAACAAATGGATGATGCTGTGAAAGCCGCTACTGATTCTGTAACTACATTAGGTGATAACAAAGTATCCTTAGGTAGTGATTCCGGTACAACAACAGCTAAGAAATTAAGCACAACTGGTGGTATTAAATTCAACATTAAAGGTGATACTGGTGCAAATGCACTTATTACAACATCTGCAACTGGTGATGATGTAACCATCGCTCCAACTGCTAAGTTGAGTGCTGCTGTAACGGCTGCTGAAAACTCCGCTAATAAAGACTTGTCCAACTTGTCTACTGCTGGTAATACATATATTCAAAACCTTGCAAAATCTGCAGCGTCTTGGAATGTAGAAACCAATGGCGCTGGTACAACGGCTGTAGCTGGTGGCGACACTGTTAACTTCATTAATGGCGATAACATCGCTATTACAAATACAGGTCGTTCCATTACAATTGGTACTGCTAAAAACGTATCCTTCGATAAAGTCACTGTTGGTGGTGTAGTTATCGATAAGAATAATGGTATCGATGCAGGTGGTAAGGAAATTACAAATGTAGGTCCTGCTACATCTGGTAATTCCGCTGTTAATAAGACACAAATGGATACAGCGATTACTAATGCTGTTAATAAAGCAACAACTGATGCTAAACATGATTTCGGTGGCGATGATACAACTGTTGTTACACGTAAACATGGTGAAAAACTTAACATCAAGGGTGGTGCTTCTACAACAGCAGCTGATCTTACATCTGGTAACATCGCAGTTCTTGGTGATGCTACAACAGGCACATTGAACATTCGCATGGCCAAAGCATTAACTGGCTTAAGCAGTGCTACTTTCACAACACCTAGTGGTACAACTGTTATCAATGGTGGTGGTATGACAATTACACCTGCTACTGGTAGCCCAATCTCTGTAACAACTGGTGGCATTAATGCTGGTAACACAGAAATTAAGAATGTGGCAGCTGGTACAACGCCTAATTCCGCTGTTAATAAACAACAAATGGATAATGCGATTTCTAATGCTACGGCTAACGTAGGATTCAATACGGCTGGTAACACAGGTACTGGTAGTGTAAGCAATGGTCAAACATTGTCTATCACTGGTACGAATGGCATTGAAACTAGTGCAAGCGGTCAAAGTATTACAGTAGGCCTTGATGCTGCAACACGTGCACAAATCAATAATGCTACAACGACTGCTAATAATGCAGCTAAGAAGGATTTGAGCAATATTGATAATGCTGGTAAGCAAATGATTAAGGATACAGCTGCTTGGAATGTGAAAGTTAATGGCGCTGCTGCTGAAACTGTAAAAGGTGGCGATACCGTTACTTTCAACGATGGCGATAATATCAAGGTTACAAATACTGGTAAAGATATTACTATTGCTACTAAGAAAGATGTTTCCTTCGATAAAGTCACTGTTGGTAATGTAGTAATTGATAAGAATACTAACCGTATCAGTGGTTTGGCTAATGCTGCTAATAATGATGAAGCCGTTAACTTGGGACAAATGAATGCCGCTATTAGTACTGCAACTGCAGGCACAGGTACTATTAAATACAAGGCTAATGGTGGTACTCAAAACTCTGTAGCATTGACTACTGGTTTTGATTTCAAAGGTGATAGCAATATTCAAATTACAGCTGATCCTGCCAACTCTGGTGTTATTAATTACAAATTGAATCCTGCATTGACAGGTATTACCTCTATTAGTGGTGGTACTGGTGCTCCTACTATTACGCTTAATGCTGGTAGTGGTTCTACACCTGGTAATGTATCCATCAATAGTAATCTAGATATGGGTGGTAAACAAATCAATAATATTGGTGCTGCTACTCATGCTGGTGATGCAGTTAATAAAGCACAAATGGACCAAGCATTGCAAAATATTGCTGGTGCATCTAGTAATGCTGCTAAGTCTTATGCGTATAAGGCTGGTGCAGGCGCTGCCGCATTGGCTGCATTGAAACCAATTCAATACGATCCATTGGAACCAACACAAATTATGGCTGGTATTGGTAATTACAAATCTCAAACAGCCGTAGCACTTGGTGTGGCTCATTACACTAATGAAAACACTATGTTTAACTTAGGCGTTTCCTTGGATAGCCACGATGGCATCGTAAATGCTGGTGTAACCCACAAATTTGGATATAGCCCTGAAAAGAAAGCTATTCCAGATAAATATAAAGGTGGTCCTATCAGTTCTATCTACGTAATGCAAGATGAAGTGACAGCATTACAAGCAATTGTTCAAAAACAAGCTGCTGAAAATGAAGCCCTTCGTCAACAAAACGAAGATATGCAACGCAAGGTAGATATGATTCTATCTAAGATTCATTAATTCCAATAATTTTAAACATTCCCTCTTGTATACAGAAGATTAGTTAGAATTAATGAATATAGGGCTATTTGGTGGTTAGCCATTGTACTATCAAGGTGGCTGATTACTCCCTAGTGGGAAAACAAACGGATTCTATCTTACTTTTCTTATACACACTCTCTTATAGATAGAATTCGTTTGTTATTGATAGTGTGTAGTTATAACAGTACATAATAAATTGTAAATGTTATTGTTGTCTGAAACGTAAAGAATTTGAGGCGTAACATATGAAATCTGTATTTAAAAAGAGTCGTTTATTTATAATGTTAGCATCTTTGTTAGGGGTGGTGAGTCCAATGGCTCAAGCAGCTGATTTAGTTCCTGTTCAGCCAACAGTCGCTGTTGTTGATGAACAACATCAGGCGATTAGCTGGGCAAATCTAATGCTCAATGGTTTTTTACAACATCATGAAGGCGCGTCTATTAATGAAATTTCTTTTGATGCTACCGATACAGTCGTTACATTGACTGTTGGCGGTTTTGATAAAGACGGTGTATATAAGGCGGTATTTACAAATACAGCAAATGAAGTTAAGGATGAAAAGGTTGGTAAACTTACTAAAACTGTAGAAAAAACAGCCTTTGATCCATCTACTATTTTGCCTCCTGCTGTAGCTGTAAACTTTGCTTATGCACAAGCTGAAGGTAAGGCAACAAGCCTTTTAAGCTGGGCTGTTAAAACCGATAAAGGCACGCCACAATATACTGTTGTGTTTGCCACAAAAGACAAGAAAACCATTACTGTAGTATTCGATGCAGTGAGCGGAAAATTGTTAAGTGTAACTAAATAACCTGAATGCAATAATAATATTTGTATTAATGTATATAATGTATATATATAGTGTTTAGGTACAACGTTACAAAATAGAATATTATGCACGAAACCTCGCTTTTCTTGAAGAGAAAGGCGAGGTTTTTGTGGAGTTAAATTTGAGTGGTATTTGCTTAATTTTTATTTTGTGTATTAATAGTAAAAACCCTATATTTTAATTAAATATAAAATAATATATAAAACTCATTGAAAAAAAGTATTGAAATTAATATATAATTTAATTATAGAGAAAGGAGAGGGATTTATGAGAGTTGTACGTATTGCGGCAAGTTGTATTGGCTTGCTGACCACATTTGGTACATTGACTAGCATGGCAGCCGATGTATCTACCCCTTTTATACAACAAGAAGCGGCCCGAGCCGATGCTTCGTTGCGTCAACGCGTAGAAGCACCAATGACTGGGGCCGCTTCGTTGCGTTCAGAATCAGCGTATGTTGGTCTTAGTAGTGCTCCTATGAAGGCATTACCAAAGGAAGCGATTGCATTTCCTATAGACCATATTGTTATTACATCATCAGAGCCTGTATTTCGTAAATATAAGAACCGTTTAGAGGCGTATGAGCATAATCGAATCGGATCGGATGGGGTTACATTCCTTCAAAAGCAATTACAAGAACAATTATTAGCAGATGGATATGTAACAAGCCAAGTGGTTGTACCCAATCAAGATTTACATTCAGGGTCATTAACCTTTGAGATTTTACCAGGGTATGTTGAAGATATTGTTCTTGCAAATCCAAATGTACGAACGAATTGGCGGAGTGCATTCCCTGTACGACCTGGTTATGTATTACGACGTCAAGCGTTAGAACAAGGGATTGATCAGATGCGTAGTGTACCTGGTCAAGATATAAAGATGACGATTGAACCAGGTACCAAGCCGTTACATTCTATTGTTAAGCTTACGGTAGAACAAAAAGGATTTGTGCATGGTTCATTTATCTTAGATAATTCAGGATATAAAGCTACAGGAGAGTATCAAGGTACTGTATTTTTGTCATTTAGTCAATTGCTGGGGCTTAATGATACGTTAACAGCTAATTTCACTAAAGATATAAGTCGTCATGATGATGGCCATGGATCAAAGCAATATGCAGTTAATTATACGATTCCCGATGGCAATCGTACGTATAGATTATCTACCTATAAGTATAGCTATAATCAATTGGTGTTTATGCCAAATGCATTTCGTTCGGCTGGTACCACACAAGGTACAGAGGTATCGGTAGAGCAGGTTCTAAATAGAACTAGTCGTTCGAAAACATCAGTTATTGCTAAGGTTAATCATAAGTCTCGTCATAATTATCTGGATGATGTAGAAATTGGTGTTCAAGAACAACATACCACATCGGTAGAATTAGGATTATCTCATCGCCAATATAGAGGCAATACAGTGAGTGATATGTATGTATTTTATCGCCAAGGTATTAAAGGATTAGGTGCTAAGGTACGAAGTTGGGAAGGTTTGGCAGATAATCCAACTACACTCTATAAAATGGCTGGTGTTGAAGGGCAGATTCAAACGGGAGTACGAATCGGTCATAAGCAAGGTATATTCTCGATGCGTTTTAGAAGTCAATTTACTAATCAGCGCTTATTTACTACGGATCAGTTTAGTATTGGTGGACGGTATTCGGTACGTGGATTTAGTGGTGAGGAAACACTACGAGGGGACTCTGGGTACTACGTACAAAGTGAATGGTCATTACCATTTAGAAAACAACAAATCACTCCCTATGTAGGTATAGATATTGGTCATGTATGGGGCCCATCTACAGAAACTCAACTAGGTAATACCTTGATTGGTGGTGTTGTTGGTGTACGAGGCACTGTTGGTGACGCTGTTAATTATGATGTATCACTAGGGACGCCAATTAAGAAACCAGAAGGATTTGATACAGATACCCGTGTTTGGGCGTTTAGAGGAAGTTATCAATTTTAAGTGTTGTACATAGAGAGTTATATAGATACATAATACATATTGTTTTATATACTTAGGAGAGATACATAATATGAATATTAGAAAACATACGGCAATGGCTATCTTTGCTGCATTGTTAGCGACGAATTCTGCACCATGGATTCCAATGGCGTTAGCCAATCCTGTTGTACCTGCTCAAGGTACATTAGGGCCCAAAACAGAAGAGGCTCGTAATGGTATGACTGTAGTCAATATCAATACGCCTAATGATAAAGGTCTATCCCATAACCAATATGATGCATTTAATGTAGATCATAAAGGGCTTATTTTAAATAATGCCAATCGTCCTGTGAATACGGAGCTGGCAGGTTACATTATGGGAAATCCGAATTTAGTAGGACCTACAGCGAATACAATTTTAAATGAAGTAACGGGTACGGGTGCTACATCTATGAATGGGGCTCTTGAAGTGGCCGGCAATAAGGCCCATGTTATTATTGCGAACCCGAATGGCATTTCTGTCAATAATGGTACGTTTATCAATGCTAATAGTGCTACATTAACAACGGGGAACCCAATTATCAATAACGGTAGTATTACAGGCTATCAAGTACAACAAGGTAGTATCACAGTAGGTGAAAAAGGACTTAACGCATCGAAAACAGCACGTACAGATATGTTAGCTGAGGCTGTTCAGCTTAATGGTAAAGTTTGGGCACAAGATTCTCAAGTTGTAACGGGTAAGAATGACATTTCCGTAGATTCTTCTGGTAAAGTTACGAATGCTCACAAAACTGGTGAATCTAGTCAAGTTGGTCTTGATGTGGCGACTATTGGTGGCATGTATGCCAATAGTATGTATTTAGTTGGCACCAATGATGGCTTTGGTGTGAATAATCAAGGTGTATTATCTGCACAAAATAAGTTAACCATAGATAGTACTGGCAAATTGCAAAATACCGGTACTATCGCTGCTACAGATGCAGATGTTACTACAAAAAGTTTTGAGCAGATGAATCGCGGTAAATTGTATGTGGATACTGCCAAGATTACCACTGATTCTGTTATTCAAAAGGGTAACACAGAGACTAAAGATGCTCCTGTTATGATTGCCCAAAAAGATTTATCTATAGCAACCAATTCGATTGTCAATACAGATGGTAGTGTGATTAAAGCCGAAGGAAAACTACAACTTGGTAAAACGATGGATTCTACAGGAACTGTGTCTGGTAAGATAGATAGTATTGTAAATACAGCATCTACCATTGAATTTGGTCAAGGTGGTGCATTATATGCTAAATCTGTAGATAATAAAAATGGTGGCATTACCCTTAAACGTGTAGCGGTAGGTGAAAAAGAGCATATTAAAAATGAAGTAGCACCATCTGGTAGCATTAAGCGATACCAATTATCGGAAGAACGAATCTATGGGCATGATGATGAAATTCCAAAAGATAAAGTAGTAGTACACTCTTCTGAAAATCTTCAACTTTCAGTGTATGGCGATCCTAAAGATAGCTGGACTAAATATGAATATGATCGTACTCGTGAAAAAGATGTGGTAGATACATCTAACCCAGGGCGGATTATTTCCGGTGGAGATTTACATATGGATGTCGATCATATGACGAATGAAGCTAGCCAAATTAGTGCTGCCGGGGATATCACTGGTACAGTAGGTCACTATGAGCAAAGTAATCCTAAGGGTAATGAATATATTACTGAAGAGGGCACTGCCACAAGTTATAGTCGTCATCATAAAAAAGGGTGGGATACTACCAATATTCGTGAAGCGAAGTATAAGAATACGATAGTCAACCCTACAGATGTTCCTGTTGCCGTATATGGTAGTCATGTAGAAAATAGTACAAGTGATGCTACAGTAGATGCATCTTTATTAAATAGTATGAGTCAGTTATCGACGAACCCTAATACTACGTATGTGATTGAAACCGATCCAAATTTTACAAATCGTCGTAACTTCTTATCTTCTGATTACGTATTATCTCGCCTTAAATTAGACCCTATGAATATACAAAAACGATTGGGTGATGGGTATTACGAGCAGCAACTCGTTATGCAAGAGATTATGCGTCAAACCGGTAAAAGTAGACTGCAATCGGGTCTTTCCGCAGAAGAACAATATCGCCAATTAATGGATGCAGGGATTAGTGTAACAAAATCTCAATCTATTGCATTAGGTAGAGGCTTAACAGAGACTGAGCAAAAGAATCTTAAAGAGGATGTAGTGCTCTTAGTTAGTAAGGCTGTGGTATTGCCAAATGGTAAAACAGAAACTGTATTAGTACCGACTCTATATTTAGCCCCAACTACAAAACGGGTAGAAGGTGCAGCTAACTTACAGGCCCAATCCATTAACCTTTCTGTTGATACTATGAAAAATAGTGGTAGTATTGTGGCGGATAAAGATGTGACTCTTACTGGTAATACTATTCACAATGACAATGGTCTTATTAAAGGGAACACAGCTACGGTTATAGCGAATGATGAAGTTCGTAACACACAAGGGACTATTATGGGCAACGATACAGTCTCTGTGTATGCTAAGAAAGACGTCATTAATGAAGGCGGTACCATTACACAAACGAATGCAGCTGGTTCCACAAAGGTTAGTGCTGGTCGTGATGTAATGAATACAGGCGTACAGTATAAGGCAGCTAATAGCAAAGTTGAGTGGGATAGTCGAAATAATCGACGTGAGACGATAACCGGTGTAGATCAAGGTCGTATTGGTGGTGCTGGTGAAACAACAGTAGTCGCAGGCCGAGATGTATCTATGGCGGCAGGTGTTATTACCTCTGATGTAAATACGCATGTAGCGGCCGGCCATAATGTAACGATGAAAGCCATGAATGCTACACATGAACTGGAAGAACATCGTTTTGACAAGGGTAAATCTGGTGGCGGACACTCTCAAACGACTCAGTCTCATGATCTTGTTAACGCACAATCATCGGTTGGTAGTAGCATTGAAGGTAAGCATGTTTCTGTTGTAGCCTCTGATGCTGTACAACTAGAAGGCAGTCAACTATTAGCGGCAGATACTGTTCAAGTATCTGGTAATACGGTTGAACTAAATACGGCGAAGGCAAATAGTACCGTTAATCATGTGTATGTAGATAAAAAGAAAAGCTTGGTAAAACGTGAAAGCACCAATGCAGTTGATGATGCAACTACTACAGCCGTAAAAGGTTCTACAGTAAGTGGTAAAGATATACAGATTACAAGTGCTCAAGATGTAACCGGTCAATCTGCTCAAATTATAGGTGAACATACAGTAGATGTTACGGCTGGTGGTAAGGTAGAACTTGGTGCAGATAAAGCGATTACAGATGGTACTAGTGTATATCGTCATAAGAAATCTGGTTTGCTTGGTAGTACAGGAATAGGCTTTACTATAGGTAAAGAAAAACACAATATAGATGAAGCTAACCATGAAGAATCTACTGTACGAAATACAATTGCCAGCACGAAAGGTACTGTTACTGTCAAAGCGAATGATACCGTTCATCTCACAAGCGCTGATATTGTTGCAAAAGATGGTGCTGTGTTAGAAGGTTCTGCCGTTACATTGGATGGAAATATAGATCACAACCATATGTCCCATGATGAACGTTATAAGAAGACGGGTCTTACCGTATCGTTAGGTGGTGCAGTGGCTAATACGCTTACTAATGCAACTCGTACTATAAAACAAGCGGGTGGACGAGATGATAAGCGTTTAGCTGCACTTGAACTCAATGAAGCACGACAACAATTGCAAGATGGCTATGCAGCAGTAGATAAAGCAGTTAAGGGCGTCAAACTTCGTGATGGTGATGGCAATGTATTGAAAGACACGAAAGGGCATTCCAGACGTGGTCAAAAAAATATTGATAATGCGATAAATCTCTCTGTAAGTATTGGTAGTACTTCTAGAAAACAAGGGCGAGTGGTAGATACAAATAAATATCAAGGAGGTACTCTTGTTAGCGATAGTGAAGTACAAATCAAGGCTCGAGATGCTCAGAAAACTGGTATTAGTTTAACTGGTGAAACAGTAGAGGCTAAAAAATTAGTATTAGATAGCGCTAGTGATATTAATCTTGAGGCCGGTAAGAATACTGTAGATGTTAAGAATACTTATAAAAGCTCTGGATGGAGTGTCGGTGCTGGTATTAGTTTGACTGGTGGCGGACTTCTCGATATTAATGCGAGTGGCAATATGGCTCGTCAAAATGGTGATACGCACCAAGAAAGCTATGTACCAACGACGATTAAAGCAGCACAGTTGGCACAACTTAAAGCAAAGCGCGATACGAATATGATTGGCTCTACTGTATCTGGTAAGAAAGTTGAAGTTGATACAGGTCGTGATTTACATGTGCAAAGTTTACAGGATGTAGATAACTTTAAAGAACACAGTAAGTCTGCTGGCTTTTCTGTTTCCTCTAAACCTAACTTCAAAAATCCAACTGGTAGTATAAGTGCAAGTGTAGGTCGCATTGATAGCAAATGGAAAAGCGTAACAAAACAAGCTGGAATTTATGCTGGAGAAGAGGGCTACAATATTAATGTAGGGAATGGTACTACATTAGAAGGTGCTGTTATTAAAAGTGAAGCTTCGAAAGCTAAGAATACATTAACTACTAAATCTCTTGGGATGAAAGATATCCAAAACGAAGCCGAATATACATATAGCAACAATGGGATTGGATATAACTACTATGGTAGTAAAAAGAAACTCGAAGATATGAAGAGCAATGATAAAAAAGGATATGATAAAATCTATAATAATATCGGCTTAGTTCCAAACTTAGGCGTAGGCTCTAAAGGTAAAGCAAACTCTACTACTCAATCTGCTATTTCTGATGGTATACTAACAGTAGATGGTAAACAAATTGATACTAAGACGATTAATACAAATACCGAAAATACATTACATCAATTAGATAAAATTTTTGATAAAAAGAAAATTGAAGAACGTCAAGAATTGGCTCGGTTATTTGCTAAGAATGCTTTCGTAGAAGTACATCGCTTAAGTGATAAATATCATTGGAAAGAAGGCGGTCCAGAGAAAGTAGCTTTACATGCTGCAATTGGTGAGGTTGCTGCACAATTAGCAGGTAATCCAAATGGATCTGGTGCATTTGCTGCAGGTATTAATGAATTAGCTATTCGTAAAATTTCTAAAAAATATCACTTGGATAACTCTTCTAGTAGACAGATTTTTAGTGCAGTTTTAGGTGCGGGTGTTAATGGAATTATAAAAAAAGATACTAATAGTGGTGCATCAATGGCATCTAAAGGCACTAAATGGAATGCTGATAGTGTTGATTTCCACGGTATGAGTGAAGATGATAAAGAATTTTCTGTTAAATATATAGATTCTACATTGAAAGGTATTGAGTATAAAAATGCAGTAGCGAGTCTAAGTCATAGGAGTACTAATTCTCCTTACGGTGGTCAAGCTGATGGAGTAGCCAAAGTGGATAGTATAACTCCATTGCCTTATATAAAAGGACTAGATGCAGTGTCAATTAATCATGGTTATGCAAAAGATAAGAATGGTAATTATTATGTACAAAAAGGTATGGCAATCGGTGTAGGAGGGTTGCCTTATGCATATACTGAATCTTATTCTAATGTTAGAAATAATACCTCTGGTGATGACATAAATTTATCAGGACTTAGTATTGGTGCATCAATTGGAGTGTTAGGTAATGTATCTGGTGATGTTGGTTTGGATGGAACGATTACAACTTCTACTGGAACGAGTACATCTGGTGGGGCGGATATTCATATTACAAGTGTAGAACGATTATATCCTATTAGTGTTGTAGATTATAATGATGCTAGAGCTGGTTTAGTTGAGCTTCAAGAACCTCGAAATGATAATAAGCCAATTTCGCAGAGCATTTCAGAGGTTATATCGGATGTAAAGAATTATCAACCAACATATAACTCTAATCATGATGAAGAGGTGATAAACGATAATACCGATGATCCAAATGATGAAGATAGCGGTGTGGTATACACCAATGACAAGTCTTTTGTTGGAACACTTTCCAATATTATATCTGATGTAAGTAATTCTCAACCAACATATAACTCTAATCATGATGAGGAGGCAATAAACGAGGATACCTATGATATAAATGATCCGGAGTAGTTTTTTGTTGAGACTAAATATTAGTATGAGTATATTGATATTAGAGATTGGTGGATTTATAAGATAACTTTCTAAATGTATAAAATAAATTATTATGGTTATTTCTTATTTTCATTTAGTGTGATGGGTTATTTTATTTATATATTTTAATATAAAAAGGGGTTATATGAGAAAGAAACTCTTGTTAATATTCTTAGTGTGTGTTGCTATTCTTTTTGTAATTACTAATATTCGAAATACGATGCAACGACCCTTACATCAAGAAAGAGTTAATAATCTTATTATGGTTGCTAAGGATAGGATAGAAAATAATAATCAATTAGAGATTACTGAGGTAGGTTCGGGTGGGCCTGTCAAAGGTGGTGGTTGGGGAAATCACATTTACTTTAAATCTTATCTTTCTGAAAATCAAACTGTTGATTATATTATACCTCCTTTACAATCTATTATTGGGGATAGATTAGTTGGTAAAGTTTCTGATCCAACTGTAACTTCTTATCAATTTGGTTTTTCAAATTTTGGTGTCAATTTGCTCTATAGAGGGAAATATAACGGGATTTGGGAATTGAGAGTTATTAGTTTGCCTTAGATTGATAAAATTTTAATCAGCAGATAGTTGATAATCTAAAATCAACTATCTGCTATTTTTATATTTCTAATATCGAATAATCTCTATTAAAATCACTAGATTTTAACAAATTTATGAGTGTTTTATGATAAAATAAAAGGTATGAATACTTCAACAACTCGGTCTATTACCTACAATGGTGACACAATTGAATATGAGTTAACAATCAAGCGTGTAAAGAATATAAATATGCGTGTTCACAAGGATGGTAGTGTCCATGTTTCGGCGAATGCTTATGTACCAGATCATCGCATCGATGCGTTTGTTATTGAAAATATACCCTTTATTGAGAAGGCTCGTTTTAAATTAGAAGCATTAACGGCACAACGGATAGAGGCATTACAATATGTAACGGGTGAAACCGTATCTATTTTGGGCATGCCTGTTTCGCTAGAGGTGCTAGAAACATCTGGCAAACCGCATATTAAGTTTGATGGTTCTAGTCGTATGGTGATGTTCGTTAAATCTGATTACACCTATGAAGACAAGCATAAATTAATGCAAACCTTTTGGCGCCAGCTAGGAGAAAAGGTGTTTACCCATTGGGCGAAGGTCGTATATCAACGCTTTCACCAGCAACATATTGATGTGCCCATGCCAACGGTAAAGCAACAGCGCATGAAGAGTCGTTGGGGTTCTTGTACACCATCAAAGCAGCTCATTAAGATGAATATGCGTTTATTAGAAGGGCCTCAGGCCTATATTGAATACGTTATGGTCCATGAGTTTGCCCATTTTAAATACTTGGATCATTCCAAGAACTTTCACAATTTAGTGGCCCAATTTTTACCAGATTGGAAAGCTCGTAAGAAATCATTAAATATCTATTTTGCACATAGACCGTAAGGAGGTGTACCATGAAGCCATTTGTACATTTACATAGTCATACGGAATTTAGTTTATTGGACGGCATCAGTCGTTTGCCGGATATGGTGCGCCGCGCGAAGGAACTGGAACAACCAGCCCTTGCCATTACGGACCATGGCAATATGTATGCAGCCATCTATTTTTATAAAGAATGTGTGGCACAAGGCATAAAACCAATTATTGGATGTGAAGTGTATGTCACAGAAGGTAGTCGCCTAGATAAGCCAGAGGGGCGCAGCCGTGAACGACTTAAACATTTGATTTTATTGGCCGAAACGATGGAAGGCTATCGAAACCTCGTTAAAATTGTATCGAAAGCCTCTACAGAAGGTTTTAATTATAAGCCCCGTGCTGACCATGATTTGTTGCGTCAATATAGCAAGGGCATTATTGCCCTTAGTGCGTGTATTCAAGGGGAAGTGCCTCAATATATTCTGCAAGATAATATGGATGGGGCTCGCCGAGCTGTTGAGTGGTACATTGAAACCTTCGGTAAAGACAATTTCTTTTTAGAAATTCAAAATCACGGTTTACCTGAAGAGTTACGGGCTCAGCAAGTGCTATGCCAATTAGCTGACGAATATGGCCTCGGTATCGTGGCGTCCAATGATTTCCACTATGTTATGAAAGACGACGCTGATGCTCAGGATATCCGCGTTTGTATTCAAACGGGCCGACGTCGCGCCGAAGTAGATCGTTTGAAATTCCCTAATGATGAGTTCTATCTCAAATCTGGGGACGAGATGGCGGAGCTCTTTGGACACATCCCTGGGGCCTTAGAAAACACATTAAAGATTGCAGACCGATGCAATGTAGAATTTAATTTTGATGAACACCATTTGCCGCACTTTGATGTGCCTGAGGGCGAAACGTCTAAAACTTATTTGCGTAAGGTTTGTGAACGAGAAATACCTCGCTTATATGGCGATACATCGGAGAAACTCAAAAAACGTCTCGACTACGAACTGGATGTTATCGGAACGATGGGCTTTGAAGATTATTTTCTTATCGTATGGGACTATGTGCGTTACGCACGAGAACACGATATCCTTGTAGGCCCAGGTCGTGGCTCTGCAGCTGGTTCTGTAGTAGCTTATTTATTAGGTATCACAGGCCTTGACCCATTACAATACGATTTGCTCTTTGAACGATTCCTTAATCCAGAACGGGTTAGCATGCCTGATATCGATATCGACTTCTGCTATGAAAAGCGGGGCGAAGCCATCGATTATGTAACGCGAAAATATGGACAGGCTCGAGTGTCTCAAATCATCACCTTTGGTACAGAAGCGGCTCGCGCTGTAATTCGCGACGTAGGTCGTGTGCTCGATTTACCACTAGCTGAGGTCAATCGCATTGCGAAGATGATTCCTAATGAATTGGGCATCACCTTAGAAAAGGCTTTAAAGGGTAAAGATTTAAAAGCCTTATATGATACAGACCCTAATGTAAAAGAGTTATTTGATTTTGGCCAAAAACTAGAAGGCATTGCTCGTAATTCGTCTACCCATGCAGCGGGCGTCGTAATTTCTGCGGACCCTCTAGATGACCATGTGCCTGTACAGAATTCTAATGAAGAGGGTTTTGTCACTCAATATGATAAGGATAATATCGAGGAATTAGGCCTGTTAAAGATGGACTTTTTGGGCCTTCGTACATTAACCGTTATGGGGGATGCCCTTAAACTCATCAAGGCAAACCGAGGTATTGACCTCGATTTAGATGCTATCCCATTAGATGATAAAGCGGCTTGTGAGCTCCTTACCAAGGGCGATACATCCGGCGTATTCCAGCTCGAATCCGATGGGATTACCAAGCTCGTTATGGATTTGAAACCTGAGCATTTTGAGGATTTAATCCCTCTCGTTGCACTCTATCGCCCAGGTCCTTTGGGATCTGGCATGGTGGCGGATTTTATTGACCGTCGTCATGGTAAAAAAGAGGTGACCTATTTACATCCGATTTTGGAACCTATTTTGAAAGATACGTTCGGCGTTATTCTCTACCAAGAACAGGTTATGCAAATTGCATCTGCCATGGGTGGGTTCTCCCTTGGCCAAGCGGATTTGATGCGCCGTGCGATGGGGAAGAAAAAGGAATCCGTCCTCAAGGCGCAGCGTGAATCCTTTATACAAGGTTCTATCAATAATGGCATCGAAGAGTCCATTGCAAACGAAGTATTTGACTTGCTCGTTTACTTTGCCGGCTATGGCTTTAATAAATCTCATAGTGCGGCCTATGCGTATATTGCGTACCAAACGGCGTATCTCAAAGCGCACTACTTCCCAGAATTTATGGCCGCTACCATGACGAGCTTTATGCAAAATATGGATAAGCTTACCTATTACATTAATGCCTGTAAAAAACATAATGTGCAGGTTCTCGGTCCCGATGTGAACCATTCCTTGCGTAGCTTTGCTGTACAAGGTGATGCCATTCGCTTTGGTCTTGGGGGCATCAAGAACGTAGGGGACAATGCTATCGATCGACTCATCGCTGAACGTGAGGCCAATGGCCTCTATACGAGCATTACCGATTTTTGTCGTCGCGTAGATAGCAAGGTCGTTAATAAACGGTTGCTTGAAAGCTTAATTCGCTGCGGTGCTATGGACGGATTTGAGGAAAACCGCAATCAGTTATTGCATATGTATGAAAGTGCACAGGCCGTAGGCGCTAAGCAGCAAAAGGATGCTGCCATGGGGACTATGAGTCTCTTTGGTGAAAGCACGGATGACGTCGATATGATTCCGGTACCGAATTTACCTGATTTATCGGAAGATGATAAATTGAAGGATGAAAAGGACTACACTGGATTCTATATTACGGGCCATCCATTGCAAGGCTATAACAAGGAACTGAAAGGCCTCTTTGAATTAGAGCAACTCCTTGAAAACCCAGAGCGTTTTGATGGTCAAACGATTACCTTTGGCGGTCTCATTGCTGAAAGAGGGGATAGACCTACAAAACGGGGCGATGTCATGAGTATTCTTCGCATCGAAGATTACTCTGGTTCGGCTCAAGTGGTGGCATTTCCGAAGGTATTTGCACAGAGTCAACAATTCTTGGCTGTCGATATGGTCGTTAAGGTGCGAGGTCGCGTTGATGCGGATGAAAAGGGTGTGCAGATTATTGCTGATCGCATTGCACCATTAAAGGTAAATTACAACAATGCACGACAAATCGCTATCCATATTCGAGGTGCCTATGATACGCCAGAGAATAGCAATGCGTTGAAGGAAATACTTTCACAAGCAGAAGGGCAAGTCCCGACAGCATTATATTTACACAAACAACGAAAACGAATTAATTTATCACCTCAATTATGCTTTGCACCGACAGATGAAATCATCGCACGCATTGAAGCAGTGTTAGGTGAAGGTGCCGTAGAGGTGCAATAGAGTATATTAAATACCATCCCATTTAGGAGGATATATGAAACGTACAAAAATCGTATGTACCGTAGGTCCGGGCACGGATAAATTCGGTATTTTAGAAGATATGATGCGCGCTGGCATGAATGTAGCTCGTTTTAACTTCTCTCATGGTTCGCATGAAGAGCAAGCAGAGCGCATGCAAATGGTGCGTGATGCGGCGATGATTGTCAATAAACCAATCGCATTATTGCTCGATACAAAAGGCCCTGAGGTTCGTCTGGGACTATTTAAAGAAGGTAAGGTGTTCCTCGAAGCGGGGCAACAATTTACATTGACTACGGATGATGTAGAAGGCACGTCAGAGATTAGTACTGTAAACCATAAAGGTTTAGTAGGCGATGTGCACGTTGGCGATACGGTTCTCTTAGCTGATGGCCTTGTTAGATTGACCATCGATGTTATTGAAGGTAATAACATCATTACCACTGTTCAAAACAGCGGTGAAATTGGTAATCGCAAACGGGTGGCTGTGCCAGGTGTAGCGCTTAGCTTGCCACCTGTATCCGAGCAAGACGAATTAGATTTGCGTTTTGGCTGTCAACAAGGCGTGGACTTTGTGGCCGCATCCTTTATGCAACGCGCTAAGGACGTGGTGGCCATTCGTCGCATCTTGGAATCTGAACAAAAGGATATTAAGATTATTGCCAAAATTGAAAATGCAGAAGGGGTTAATAATATTGATGAAATTCTCGATGTAGCAGATGGTCTTATGATTGCTCGTGGTGATTTGGGCGTAGAAATTCCGGCCGAAGAAGTACCGGTATTGCAAAAGATGATGATTGAAAAATGTAATCGCCTTGGCAAACCTGTTATTACGGCTACGCAAATGTTGGAATCTATGATTCAAAACCCTCGTCCTACGCGCGCCGAAGCGAGTGATGTGGCCAATGCCATCTTAGATGGCACCGATGCGATTATGTTATCTGGTGAAACTGCTAATGGCGCGTATCCGGTGGAAGCTGTTACAACGATGACACGTATTGCAGAGGTAACGGAGCAATCCGTCATTTATGATCATAAGAGCAGAACGCAGGAAAGCGATGATGTGACCACTACTGAAGCTGTATGTTTGGCCAGTGTGCGCGTTGCCAGTGATCTAGGGGCAGCAGCGATTTTGACATGCACCGAATCTGGTCATACTGCGATTAGTGTGGCTCGGCACCGTCCTGATTGTAAAATTATTGCCATTACACCGCATGATGAAACGATTCGTCGTATGCAATTGTGCTGGGGCGTTGAAGCCATCAAGGGCCGTGAAAATATCAACTCTGATGAAATGGTAAAACAAGCGATTACCGGTGCTCTTGGGGCGAATGCCATCAACTCTGGTGATTTAGTTGTTGTGACTGCTGGCGTGCCATCTGGTTCTACAGGTACTACGAATATGATTCGCGTTCATATTGCAGGCAAGGTATTGTTGTCTGGTAATGGTATCTTGCGTAAATCTGCTACGGGTCGCGTATTTATTGCGGCTAATCATAAGAATGATTATGAAAGCTTTCAATCTGGCGATATCCTCGTAGTAGGGACTATGGAACCAGAATTGATGAATATTGCTAAACGCGCTGGCGGTATCATTTCTGTTGAAGATGGATACACATCAGATAGCGCCATTGCAGGCATTACCTATGGTATTCCTGTCATCTTAGGCGCCAAAGACGCTTATGACGTATTGCTTGAAGGCACAGAGGTTACCATCGATGGTGAACGGGGCAAAGTCTTTGCAGGCATTGCGAATGCTAGATAAGCAATATATAATGTAATTAGGTTGGTCATAAAAAGGAGTACGACTATGGATGATAAAGAATGGCGTACCTTTGTAACCGTTGTAGATGAAGGTAATATAACAAAAGCAGCTGAAAAGTTATTTGTTTCGCAACCTGCTTTGAGCTATCGACTGCGTCATTTAGAGGATAGTGTAGGATACTCCTTGTTGCTTCGCACCACAGAAGGCATTGCATTGACGCCACAAGGTGAAATCTATTATGACTATTGCAAACGCATGCTGCATGATAGAGAGGCCTTAGACCATGCATTGACATCGTCTACTGGCAAGATTCAAGGTACCTTGAAGATTGCATCATCCATCAATTTTGCAGATTATGAATTACCAGCTTTGTTGAAATCGTTCCGCGAGCAGTATCCAGATGTACATATTCAAGTTAAGACAGCTTTCAGCCATCAAGTGGTGAAGATGTTTAATACCGGTGATTGTATGGTGGCGTTTGCACGTGGTGGCTATGAAGTGTCCGGCAGTTCAGAACTGTTGTTGGAAGAACCGTATTGTTTGGTGTACAAAGAACTAGTGCCACCAGAATCGTTAGAGAAGGTGCCCTTTATTCGATACCAAACCGATGCGTCAGTTGCCAATATCATTGAAAAATGGTGTGCCGAGCATTTTGAAGAACCCCCCATTGTGGCGATGGACGTCAATTCCATGAGTACATGTCGACATTTTGTGCGGGCCGGTCTAGGATGGTCTATTCTAACCTATATGGGGCTTGGATCTTGTAAGGACAAAGATATTTATGTTAGTCCATTGCGTAGCAAGGATGGCACGTATATTACGCGTGATACCAATATGGTATACACAAAAGAGTCGGCCAATTTAATTGCTGTCAAAACATTTATCGAGTACGTACGAGATTACTATAAAAAACACACTGTCGTAGACGATAGTATTTTTAGAGAGTATCAATCATAACATGTAAGTGCATGTATACATCTTATTATGGTGTATGCATGCATTTTTTTCATTTACGCTTAAAATTCTATGAGAAAAATGCATAAAAAGTATGAATGACAGTTATAAAAATTTTTATGACCCCTATAAAGGTAATCTATTTTTCAGAAAATGATTATCAACGTATAATGAAAGCATACTAAAACAAGAGTTCATAAGTAATAGTCGCGTATTACGAATTACTTGGGTAGTGTTAGGATGAACAGTATATGCCTATGTTTATAAGAAAGGAAAAAACATGGAAAGACTTGTAAAATTAGCCGTTATCGTGCTAATTCCAATTATCCTCTGGTTTACAACTCCACCAGAAGGGCTTTCTGCGGAAGCGTGGCGCCTCTTTGGTTTCTACATCGCAGGTATCTTAGGTTTGATTTTAAAACCATATCCAATTCAAATTATTTTATTATCCGTATTATCTGCTTCTGCATTATTCATGGACAATGCAAAAGATATTTTGGTAGGTTACGGCTCCACAGCATTGTGGATGATTATTGCAGCCTTCTCCTTGAGCGTTGCATTTGGTAAAACTGGTCTTGGTCACCGTGTAGCGTACCATTTAATCCGTGCATTCGGTTCTACCGTATTGCGTTTAGGCTATGTAACAGCGCTTCTTGACTTAATCTTGTCTCCAGCAACACCTTCTAATACAGCACGTGCAGCTGGTATCGTATATCCTATTAACTTATCCATTGCAGAATCTATTGGTTCTTACCCTGGTGATACTGCAAAACGCGGCGGTTCCTTTATCTTGATGAATGGTTACTTCGTAACAAAGATTACGTCCTTTATGTTCTTAACAGCTATGGCTCCTAATGTGTTGGCACTGGATTTCGTTACTAAGATTACAGGCCTTACTATGAACTGGGTCGAATGGGCAGTGGCTTTGGCCATTCCTGGCCTTGTAATGTTGATTTTTGTTCCTCTTGTAGGCTACTGGATTGACCGTCCTGAAGCTGTAAAAATCGACAATAAGAAATTGGCAGACGAAGGCCTTGCAAAATTAGGGGCTATGAAAATGTCTGAAAAAATCTTGGCTGTTGTATTCATCCTTGCTCTTCTTGGTTGGGCATGGCCTTCTATTGGATATTTTTTCCCAGCTGTCGCTTTTGATTTGAGTCCTACAGCAGTAGCATTAGTTGCTATGACTGTTGTTTTCTTATCCGGCATCATCACATGGGACGATATGGTTCAAACAAAAGCTGTTTGGAACACATTCATCTGGTTCGGTGCTATCCTTGGTTTATCCACAGCTTTAACAAAAGCTAAATTCTTTGCTTGGCTTGCTACATTCATGCAAACCAACTTGGCACTCGATGTATCTCCACTTGTAGTAGTATTGATTCTTTCCGCTATTAGCGTTGTAATTCGTTACTTATTTGCTTCTAGTACCGCATATATCGCATCCATGCTTCCTGTATTCTTAACGGTAGGTATGGCAGCCGGTGTTAACCCTGTTATGTTTGGTCTAGTATTGCTTGCTACAAATGCATTTGGTGGTCTCGTAACTCACTACGGTGCATCCCCTGGTCCTATTATCTACTCTGCAGGTTATAATAACTTGAAAGAATGGTGGACTGCTGGTGGTATCTTAGCGGTATTAAGCTGGATCTTACTCTTTGTAATAGGTATCCCTTGGTGGACTTTCATCGGTATGATTTAATCACCATCTAATTTATACTCATCATTGTTTTTACGGCTTGGGCCAGACTTCGCGACGGTCTGGTCTTTGCCATTTGATATATTTTTTAGTGAAAGGATGTAACATGGCACAATTAGTGAAAGCTGCGCAAGCAGGCTTCGACGAAAAAAATGATGCATTAGTTACGGTAGAACCGATTGCTAGTGGCATCGAAATCGAATTGACTTCCAAAGTTATGCGTCAATATGGCGACCAAATTAAATCTGTTATCTTGAATACAGTTAAAGAAGCTGGTTTTGATGGCGTAAAAGTAACTGTACAAGATAAAAACGCTTGGGATTACACAATTAAAGCTCGCGTGTTGGGCGCATTAGAAAGGGGGAGCAAAGCATAATGGCTAACGATAAAACATTTCCAGAAGTAAAAACTAATCCGCTTACAGAAGCGGCTAAAAAACGTTTATCCCGTTCCATGATGTTCGTTCCTGGTAATACACCAAAAATGATTAACAGTGCTGATATTCACGGCTCTGATTCCATCATGATCGATATCGAAGATTCCGTGCCTATTACAGAAAAAGACACAGCTCGTCTTTTGACTGCAGAAGCATTGAAATCCCGTAAATTCCGCGCTGAAACAGTTGTTCGTATCAACCATCCTACGCAAACTCCTTATGGTTATGACGATCTTGATGTAATCGTTCCTGCAAAACCTGATATGATTCGTTTACCTAAAACTGAAGACGTATCCGAAGTTGAAATCGTAGCGAAGAAAATTGAAGAAGTGGAAAAAGCTAATGGCTGGCCAGAAGGTACAATCAATATCATCGTAGCTATCGAATCCGTTCGTGGCTTGTACAATGTTCGCGAAATCTGCCATGGTCCTCGCGTAGTTGCTATCGCTCTTGGCGCAGAAGATTACCGCGCTGACCTTCGCACAGGCAAACATAAACCAGCTGTTGAATTGTTGTTCGCTCGTCAAACAATCCTTCATGCAGCACGCGAAGCAGGTATCCGCGTAATCGATACTGTGTTCTCCGACGTGAAAGACCCTCAAGGCTTCCGTGAAGAAGTTGAATTCATTAAAGCATTGGGTTATGACGGCAAATCTTGCATCCACCCAAGCCAAATCAAAATTATCCACGAAGTATTCACTCCTGATGAAAAAGAAATCGCTCATTCCGTTAAGGTATTGAACAGCTATGCTGATGCATTGCGCAACAATAAAGGCGTAATCTCCGTAGATGGTAAAATGATCGATGGTCCTATCGTAGTTCGTGCACAACGCGTAGTTGATAAAGCACGTGCAGCAGGCATTAAAGTTGAATTAGAGGAAGGAGCAGAATACGATGTTAAATAAAGTAGGTCGCGATATCCCAACAAATATCCCAGCACTAGAAGGTCGCGAAGTATATCAAGGTGAATTCGCAATTGAACCTAAGGCAAAACGTGCAGGTAAACCTGTTCATATGAGCCGTGTTGGTACTAATAAAGTTCTTGCTTCCATCGATGAAGCAATTGAAAAAGCTGGCGTAAAAGATGGTATGACATTGTCTTTCCATCACCATTTGCGCAATGGCGACTATGTTATGAAAATGGTTATGGAACGTGTTCAAGCGAAAGGCATTAAAGATATTACAATCGCGTCTTCTTCCTTGTCTCCATGCCATGACTTCTTGGTAGAAATGATTCAAGACGGTACTGTTACAGCTCTCGAAACATCTGGTCTTCGCGATCGTCTTGGTAAATTCTTAACACAAAACCCTGGCGTGTTAAAACGCCCTGTAGTCATTCGTCCTCATGGTGGCCGTGCTCGTGCTATCGAATCTGGCGAAGTTCATATCGATGTAGCTTTCATGGCTGCTCCTACAGCTGACCCTCGCGGCAATGCAACAGGTCGTATGGGTAAATCCGCATGTGGTGCACTTGGCTATGCTAAGGTTGACTCTCACTATGCAGATACAACTGTTATCATCACTGATAACTTGGTTGACTATGTACATAACTATGCCATCCCTCAAACAGATGTAGATTATGTTGTTCCTGTTGAAAGCATCGGCGACCCAGAAGGTATTGCTTCCGGTGCAATTGGCTTCACTAAGAACCCTATTCAAATTAAAATCGCTGAACTAGCTGGTGAATTCCTTGATCAAGCTGGTATCATTAAAGAAGGTTTCGTTTTCCAATTGGGCGCTGGTGGTGCTCCATTGACTGTAGCAAAATTCATTGCTGAAA
>ERZ772948.201-NODE-201-length-37618-cov-8.613716_pt1 | contig 37618 bp, 36 predicted proteins | sample MGYA00511945_ERZ772948 | MGnify/ENA primary metagenome ERZ772948 (study PRJEB29015, sample SAMEA2737927) | human oral metagenome | biome: human oral; feature: human-associated habitat; material: dental | place: China | collected 2141 ... | reverse complement strand
CAACCAAAGATATTATACAGGATACCTTCAAAAATAACATTACACAACGCTCTATTATCTACACAGATGGAACAGATTGTTATAACTCTTTGGCAGAATGTAAGAATTGCAAGGTAGTACATCTAAAAGGACACCAAAGTTACAATCAAGTAGAACATCTAAACGTTGTAAACCATATTCACTCTGTCATCAAAAATAAACTGGCCCAGTATCGAGGGGTAGCAACGAAGTACATCAACCGATATACTGCATTGTTTGTATGTATGCGTAGGTTTATGGGGATGGACATTAATGAATTATATGAAAAGCTTGCATGGATGATACGTTATCCATTTGCGATAACTACAAAAGCATTACGAAACCACAATTTATTTAGTTTTTCATTACAAGAATGAATTACAAGTCCACGGTAAGTTAATTAAGCCAATTTTTTACATTTTCTTTGGCGGCTATAACAGGTGATTTGACTACGTTATTATCAAAAAAAACAGTGCTTACATTTGTTGTTACAAAATCCATCTGTCAAGTCTATCTCACAACAAATTGGCGCAACGATTTGTTGCTTTTTAAGCTCTCTAAGTTTATCTATATGAGATAAAATTTTAGTTTGGTTGAAAGGTGATACTAGATCATAATATTCCAAAATTGAATTCGTCATATGCTTTGCCCTACCACTGTTAATAAATTGAAATGCTATATTCATAAATAATCCAGATATTACAATATAAGTCAATATTTTATATTGTAATATTTAATATTTTGTAAATATCTTTACCACATTTCACATCAAAGTATGTTTTTAAATCCAAAAAACTTTTCCATTTAGAAATACTGTATTTATTGATTCCGTTCCGGATTGCTACATCAATTAATCGTTTTTCAATAATAACCAGGCCATCTTTTGAGGCAAGTGCATCACAAAGTTGTATCAATTTATCGTAGTCAGTATATTCTGAGTTATTTAAGTAATTTTGAATGGCTAAGCATTCATTTTCGGAGCAGTCATTCGAACCACTATAGGAATCAATTATTTTTATTGGAAACGAATGGGACAAACATATTCCACTTTCTTCATTAAAGCCTAAACCCTTAAGGTAATAATATCCATCTATAGTATGTTTAAGATGTGAAAAACCATATCGTCTTCCAATATCGTGTATTAATCCTAAAGAATATGCATAATTGCTATCTATATTAGCTGTATTTTGAGCAATTAGTTTTGCAGCATTTGCTACATTTTTGGAATGTGCAATCCAAGGACCGGGATTCATTGTAGCCGCTTGTGATAGGAGTTCCTGTGCTATAGCTGGTAAAATTTTTTTGTTCTCCATAATATTGACCTCATAGATAACAACATTGTTTATATTTAACAGTACAAAAAACTACTGTTTGAAAAATCGAGCAGAATTCGATCAAGAAACGTTTAGCTATACAGAAATAATTAATATATTCATCATAAACACCTAAAAATTTTGAACAATTCTTATAGGTCAGGTATCAAATTAATAATTTCTATAGTATTATATCATATCTTTTTATTAATTATGAAAACGCGGGGTAAAATATGATGAATTTTTTACAGTTAATCATCACTAATTAAAGTGGTTGAAAATGTAGAGAAATCGCATAAACGTGGTAAAATATCAAGGAAGAAGAGGTAGGAATACAAAATGAATAAAATTGCACAGTTTGAAAAAGTTAGTTATGAAGAGTTTTATAAGGATTGGCTCAAGACTTTTCCAAATGGAACAAGAGATATTGCAGAAATATACAACGCAATTAAGCTTCCACGACGTGCAACGAAAGGTTCTGCGGGGTATGATTTTTATACACCAATTGATTTGAAGCTTGCCCCACAAGAAACGGTATTAATACCTACTGGTATCAGAGTCAAGATGGAAGAAGATTATGTACTGATGTTATTTCCACGTAGTGGACTAGGATTCAAGTACCGTCTACAGATGAATAACACAGTGGGCATTATTGATAGTGACTACTATCACGCAGATAATGAAGGGCATATCTTCTGCAAACTAACAAATGACACAAAGGAAAATAAGACAGTTGAGATTGCAAGTGGCCAGGGAATGTTACAGGGTATTTTCGTATCCTTTGGTATTACGGTGGATGATGAAGTGGGTGCTGTAAGAACTGGTGGCTTTGGCAGTACAACAAAATAGAAAGACAGGTAGTAAAATGGATTTAAAACTTTGGCAAGAAATAGATCAGAATGAACCAATTCCAGAACATATTTTGAAACGTATGGAGGAATTAAGACAAAAGGGTGCGATTTTACCTGAGGAAAAATATATCAAGCGTCCAACGATGATTGAGGGAATTCGTAAAGCTTCATTATTAAATAAACAGGTATTAGACGAAGTGGCGAAACATATTCACGTTGGTATGTCGACACAGGCAATTGATGATATTGTTAAAGACTTCACTGAAAAAAATGGTGGTATTTGTGCGCCATATCATTATGAGGGTTTCCCAAAACATGTATGTACATCGATAAACAGTGTTGTATGTCATGGAATTCCAAAGCATATTCAGAAACTGCATGATGGTGATATTGTTAACGTTGACTGTACAACAATTGTGGATGGCTATTATGGTGATGCGTCCCGTATGTTCTGCATTGGGAATATAAGTGAAGAGCGTCGTAAGCTTGTCGAAGAAACAAAGAAATGTCTTGAAATTGGACTAGCAGCTGCACAACCATGGAATACAGTTGGGGATATTGGTTATGCAATACAGAAGTATGCGACATCCAAGGGATATAGTGTTGTAAGAGAATTGGGCGGTCATGGAGTAGGTATTGAATTCCATGAAGATCCATTTGTGGCACATGTTGGTAAGAAGGGCACAGGAATGGTGCTTGTGCCAGGTATGATTCTTACCATTGAACCAATGATTAACTTAGGTAAAGCTGCAGTTGTAATCGACCCATATGACAATTGGACAATTAGTACAAGAGATGGCAAGGATAGTGCACAATGGGAATATACAATTTTGATTACAGAAAACGGTAATGAAGTGTTAAGTTATTAGTATATTAAATAATTTGTGGAGGGTTAGTTGAAAGGACATGAGTAATCACAATATTTATGTAACAGGTCATAAACATCCAGACAGTGATTCAATCTGCTCGGCAATTGCGTTTGCGAATTTATTGAATAAGACTGGTAGTACGGCAATTGCTTGTCGTCAAGGACCTTTGAATGAAGAAACAAAATTTATCTTACGTAGATTTCATTTGGATAATCCACTATTGATGACGGATGCGCGTGCACGTCTAGCAGATATCAATCTCGATACTCCAACAACCATTCGTTATGATGAAACAGTTCATCATGCATGGCATTTAATGTTAAGAACACAGAACCGTTCTTTATATGTTCTAGATGAGAATGAGAATCTATGTGGTATCTGCTCCACTAGTGATCTTTCTCGTTATCGCATTCATGAAGACACAGATTTAAGGGATTTAATGGCAACTGCGACATTAGATAATATCGCACGTACTATTGGTGGCAAAGTTGCACTGCGACCAAAGGAATTTAGTACAAATGGTGAAGTACATATTGTTACACTAGATGATTTAAAGATAGTAGAAAGTTTTATCGCTGGCAGTATTATCATCATGTCAGAAGGACACGAAAAGCAATTAAATCTAATTCGTCTAGGTGTAAAGTGCTTGGTTCTAACTTGTGGTGAACATGCGGCAGATGATGTGAAGGAACTTGCGATGGAATATGGTTGTGCTATCGTTGAGACAGCTGATCGCACTATGCACACAGCGACTGTTATTACAGAGAGCTATTCTGTTTCTCAGATTATGACTACAAATTTAATCTGCTTTAAGAATACAGAGTATGTAGAAGATGTTGCGACAAAGATGAATGCATCACGTGTGCGTAGTTATCCAGTACTCGATGAAAACGGTAAAGTTGTAGGTGGTGTATCGCGCTACCATACACGTAACTATAAGAAACTACGTATTGCGCTCGTTGACCATAGCGCAACAAACCAAACAATGAAGCACATCGATAAGGCAGATATCGTTGCGATTATTGACCATCACCATATTGGTGATATTCAGACTGATCATCCAGTTGAATACCGTAACCACCGTTGTGGTTGTACAAGTACAATTGTGTATGGCTTATATTGCGAAAAGAATATCGTTCCTGATCCTACAATGGCTGGCTTAATGATGAGTGCAATTCTTTCTGATACATTAAACTTTAAGTCTGCCACAACAACTCTTGAAGATATCAATGTGGCCAAGAAATTAGCTGAACTTGCGGGTATTGACGATATCGATGCATACGCAAGAGAGATGCTGGGTGCTTCTGTTGCCTTGAAGGATTCTACACCACATGAAATCCTCAATCGTGACCTTAAGAACTACGATATCGGTAAGTACAAGATTTCTATTGGTCAGACAAACTACAGTCATACCGAAGAAGTACAGAAGTTACTACCTGCATTCAAGGAGAATATGGAGAAGGAACAAAAGGATCGTCATTTAGATCTATTACTGATGCTATTTACGGATGTAATGGGCAATGGTTCTTACTTCGTCTTCTATGGACCGATGTCTTATGTATTATCAGAGATGATTGAAACACAGATTGATGAACATTCTGGATATGATCCAAATATCATCTCCAGAAAGCAACAGTTATTACCAAAACTATCTGCGATTATCAAAGAACTCTAAGTCCTGCTTTGCAGGGCTTTTTGTGTTACCATAGATGAGTAGAAAGAGGTTTTATGCTAGATATTTGTTTACTAGGTACAGGTGGAACAGTTCCCTTACCAAACCGATGGTTAACATCCTTATTGGTAAGATGGAATGGAAATACATTACTAGTGGATTGTGGAGAGGGTACACAGATAGCCATACATCAACATGGATATTCTTGCAAAGCAATTGATACAATTCTTTTAACGCATTTCCATACAGACCATACAGCTGGCTTACCTGGTTTATTACTAACAATGGCAAAGTCTGAGCGTACAGAAGCTGTAACAATCTATGGACCAAAAGGGTTAACGGAAGTATTTGAGGGTATCTATAAAGTTGCTCGCTATATTCCTTTTGAAATTAAACTTGTAGAAATTGATGGACCACAAATAGATTTTGAAATAAAGGGTCTAAAAATTAAGGCATTACATGCCAAACATAGTGTGCCTTGTTATGCGTATATCTTTGAATTAGATCGTACTCGTAAGTTTGATAAGGACAAGGCAATTGCAAAGGGTGTTCCAATGCAGCTATGGGGAAAGCTTCAAAAAGGAAATACAATCGAGTTTGATGGTAAGATATATACACCTGATGATGTATTGGGCGAAAGTCGTCAAGGTCTTAAGATGGTCTATGCAACGGACACAAGACCACTCGATGAATTGATTACACTTGCGGGTAATGCTGATCTTTATATTGGTGAAGGAATGTATGGCGATCCCAAAAAAATTGAAAAAGCAAGCCTGAACAAACACAGTACAATGCAGGAAACAGCAATTCTTGCAAAGAAAATGATGGTGAAGGAGTTGTGGTTTACACATTATTCTCCATCAATCAAAGATCCGTCTGTATATGAAGATGTCATACATCAAATTTTTGCACAGGCAGTCATTGCCAAAGACGGACAACAAAAAATATTACGTTTCATTGATGAAGGGGAATAGAATGAATGGCTATCATATTGTAATTAATCCTGCCGGTGCAGGTGGCAGGACGAATGAGTGTTGGACTGTAGTGAAGAAAGAAATGGATACGTTGGGGATAGAGTATGCTGTTCATTTATCCAGTCTTGCACATGGAATCAAGGATATTATGCGCGAACTTACTTCGAGTCAAGAAAGAGTAAATATTATTCTGATCGGTGGAGACGGTTCAATGAATTTAGCGGTAAACGGTATCGTCAATTTTCAAAATACATACTTAGGTTTGATTCCGTGCGGATCAGGAAATGATCTGGCAAAATCATTGGGGATTCATGGGAGTGCGATAGATTGCCTGCATCGTATTTTAAATGATCACACTGGACGAAATTTAGATGTCGGTGTATTAACATACCATAATCGCTATGATGCAAACGGTAATAAAATATCTGATGAAGATTATACGCGGCGTTATAATATCAGTTCCGGTATCGGGTATGATGCGGCAATCTGCGTACAGGTTCAAAAATCTCCATGGAAAAAAATTCTCAATGCATTGCATATCGGAAGATTGATCTATCTGTTTGTTGGGGCACATCTGATATTTTTACATGATCATTTTAAAACAACGATACAGATAGATAACGAAAGTTATACATATAAAAAATTGTTGTTTATCGCAACGATGAATGAAGCATATGAGGGTGGTGGCTTCAATTTTTGCCCTGCGGCAGATCCGTGTGACGGAAAGTTGGATATATGTGTGGCTGATGGATTAGGGAGAATTGATTTCTTCCGCATCTTCCCGTATGCAATGAAAGGAACACATGATCGGTTTTCCGGCATTCATCTGAAATCCGGGAAAGTCATTCATATTCAGACAGAAAAACCCGTCTGGGTTCATACAGACGGGGAGATTGAATATCAAACAAGTTCAGTTTCCTATGAAGTGATGCCGGAGAAAATGCATTTTCTTGGTTGGTAGTTGAAATGTGTTGATATGTTGATATAATAAAGATACAGGATGATCCTATTGCATGAATGCATGTTATATGATCATCCTTTTAATTTTGAATATGTAGTTTGATGATTGCTCGTATGCTGCGATTTAAGTAAGGTTTAAGTGCATCAAAGGACATGGGATCATGATCAAGAATTGCTCGATAAGATGTTGAACTGGCAAGTTCAATGATTAAAAATAACATTGTATCAATTGCGTCGATTTGCAGTTCCGTATGCGAATGTACCAACTCCATAAACAAGGAATATGCTGTTTTTTCACTTGTATTATCATTCGCAATTGCCTTTTGATAAATTCCCCAACTGAGATTTTTGGCAATAAACCTCAGCAATAACGGGTTTTTCTGCATGATGTTCAAAACATAATCAACGATAAAAATGATTTGTTCCGTAAAGTCGGAGATGTTTTTCTTTTGCAATGCATACAGTGCCTCTAAAAAAAACTTTTCGGCGGTACGTGCAATCAGGACATCACGTACCTGATGTTTATCTTTGAAATACAGATAGAACGTACCTTTTGCGACACCGGCTTTCATGACGATATCCGAAACAACAGTATTTTCGAATCCTTTGTTCAAAAATAGATCATATGCACTTTCTAAAAGAGAGTGCTGTTTTTTTTCTTTGTTATCTGCCAATTTTCCCATGACATTATTTTAACATATTTTCAATTTATTTATTAAAAAGATTGACTAAAAGTCATTTTTGTACTACATTAATCAAGTCGAATGACCAATAGTCATTTTTGAAAGAAGGTATTTATGAAGAATTTTGGGAAAGGAATTGTAAAGCATAGAGTACTGATATTGATTATTTCTTTGATACTCTTCATTCCTTCCGTGTTCGGTTACCTGCATACACGAGTGAATTATGATATTCTTTCGTATTTGCCAAGTGACATTGAAACAATGAAGGGGCAGGACATATTAAAAGAGAACTTTGGTAAAGGCGGCTTTGCAATCGAAGTGATGGACGGTATGTCAATGAAGGATATTACTCATCTGCAAGAAGAAATCGAAAAGATTGATGGTGTAGATGATGTTATCTGGTATGGAAAACTTGCGGATCCATCGATTCCGATAAATGCTTTACCGAAAAAGATTACGGAGAATTTCAGCGAAGATGATTCATCACTGATGGCAATTTTCTTTAAGGAAGGTACTTCCAGTGACGCAACGATTCATGCAGTAGAACAGATTCGCAAACTGTCGGATAAACAAGTTCATGTAAGCGGAATGTCTGCGGTTGTATTGGATATTCAGAAATTATCTGAGAGCGAAGCACCGATTTACGTAATATTAGCGGTGATATTAACATGTATTGTCATCGCGATATTTATGGACGCATGGATTTTACCGATCTTCTTTATGCTTAATATCGGGATGGCTATCCTATATAACCTCGGATCCAATATTTTCTTGGGACAAATCAGTTACATAACGAAAGCATTGGCTGCAGTATTGCAGTTAGGTGTAACTTTGGACTATTCGATATTCTTGTGGCACAGTTATGAAGAACAACAGGAAAAAGGGCTTGCAAGAGATGAAGCAATGACACAGGCAATTAACAGTACATTATCTTCTGTTGTAGGAAGTTCTACAACAACAGTTGCCGGATTTCTTGCACTATGTTTTATGAGTTTTACATTAGGCAAAGACTTGGGAATCGTGATGGCAAAAGGTGTTGTGCTTGGTGTGATTGCTTGCGTGACAATCTTACCGTCGATTATTTTGGTGTTTGATAAAGTAATTAAGAAAACCAAGCATCGTGTTGTCTTACCGAAGATGGACCATTTTGCTGATTTTGTTGTAAAACACTATAAAGTATTTGTTCTTATATTCTTGATTGTACTAATGCCGGCAACTTATGGTTATCGACGTACACCGGTGTATTATGATTTAACAAATTCCTTGCCGTCGGATTTGCCGTCAATGCAGGCAAATCAAGAGTTGAAGGATAAGTTCAATATGAACGCAACGCATATGATTTTAACAAGTTCTGATTTATCCTATCGCGATAACAAAGAGATGCTTCAACAGTTGGAACAATTACAGGGTGTGAAGTTTGTAATTGGAAAAGATAGTGTCATCGGTCCGGATATTCCACAAGATATGTTACCGCAAAAATTAGAGGATACATTTGAAAGCCATGGTTATCAGTTACTGATTGTACAATCTGCGTATAAGACGGCTTCTGACGAAGTAAATCAACAGATTGATGAAATCAACAGTATTGCGAAGAAATATGATTCGACCGCAATGGTGATTGGCGAAGCACCGTGTACGAAAGATTTGATTTCGATTACCGATAATGATTTTAAAGTAGTCAATTACTTATCGATTGCAGTGATATTCTTGATTATTCTGTTTGTATTTAAGAGTGCATTGATTCCTGTTTTATTGGTGGCAGTCATTGAATTTGCCATCTTCATTAACTTAGGCATTCCGTTCTACACACAAACTTCATTGCCGTTTATCGCTTCAATCGTCATCGGAACGATTCAATTGGGTGCTACCGTCGATTATGCGATTTTGATGACAAATCGGTATAAGAGTGAACGCATTGGCGGGCATACAAAAAAAGAAGCGGTGCAAATTGCATTAGCCACCAGCACAAACTCCGTCATTGTTTCTGCATTAGGTTTCTTTGCGGCAACATTCGGTGTAGGACTTTATTCAAATATTGATATGATTTCATCTCTTTGTTCATTGATGGCAAGAGGTGCCATCGTCAGCATGATTACGGTTCTGCTCATTTTGCCGTCGATGTTGATGGTATTTGATAAATGGATCATTCATACAACGATAGCAATGCGAAAAATATTGAAAGAAGGTAAATAAAATGAAACACATACTCAGAAGAACATTGGCAGTAAGTATATCATTTGCAGTGGGAATGATGGTCGTACCGGCAGTTTATGGCGATGATATAAGTTTCAATGAAGATACGATGAAAGATGAAACGGTGTATATTTCAACAGATGCTGATGGCACAACCAAATCGATAACAGTAAATGATGAATTAAAAAACCTGCATGGTTTAAACAGTATCGCGGATATTTCTGATCTCAGCAATATTGTTAATGTCAAGGGTGATGAGTCGTTTAAACAAGACGGAAATCATCTGACATGGAATAGTGATGATGAAAATATCGTTTACCAGGGTACAAGTAATAAAGAACTGCCGGTCGGATATCATGTAAGGTATTTTCTTGATGGTAAAGAAATAAAAGAGAGTGACTTGGCGGAGAAAAGTGGGCATGTTCAGGTTGAATTTGATTTTGAAAATAAGACCAAGGATAAGTTTATTCCGTTTCTGATGCTTGCAGGCATGTATATTAAAGCGGATAAAATTAATGGCTTGACGATTAATCATGGTAAGACATTATCGGATGGTGATAAACAGGCAGTGATTGCGTATGGCTTACCGGGCATTAAACAGGCATTAAAGTTGCAGGAGGATGATATTAGTCTGCCGGAGAGTGCAAAAGTGCAATTTGATGTTGAAAATTACAAAGAAAGCCAGATTGCGGTAATTGCGACAAATGAAGTATTTGCAAAGGAATTACCTGCAAGCATGGATAATCTTACCGGTTTGCATGATAAATTAAACAGTCTTCGTGATGCAACGAGCCAACTAGTCGATGGTGGACATCAATTAAAAGACGGCTTAGATCAATTGAATGACAAGACACCTGAACTTGCTTCCGGAATTACGCAACTGGTTGACGGCAGCCAACAGTTGGCAGATGGACAGACGCAATTGCAAGATGGTCTGGTGAAAATAAGTGATGGAACACATGCATTATTAAACGGTGCTCAACAACTGCAAGACGTTATGAATATTGCATATACAAGTACTGCATCACAACTTGAACCCGGCAGCCGACAACTCAGTGACGGTTTAAATCAGATGAATACACAACTGGCAAGTAATTTGCCGATGATGTTACGATCCGTACAGCAGTTAAATCAAGGAGTTGCACAAACAACGAATGCGATTAACCAATTGGCAAACGGATTATCTGCGAATCACGATCATATTCAGGAAATGAATCAAGGCATTCAGACGATCGCGACAACGATGCAGGCAATGGATACACAAGCACAGACATTGAAACAACTCAGTACAGGCCTAAGACAGATCGCATCAACGATGTCGACAGGAACTATTTCTGCAATCGGTGATGCGACCGGAACGGCAACGGTATCAGGAACAATCGATGTAACGGCAATGAATCAAATGGAAATCAATGAATTACAGAATGTTCTAGGTACATTAAATTCATCATCAGCGGAGTATGCAAGCATACAGAATGTAATCACTTCCTTACAGGGAAAAACAAGTGAAAGCGTATCATTAACGGATACTGTAACAATGCATCATGCAAACGTTACTATTGCCCAAACTGCGACGCCAAGTGCACAGTTAGCAGAATTGGTGAATAACTTGGATGCACTTGCAGATGGTATGTCACAAGAAGCATCTGCATTGAACACAGCATTAAATAATAATGGGGCACAAAGTATTGCCCCGGCATTTAATGCCTTCAGTTTGCAAATGGATACAACAGTTCAATCACTTACAGCATTAAACACTCAGATAAATCCCGCTTTAACAAACGGTATGAATCAACTTTCGCAAGGATTGAATGACTTCGCACAGCAATCAGGAAACGGTTTAAACCGGTTGAGTGCAGGTGCGATGCAGTTACATGCAGGTATAGAACAACAGTTATTGCCGGGCCTATCTCAATTGTCTGATGGTAGTGTACAGTTGAATTCCGGATTGAATATTTTGGGAAACAATACAGTACAAGTGGTAAATGGAAGTACACATCTGGCAGACGGTACAATGACATTGTATGGAGGATTATCTGCCTTACAACAAAAAATCCCGACTTTGACGGATGGTATTGCAAAGTTGAATAATGGATCCGTATCTTTGAGCAATGGTTTAGATGCATATCAACAAGAAGCAATCGAACCGCTTATAAGTAAGTTGGAAGATGATCTGATTCCAATCATTGAGAAAGCAAAAGATTTGATGAAAGACGCGCAATCATATAATAACTTTTCGGGTATTCATCCTGATATGAAAGGAACTGTAAAGTTTGTATTCATCAAAAATTCTGATAACTGATCAGTAATATATAGAGCAAAATAACGTAGTATTTTGAAAATCAGATAGAACAAAACAATATATAACAAAAAGGCAGAAAACAGCGGATAGGTAATCTTGTTGTTATCAATCATGTTAATCTGTCTTTTTATATATTGGAAATAATTAAGTTATTAAAGCATAGGATTTATAGTTGTAAGTATTCTCAGAAATTTTTAAAGTAAAAATATTTCTGCAATATATGCTAATTCATCTTTTGGAACAGTAATACCAAATACTTCATTCACATTAGAAACAGAATTTTCTATTATTCTATATAAGTGGTTATTTTCTTCAATGAATTTTCTGACTTTTTGATATTTGAAAGTATCATTTTTTATAACACGTTCAATCATATTTACAGAATGACAGAGAAATTTGGTTGCTAATTCATTAGAATACTCTAAATTTAAATTTTTTAAGATTTCCGAAAATGAAATCATCAAACAATCGATTGCTTTTTCGCTATTTAAAAATATTAATGTAGATTTAATGAACTTCTTTAACAGTCTATATAAAAAACTGTTATTTTCCGATTTTTCTGTTAATTCAGTATGAGTGATAGTTGAATGTTTATGATTATATATAATTTGATCCAAGGAGTTATAGAATTAAGAAGAACACTTCATCACTACTTGAGTGAAAAATGTTTTGCTTAATTCTTTTTTTATTGAAGAATTTGAGCGAAAGGAGGTAATCGTGAGAAATTATGAGAAAATAACCGCTTTGTATGAGAGGTTAAGCCGAGATGATGAACTACAAGGCGAGAGCAATTCGATCGTCAATCAGAAGAAAATTTTAGAAGAATACGCAAAGAAAAATCATTTAGAGAACATTATTCATTTTACCGATGACGGAATCAGCGGAACACAGTTTGACAGACCGGGATTTATGGCAATGATGAACGGAGTCAATCAAGGAAATATCGGTTGTATCATCGTAAAGGATATGAGTAGACTGGGCAGAGATTACCTCAAAGTCGGTCAATGTATGGAGATACTAAGACAAAAGGGAGTTAGACTCATTGCCATCAGCGACAATGTAGACAGCTTTTACAAAGACGATGATTTCACTACATTTCGAAACATTATGAATGAGTGGTATGCAAGGGATACATCAAGGAAAATCAAGTCCACATTCAAAACAAAGGCGAAAGCGGAAAGCATACAGGAAGCAGTCCACCCTATGGCTATATCAAAGACAAGGACGATAAAAATCAGTGGATTATCGATGAAAAAGCAGCAGAAGTTGTCCGAAGAATATTCCATCTGACAATGGACGGAAAAGGGCCCTATGCCATAGCAAGAATATTAGAAGCCGACAAGATAGATATACCCGCCTATCATCAGCAGAAGTTAGGATATGGACTACATCAAAGCAAAGTGTTTGAATATCCGTATCGTTGGTGCAGTTCCACGATTGCAAGTATCTTGAAAAAGCAAGAGTATTTAGGGCATACCATCAATTTCAAAACCAGAAAGCATTTCAAAGACAAGAAAAGTAAATATGTATCCGAAGATAACTGGCTCATCTTTGAGAACACCCACGAGCCAATCATAGACCAAGAAACCTTTGATAATGTGCAGAGAATACGAGGAAATGTCAAACGGTATCCTGACGGTTGGGGCGAATACCATCCCCTTACAGGACTGATGTATTGTGCGGATTGTGGCAGTAAAATGTATATGCATAGAACAAGTAACTACAAGAATATCCCCTATTATACTTGCAGTGCCTACACAAAAGTACCTTGTGGAACACTTTGTCCCTCCGCTCACAGGATAAAAGCGGAAGTAGTCTTAAATCTCATTCAAAGCACCCTACAAGACATTAAGAAAAGCCTTGATGAAGATAACGAAGCCTTTCTCCATTCCATTCAAAATGAAATGGAAGAAAGCGAAAAAATAGAAATGGAAAAGAAAAGGACAAGGCTCACAGATAGTAAAAACAGACTTCAGGAACTGGAACGCTTAATGTGTCGGATATACAAAGATATGATACTGGAGAAGATACCGAATAACCGATATGAAATCTTAAACAATCAGTATGAAACAGAGCAAAGAGAACTCAGCAAAGAAATCGATGGGTTGGAAAAAGCCATCAAGCGATACGAAAAAGAAACCGACAGAGCTAAGAAGTTTATACAATTGATAGAACGCTATGATAACTTTGACGAACTGACAACCACCATCATCAACGAGTTTGTAGAAAAAATTTTGTTCACGAACGAGATCGAAAAGGCAGTCAAACCGCCAATCAGAAAGTCGAAATCTACTTCAACTTTATCGGCAACTATGAACCGCCGAAAGAAGAATTATCCGAAGAAGAAATGCAGAAATTAAGGGAGGAGGAAGAAAAAGAACGAGCAAGAAAAGACAGACTTCATCAAAACTACTTGAAACGTAAAGCAAACGGCAAGCAAAAAGAATATGAGGAAAGATATAAGGCAAGGAGAGAGCTTAAAAAACAGGAAAAGCTAAAGGTTTTGAAAAGAGCGGGGATGCCGGTATGTGAAATGCAGAACATTTTAATTGAATAATATATCTCAGGAGTCAATGAATAAAAAATAAAATATTCATTGACTTTTATGTTTGCTGGTGCTATGATATCTATGAATAAAAAATGAAAAATTCATAGATGCGTTTATAATATTTGGAGGCTTAAAATGGCAAAAGCATTTACAGAAGAAGAGAAGATTAAAATAAAAGAAGATATTATGGAAACAGCTCTTGATTTGTTTCATGAAAAAGGGAAAAAATCCCTTAGTATTTCAGAACTGACAAAAAGAGTAGGGATAGCTCAAGGAAGCTTCTATAATTTTTGGAAGGGCAAAGAATCTCTCATTATTGATTTAATGGCATATAGATCCATACAGAAATTGAATGACATAGAAAAAGAATTCTCAAATTCATTAACAAATCCTAAAAAATTTCTTTCAGATGTGATTTATAAGTATGCCATAGATATTATCCTGAAGATTAAAACGCAGCCTATTTATCAAGAGGCATTTAAAATATTTGCAAGTCAAGATTCAAAGAAAGTAAACAGAGTAGAAAATCTTTATGGAGATTTTGTAGACAGGTTAATAGACTATTGGTACAAAAATAATGCAGTAAAAACTGTGGACAAGCAAGGATTATCCAATGCTTTTGTTGGTAGTTTTGTTCTATGTTCAAATTATATTCATTTCAATGAAGATACATTTGAGGAAGTACTACATATCTACATAGAGAGTATTGTTAGCAGGTATGTAGAAATATAGTAAAAAAAGGGAGAACATTATGATACTGAATTTTGATGAGATAAAAAAGGAAGATGTGTTAATTGCTGGAGGGAAAGGTGCTAATCTTGGAGAAATGACCTCTGCAAAAATAAATGTTCCAAGAGGATTTGTAATTACAGCAGATGCTTATAGAGATTTTTTAAAGGGAAATAGCATTGATATTTTTATTGAAAATGAAATTAAAAAATCAAGGAATGATGAAAAAGCTCTATTAAATGCAGCTGATGATTTTAGAACAAAGATAAAGTCCGGTAAATTTCCTACACTACTTGAGAATGCAATAAGAGAAAAATATTTTAATCTTGGAGATAATGTAAGAGTTGCTGTGCGTTCATCTGCAACAGCAGAAGATTTGCCGGATGCAAGTTTTGCAGGACAACAGGAAACTTATTTAAATGTACGAGGCTTAGATGATGTATTAGAAAAGGTGCGTAGTTGTTACGCTTCTTTATGGGGTAACAGAGCTGTGAGCTATAGATTACATCAAGGTTATGACCAAAGCTCCGTTTCGATTGCTGTTATTATTCAGGAGATGGTAGAAAGCGAAAAAGCAGGTGTTTTGTTTACTGTGAATCCGGTAAGCAAAAAAGAAAATGAGATGCAAATCAATGCGAGTTATGGTTTAGGAGAGAGTGTTGTAAGCGGAAGAGTTACAGCAGACAGCTATATTGTTGACAAAAATGGAGAAATTATTGAAGTAACTATTGGAAGCAAGGAAACACAGATTATATATGGAGAGAAAAACACGGTAGAGGTGAAGGTAGATGACAATGATCGAAAAAAACGAGCATTAAATGATACGGAAATATCAGAGCTAATAAAGTCTGGTTTGAAAATTGAAAAGCATTATAAAATGCCAATGGATATTGAGTGGGCAATTAAAGATGATGAAGTGTATATTTTACAGGCAAGAGCTATCACAACATTAAAAAATTCTGTAGGAGATATAGACTTAAATACTTTAGCAAATAAATATACAAAGGGTAAAAAAATCAATAAAAGTACACGAGAAGTGATGTCATTTTTTTTAGAAAAAATGCCTTTTGCACATAGAGCGCTTGACTTCGACTATCTGGCAGCAATAAATGATCAGAAAGTTAATATTTTATTAGAAGGCGGAATTGTTTTACCAAGAAATCCAATTATAGATGATGATGGAATACAAACTTTTTCTGACGCAGGTAAGCGAATCAATAAAAATATATTTAAGTTTTTTAAGATTTTAAAAAATATGAAAGATTTTAATGGTTGCTATCATAAGTGCAAAGATTTTATGAAAATATATGAGTCTAAAATAGAAAAAATTAAGCATTTAAATTTTGAAAACATGACATTAGAAGAATACAAAAATTTTATGGAAGATAGCTACATTCTTTTACAAAAATTGGCTTATGACAGATTCAAATACGCTTTATTCCCATCTGTTTTAAACGATAAAAAATTCACTAAAATAATCAAAAAAGCAAATGCTAATTATTCATCATTTGATTTTTATTGGAATTTGGATAACAAAACATCAGCAGTTACAAATGATATTTATGAAATGGCTTGTGAAATAAGAAAAAATGAATCTTTAAAAAGAGCTGTTATTTCAGGAGAAAGTTATAAAATATTATATGAAAATTATGATGACTTTAGAGATATAACAGATAAGTTTATGCGAGATAACGGATTTAAATCTGATTATAATTGCTATTGTTTATCTGCAAAAACATTTATTGAAGATCCTGATAGGCTAATAAATATATTAAGACCTATATTAAATACGGATGAAAATAGTGATGAGATTAAGCAAGGGAAAGATTTTTCCAAGTTAATGATAAGGCTAAAAGAAATTTATGGAAACAAGTATCAAGATATAGAAAAACAAATAGAATATTTCAGATATTTTCATGTGGTTCGTGAAGAAAGCCAATATATCTGGGAAACCTTATTTTATTATGTAAGACAATGTGTCAAAAGAATAAACTACATTCTTCTTGGCAGTGAAGATTATGAAGTTGGGATTGCAAATCTGTTTCATAAAGAACTTTTGGAGGTGATGAATAGGGGTAGCTTAAATGAATCGGATAAGGAAAAAATAAATAGGAGAAATGAAAAATTTCCTTTAGCAATAAAAGTATGGGATGCATCAAAATTGTTAATTTTTGAAACAAATGGTGATGTCCTAAAGGGGGTAAGTGGAAGTGCCGGTATTGCAGCCGGAAAAGTGTGCATAATAAATAGTCCGAAAGAATTTTATAAGATGCAAAAAGGCGATATTTTAGTTTGCCATCTCACTGATCCGGAGTGGACACCGTTATTTAAGCTGGCAAGTGCAGTTGTGGCTGATACGGGAGCGGCATTAAGCCATGCTGCAATTGTTGCAAGGGAGTTTAATATTCCGGCAGTGCTTGGCGTGGGCTTTGCAACTACAAAATATAAAGATGGGGATATGATTCAAGTAGACGGTAATAAAGGTGTAGTTAGAGGTTTGTAGCATGAACTCAAGTAATAATAAAAAAGAATTTAGAAGAAAAGCTATTTTAAACGATGCTCTTCTACCATTATTAGTGAAAACTTCTATTCCTACCATTATAGGTATGCTCGTCATGGTAATTTATAATCTGACTGATACATTTTTTGTCGGTATTTTAAATAATAAATCCATGACAGCTGCTATCGGTATTGTGTTTAGCTTTATGAGTTTTATTCAAGCTATTGGATTTTGGTTTGGGTATGGAAGTGGAAACATAATGTCAAAAAAGATTGGAGAAAATGAAGAAAAGGAAGCAGAAATTATATCGTCTATTGGAATTCTCTTTGCTATTGTCATTGGTATTTTAATAGCTATTTTATCATGGTTTTTTGTTTTACCGCTGTCAAAATTTATAGGTGGAAGTGCTTCTGAAAACTTGTTGAATTTCACAGTAGAGTATCTAAAGGTAATTATTATCAGCATTCCGTTTGGTCTTTATTCTATTACGCTTTACAATCAATTAAGACTTTGTGGGAATGTGAAAGATGGAATGATAGGATTATTGATAGGAATGGTTGTCAATATGGTTCTGGATCCTGTATTGATGTTTGGGTTTAAATTCGGCTTTATTGGAGCCGGATATGCAACATTGATAGGACAAATTACAGGCTGCATCGTATTAACGAATTTATCAGAAAAAAATGGAAATATTGCTGTTGACTTAAAAAAAGCAAGGATAAATAAAAATAGAGTATATCATATTTTGGCAGGAGGAATGCCTAATTTTTCAAGACAATCTATTACAAGTATCGCTTTAATTTTACTGAATGTTGTAGCCGCAAAATACGGTGATGGTGTTATAGCAGCATTAACAATAAGCTCAAGGATATTAGCATTAGCATATATGATAATGATAGGCTGGGGTCAGGGTTTTCAACCTATCTGTGCGATGAATTACGGGGCAAAGCAATATGATAGAGTCAAAAAGGCTTTTAAATTTGCAGTAATAGGAGGTACTTTATTTTTAATTATAGCGGCTATTTTGTTATATGTTTTTTCTGAACCACTTATTAAAACAATGTCAAATGATAATGAAGTTATTTTAGTCGGTGCAGAGATACTGCGTATGCAATGTATTACAATGCCACTTTTAGGATACTTTGCGATTAGTAGTATGCTAATGCAAAATATTGGACAATATTTTTGGGCATCAATAATTTCAATTTCACGACAAGGAATATTTTATATTCCGTTATTATATATTTTATCAAATATCTTGGGGCAATTTGGAATATATTTGCTTCAACCAGTGGCAGATGTTTTGTCATTTGGTTTAGCTGTTATCGTAGTTAGGAAAATAAAATTTGCTAATGATAAATGCAAAAAAGATGGCATTTAAAGTTTATAAAAGATTTATTCAGGAGGAAAAAATATGTAGCTAATTAATGGAGGGATAAATAATGGAAACACTAAATTATGTTATTCACATAAGATATATTTATCCTTTTTTATGTTTGTAATTGCTTACACATAGCAATATCATTTTATCAAAACCAACAAAGTAGAAAATCATATAAAGTATTAGTTTTTAACCTAAGAGGACATTTTACGCCAAAGTGTAGAAGTCCTCCTTTTTTAATTCTCAAAAAGCAAAAACAGAGAGCATAAAAAGGAGGAATACTGGGTGGATAACGATAAAAGAGAATATTTCATTTATGTCAAAGGAAAAGCTGTACCTGTCAGTGAAGAAGTATATAAAGCCTACTGGAAGATAACGGAGCATGAAAAATATCTTCAGAGAAAGGATTGGAAGTATGACGTGATTCCATTTTCAGCAATGGATTATGACGGACACTTTGTAGACAACATCACAGATGAAAGAATAGACATAGAAAAATTGTAGAAGTCAAAATGCAGATTGAAGAATTAAACAAGGCGTTGGCAACACTCACAAAAAAAAGAAAGAGAGCTGATATGAAGCCATTTTCTACAAAGAAGAAAGTTTAAGGGCAATCGGTAAAAAGGAAAAAGTAAGTTATCAAGCAATCGGAAAAAGGAGGGATAAGATTTTAGAAAAACTAAGAAAACTTTTAGAAGATAAATTCTAAAGAGATGGGAAAGGTTAAGTATCTAAAAAAGGTGCTTAGACTTTCTTTATTTGGAACGCAACAATATTGAAACGGAGGAATGAAAAATGAAAGAGTTAGAGAATGTAATGAGCCAGTTGGAAAGAGAAACCAAGAAAAAAGAACAGGCGGAAAACAAGATTAAGCTATTAAAACAGAAAAAAAGTAAACTTAAAAGGAATGCTGAAACAAAAAGAAAGGTACAAAAAGGTGGAGTATTTGAAGCCTTTGAAAGAGAAATTACAAGTCCACGTTAAGTTAATTAAGCCAATTTATTTAATAAAAACCCAACATTATGAAGGGTTCGACTTTGATTTGAATGGTGTGCTCGATGGGAATTGAACCCACAACCTTTTGATTCGGAATCAAATGCGCTATCCAGTTGCGCCACGAGCACAGAACACTTTATATATTAACACGGTATGCTATAATTTTGAAGTTATGAATATGAATGTAGATAAGATAAAAATGATTGTCTGTGATATAGACAATACACTGATTCCAAGTGGCTCTGAGCAGTTAAGTGAGCGTAATCGTAATGCTTTACAAGCAGCGATGGCGAATGGGTATGATGTCATGATTAATACGGGTAGACATTATACATTCTTACAGCCAACGCTATTTGATGATTTACCAATGGATATCATTGGCACGATTAATGGTGCGTGTTTGGTAAAGCGTGATGGTACTGTTTTGGAAACACATCCACTACCAACAGAGTATATGAATCGTATTGTCTCTTTTGCGCAAGCGAATGATATTGGTTTAGGTTTTAAGTTTGTGGACCATGTCGTAACATACAACGCACATCAGAAGTTTGTAAGTGGATATGTAAATGGAGATCCAATTAAGGCAAAACTGATTGTCGATGATACAGAGAAACATACACATCACTTAGAATATGGGAATCCGTTAGGAACGTTCTTAGTAGGTGATGAAGATGCGATTATGAATTTTGCTAAAGAAGTGCCTGACCTGGTGTTTGCTTGGTCATCTCTGAAGGGATTTGATGTATTCTTGCATTCAATCAATAAATCATTAACAGTAGAAGCTGTTCTCAAAGAGAAGTGTTATACTTGGGATAATGTCATTGCGTTTGGTGATGCAGGAAATGATATATCATTTATTCAGAAAGCAGGAATTGGTGTTGCCTTAGGCAATGCGAAGGATGATGTTCGCCAGCATGCGGATATCGTTGCGGATATTTGCGCAAATGATGGTGTAGCGAAGGTATTAGAAGAGCTCGGAATTGTATAACTTAAAAGTAGATGTATGGGGCATCTACTTTTTGAATGGTTCATACATTGGGTTTGGTTGATCGAATATCTTGTGTTTCTTATTGGTGATTGGATTTTTAAATTCAATCCAATTTGCCCATAAGCCCATGGCCGGAAAATCTTTTGTTTTAACACCGTAGAGTATGTCATTGACGATAGGATGATCAATGCTGGCAAGATGAACGCGGATTTGGTGTGTCCTGCCAGTTTCAAGTGTACATCCTAGTAAGCTATAGGATTGATAATTGCCTAGTGCTTCTACATATGTGATGGTTTCAACTCCTGTTGAAGAAACACGATACATACCACTGTTATGACGGTCTCTTCCAAGTGGTTTATTGATTGTCATGCGGAAGCTTGGATCAATATTCCCATTTGTAATGGCTAGGTAATGACGATGAATTCTCTTACTAGAAAGCTGTGCGTCAAACCATGGTTGGAAGAATGGTATCTTTGAATAGATAACAAGTCCAACCGTATCTTTATCTAAACGGTGAATTGGTCGTACTGGTTGTTTGATGCCATGGTTTATTTGGTATCTAGCCGCATAAGCATTCAAGCATGTTGTATCACTGGGATCACTGTGGATAATCATGCCTGCATCTTTATGCACGATATAGATGAATGCGTCTTCGTATACGACTTTGCATTCTGTTTCTGCAGGAATCCAATCTACTGCTTCTTCTGGGAGGGTGATTGTGATTGTTTTGTGGTCAATGATTTCTTTACCATGCTTGACCGTATTACCATCTAATAAGATTTGTTTATTTAACAGTAGAAGATATTTGTTTTTCTTTGATTGATAGTAATCGTTTAGAAAATCATCTACTGTTTTTTTGAGATATTTTCCTTCTGGATCAATCGTAATCGTATTTTCTTTGACGAGATATTTCATTAACCTAACTCCAATACTGTAATAGATTCTACCAGCGGTGTTTGCGGGAATAAGTCATATGGAATCACAGTTACTACATGATAGCGTTGTTTGAGTACTTTTAGGTTCTTTGCAAGAGTGGATGGATTACAGGAGATATATATGATCTTCTTTGGAAATACATGCATGATGGTATTTAACATTTCATCATCCATACCACTGCGAGGTGGATCGACTAATAAGCAGTCAACTGTCTTCTTCATCGCAATCTTGCGTAAACCATGTGCCGCATCATCACAGATAAATTCTGTGTTTGTGATGTTGTTTAGTTTCGCATTGTTTGTGGCATTTTCGACTGCACTTGGAACGGATTCAATACCATAGACGACATTTGCCTTATCCTTGGCCATAAGTGCCATCGTACCAATACCGCAATAAGCTTCTACTAATACCTTACATGGATCAATCTTACTGATTGCCATCTGATACATCTTTTCGGCTTGATTAATGTTTAGCTGGAAGAAGGATTCCGCTGAAAGCTGTAGTTGAACCTGATCCATAGAAATTGTTAATGTGTTTTGGCCCGCGAGTACTTTTGCAGGAGAGCCAAAAATCTGATTTGTCTTACGATTGGTGTTGAAGGATTGACATAGGGATTCCATACCAGGAATTTCCATGATTCTATCAATGATTGTAGAAGGGATATGCTCTTTACCAGTGATAAGGGTACACTGTGCTTTGCCATCAATCACGCGTAGAACGATATATCGTAGTCCTTTTTGTGATCTCTGGTTATAGGCATCATAACCTTCTTCGTTGAGAATGCGTAAGATTTCTTTACGGATTTCTTCTAGCTTTGGATCGTGTATTAAGAAATGTTCGATAGGATGAAAGTGGTTTGTCTTTGGTTCGTACATACCATTCACCAAAATATCATGGGATTTCTGAACTGGTAGCTTGCATTGGGAACGGTAACCAACTTGTTTTTCACTTGCGTGCATATCACGCACAAAGGAACGCTTTACATTTCCGTATTTATATAATGCTTGTTCAAGGATATCTTGTTTGTGACGTAATTGCTTTTGGTAATCCAAAATAAAGAGAGGACAACCATGCGCTTGTTCTAATGGGCTTGGGGATTCAATACGTTCTGGTGACTTTGTAATAAGTCGCTTGAGGCGAGCCATTACGTACTTTGGTTTCTCTTCGATGATTTCAACTTCTGCAGTTTCTTCAGGTAATACTCCATCACAGAATACTGGCTTGCGCTTGATAAAACCGATACCTTCGCCATTAATCCCTAATTTTTTAAATTCTACTTTCATAGTGACCTCGTTTGCTAAAAAGCTTCTTTCTACAATATCTGTGTTTAGCGTAACACGCTTTTATTGTTCTTAATAGACAAAAAGGCAAATTAAAGAATAATTTTGACAACTAAAAGAATAAGTTCAGAATTGGGCTGTTGCAAACGCTTTCGTTACGTTTTAAAATAGATACAACGGGAGTCAGAAAATTCTGACAAAGAAAGGGAAAGAATTATCATGAAGAAATTATTAACTTCTGTGCTATCATTTGCAATGATTGCGACGATGGCAGGTTGTGGCGGAGATACTGCCAAGAACAGTAACGCTACAAACACAACTACAGGGAAGTCAACGGCTGAGGTTGCAGTCGTTACTGACGTTGGTCAGTTAATGGACAAAGGCTTCAACCAAGGTACTTATGAAGGCGCTGTAAAGTATGCAGAAGACCATAAGTTAACGCACAATTACTATCAGCCAGCGAACGGTGCAGACGCAACAGATAATGACCGTATCGATGCTATGAAGCAGGCTATCGAAAATGGTGCGAAGATTATTGTGGCTCCAGGATTCTTGCAGGCTAAGGCAATGGAAACAGTTGCCAAGGAAAATCCTGATGTTAGGTTTGCATTCGTTGATGGTTGGGCTTTAGGTCTACCAAACGTAACAGCTATCGTTTATAAGGAACAGGAAGCTGGTTACTTTGCTGGATATGCTGCAGTTATGGAAGGCTATACAAAACTAGGTTATACAGGTGGAGGCGGAGGTGCTAACCCTGCATGTAACCGTTTCGGTTATGGTTTTGTTCAAGGCGCAAGTGCTGCTGCGAAGGAAAAGGGAATCACAGTAGAAATCAAGTACTCCTATAAGTATGGTTCTACATTCTCAGCTTCAACAGAATTACAGACACAGATTGCTGGTTGGTATGCATCTGGAACTGAAGTTGTATTCGCATGTGGTGGATCAATGTTCCAGTCTGTATTATCTGCAGCTTCTGAATATGAAAATGCGAAGATTATCGGTGTAGATGTTGATCAGTCTGCCGAAAGTTCAAAGGTTATCACAAGTGCTGTGAAGGGCTTAAGTTCATCTGTTGAACGTATTTTAGGTCAATTCTATGATGGTAAGTGGGACAGTGAACTTGCTGATAAGGCTCAGAATCTCGGCGCGGCTGAAGGTGCTACAGGCTTACCAGAAGACACATGGTCAATGAAGAACTTCACAGTTGAACAATACAAGGCATTGTTCAAGAAGGTTGCTGATGGTGAAATCGTACCAGATTCTAAGACACCGGATGACGCAAACAACGCTGACTGGTTGAAGGGCATTCCAAACGTAACAATTGATTTTGAAGCGTAATGAAGTCATAAGTTTTTTGCAGGGATGATAGTAACGCTATCATCCCTGTATTTGTATATTCTTGTTGTACGCAAGGACGGTTTTATATCCTGTATCAAAGATACGTGATATAAAACTGCTCATATAACCTTGCGAAAATATCATGTATAATTGTCTTAAAATAAGAGAAAATTTGATTATTATATCATCGGTAATGGAGGATAGACTATGGATGAAAAGTTAGTTCATGAATCTCCCTATATTATTGAAATGCGCAATATTACCAAGATTTTCCCTGGTATTATCGCGAATGACAATATCACCTTACAGTTAAAGAAGGGTGAAATTCATGCACTTTTGGGTGAGAATGGTGCGGGTAAGAGTACTCTGATGAGTGTTCTTTTCGGTCTATATCAACCAGAAGAGGGACAGATTTATAAGAATGGAAAGCCAGTTCAAATCAACAATCCAAATGATGCGAATGATTTGGGTATTGGAATGGTACACCAGCACTTTAAGCTAGTACAGGTGTTTACTGTTTTAGAGAATATTATTCTCGGTGTTGAAACGACAAAGCTTGGCTTTATTAGTAAGAAAGAGGCACGCAAGAAGGTTGTTGCATTATCCAAATCCTATGGATTAAACGTAGACCCTGATGCGTTAGTTGAAAATATTACGGTAGGTATGCAGCAGCGTACAGAAATCCTAAAGATGCTATACCGTGATAATGATATCTTGATTTTTGATGAGCCTACAGCTGTATTAACACCACAGGAAATTGAAGAACTCATGCAAATCATGAAGAGTCTTGCAAAGGAAGGAAAATCTATCTTATTTATCACGCATAAGTTAAATGAAATTATGCAGGTAGCAGATCGATGCTCAGTACTTCGTAAAGGTGCGTATATCGGTACGGTTGACGTTAAGAATACAACGAAGGAAGAACTATCCAATATGATGGTTGGTCGTGATGTTAAGTTTGTCGTAGATAAGAAGGAAAGTAGTCCTGCAGAGGAAGTATTAGAACTGGAGAACTTATGTGTCTTTGATAAGATTCATAAGAAGGATAGTATCCACGATGTATCTTTCAAGGTACGTAAGGGTGAAATTGTTTGTATCGCAGGTATTGATGGAAATGGCCAAACAGAGCTAGTACATGCAATCACTGGTCTTGAAAAGATTAAGGGTGGTAAGGTAAAACTCAATATTAACGGTGAAATGAGGGATGTATCTCATACTTCGATTCGTTATAAGAATACGCATGGTATTTCTCATATTCCGGAAGATCGTCATAAACATGGTTTAATTTTGGATTACACTTTAGAACAAAACTTAGTTCTACAACGATATCTTGAACCGGAGTTCCAAAGTCATGGCATGATTCGTTTCAAGGAAGTTAGAAAGTATGCGGAAAGACTCATTCAAGAATACGATGTACGCAGTGGTCAAGGACCGATTACAATTTCTCGTAGTATGTCTGGTGGTAACCAACAGAAGGCTATTATTGCGCGTGAATTAGACCGTAAACACAATCTATTGATTGCTGTACAGCCTACTCGTGGTCTAGACGTTGGTGCGATTGAGTACATTCATAAACAGATTATTCAAAGCCGTGATAGTGGAGCAGGTGTATTACTTGTTTCTCTAGAATTAGATGAGGTTATGAACTTATCTGATCGTATTCTTGTTATGTATGAAGGTGAAATCGTTGGTGAATTAGATCCAAAGAAGACAACTGTACAAGAGTTAGGTCTATACATGGCTGGTGCGAAGCGTAATGGTAAGGAGGAGAAGAACGATGAAAAATAAGAATAAAAAATCCTCTGAAGGCTTGAAGTCGCTAAGTGCTTCTTTACTATGCATCTTCGGTGGTATCTTTGTTGGATTTGTCGTCCTCGTATTACTATCTGTATTTAATCCACGTATTGGATTTGCAGAAGCGGTACGCGGTATTCTTGTCGTCCTCGGTGGACCATTCTCTGGTGGTGGTAACTCATTATTCCAGTTTGGTAATATGTTGTTTAATGCAACTCCATTAATTCTAACGGGTTTATCTGCATGTATTGCATTTAAGACAGGATTATTTAATATCGGTACTCCAGGACAGTACTTAATGGGTGCGATGGTAACATTAATTGTTTCATTATCTATTCCATCCGCTTCTGTTCCGTCACCAATCATTTGGTTACTTGCATTAATCTCTGGTACGTTAGCAGGTGCACTGTGGGGTGCGATTCCAGGTTTCTTCAAAGCATATCTGAACGTTAACGAAGTTATCGTTTGTATTATGACAAACTGGATTGCAGCGAATGTAGTCAGCTGGGTATTTAATGGTTCTAAGTTTATTAACGTCGCGGAGTCAAAAGTAAACTTCATTATGAAGACGGAAGTAAACAATATCGCAACAGCAACATTTGGCTTAGATAAGATCTTCTCTGGCGGTTCGGTTGTATCCTATGCAGATGCAAGTATCTTCTTAGCAATCTGCGTAGCTATTGCACTTTATGTTGTGATGAATAAGACAACGTTTGGATATGAACTGAAGGCTTGTGGATTCAACCGTGATGGTGCAAAGTATGCAGGCATGAACGAAAAGAGAAATCTACTTCTAGCAATGGCTATCGCTGGTGGTCTTGCGGCAATGGGTGCTTCTATTTGGTGCCTGAATGGTCATCAAGACTTTAAGTGGGAAACATACCAGACATTACCGGTAGATGGATTCAATGGTATCCCAGCAGCCTTGCTGGCAGGAAATAATCCTATTGGTATTATCTTTACTGCAATTTTCTTAAAGTATATCAACGTGGGTGGATCAAACCTTGCGGCGAATACTGCATTCAACGAATATGTATCTCAATTAATGATAGCAATGATAGTATACTTCTCAGGCTTTGCAAGATATATCAGTATGTTATTAAGCACAAAGAAGAAATCCTTACAGGAAATTGAGACAGAAATCAAAAATAGCAAGGAGGAAAAGAAATGATTTTTATTCTTCAGAAAACATTGATTTTTACCATTCCGCTATTGATTGTTGCCTTAGCAGGTATGTTTGCAGAACGTAGTGGTATCATCAACATCGCATTAGATGGTATCATGATTTTCGGTGCTTTCATTGGTGCGGTTGTGACATTATTATTACGACAGAATGTTCCGTTCTTTGTTGATCATAATCAAATTATGTTTGTGGTAGCGATGCTTGCGGCAGCCGTTGCAGGTGCATTATTCTCGCTTCTATTATCTGTATCTGCGATTAAGTTTAAAGCAGATCAGACAATCGCTGGTACAGCATTAAATCTTCTTGCACCAGCTATTGCACTCTTCTTCATCAAGGTATTTACAAGTAAAGACCAGTTAGAGATGGGTACAGCTGTTGACTCCCTAGGACAACGTCATGACTTTGGTTATGTCATCCAAAATAAGGAAGTGAGTGGTGTCTTTGCGGTACTATTTGATAAGGCTTATATTTCAACCTTTATCGCGATCGCATTATTTATTATCTTATCTATCTTCTTATACAAGACTAAGACAGGCTTGCGCTTGCGTGCATGTGGTGAACATCCACAGGCTGCTGACTCTGTAGGTATTAATGTCTATAAGATGCGTTATCTTGGTACAACAATCTCTGGTGCATTAGGTGGATTTGGTGGTTACTTATACATTGCGACAGTTGCTAATGGTACAGCATCTGGTGCGGTAGCCGGCATGGGATTCTTGGCAATGGCTATCATGATTTTTGGTAACTGGTCACCACTTGGTGTTGCCTTTGGGTCCTTGATGTTTGGATTCTTGAAGTGTTTAAGTGTAGTTTATAACCAGATTCCATTCACAAAAAACTTACCATTACCAATGTATTTCTATAACATCATTCCTTATCTAGTCGTATTAATTGTTTTAGGATTCTCTAGCGGAAAATCAAGAGCGCCTAAGGCGGAAGGTATTCCTTACGATAAGGGGACACGTTAATCACAAAGATAGAGAGGTTGCGACAGGCAACTTCTTTTCTTTCAAGGCTTTCAAGGCTTTTGACACATTAGAAAAAAGATGGATATTGTGGTAGAATAGAAATGGTGAAAGTAGGTGATTTCTTTGTATAAAGTAAAAGATATCGTTGTCTATCGGAGAGATGTATGTCGCATTACAGGAAAGAAACGCAGTGACTTTACGGGGGAACAATGTTATATTCTTGAACCCTATTTTCCTACTTCAGGATCTGTTTCCATTCAGGTTCCGGTGTCCAATAAAGCAGGTCATATACGTGATTTGATTACAAAAGAGGAGATTAATCAGCTGATTATTGATACACCTGATTTAGAGACTCTTGAAAGTAAGCCTGCAAATATGAAGAGTCAATATGCTTCACTATTAAAGGGAAATGATATCAGTGAGTTGGTACGTATTATCAAGACTTCCTATGGACGCAATCAAGAGCGTCTTGAACAACATAAGAAGTTAGCTTCTATCGATGATGAATATTTACAGATAGCTGAGAAATACCTATATGAAGAACTTTCTGTTGTATTAGAATTATCAATTGAAGACACAAAGGAATATTTCGAAAAAGAGGTAGCGAAACTATCTCTTGAATAAGAGGTGACTATGGAGAAAAACGATACACTATTACAAGCTTTCGAGTGGTATCTTCCAGATGATAGTCAACATTGGAATAAACTGAAGGTGCTGGCACCTTCTTTTTCTAATCTGGGAGTAACAGTGGTGTGGCTACCACCAGCATATAAAGGTGCTAGTGGAGTACATGATGTAGGATATGGTGTCTATGATTTATATGATCTTGGAGAATTTGATCAAAAGGGAACGATTCCTACAAAATATGGCACAAAACAAGAATATCTAGATGCGATTGGTGCATTGCAAAAAGAAAATATATTAGTTCTTGCGGATATTGTACTCAATCAGAAAATGGGTGGCGATACAGAAGAAACGATAGATGTCATTAAATCGGATCCAAATAATCGCAATGAAGAGATCGGTGGTGATTATCAGATTACCGCGTGGACAAAATTTACTTTTCCGAATCGTAAAGAAAAGTACTCTACGTTTACATGGAATGCAAGTCATTTTGATGGCATAGATTGGGATGAAAAGAAGAAACAAAGCGCCATCTACCTCATTGAAGGAAAGAACTGGAATCCAAATGTAGATGGTGAACATGGTAACTTTGATTATTTGATGGGTTGTGATATTGATTTTAAAAATCAAGAAGTGTTACAAGAATTCAACCGTTGGGGTAAATGGTATTTAGATATCACTGGCACCAACGGTATGCGTTTGGATGCGGTTAAACATATTGATAATCAATTCTTTAAGAATTGGTTATCTGACATGCGTGCATATAAAGGGAATAATTTCTTTGCGGTAGGTGAGTATTGGAATGGTGACGTTGGTAAGCTGCAGGAGTATCTTGCGGATACATCAGATTGTATGTCTTTATTTGATGTACCGTTACACTATCAGTTATTAAACGCATCCGATACAAATGGAAACTTTGACATGCGAGAGATATTTCAAGGAACACTTGTACAAACTGATGCATGGCATGCGGTGACGTTTGTGGATAATCACGATACAGAACCAGGACAGTCACTACAATCCTTTGTCTTATCTTGGTTTAAGTCATTGGCGTATGCATTAATTTTATTGCGTATAGATGGTCTACCGTGTGTGTTCTATGGGGATTTATATGGGATTCCTGCTAAGAATATTCCTGCAGTAGTTGAGCTTCCAACACTGATGAAGATTAGAGAACTATATGCTTATGGTGAACAACATGACTATTTCGATCATCCAAATGTAATTGGTTGGACAAGAAGTGGCAGTGATGAATTTACTGGAAGTGGTTTGGCTGTTGTGCTAAGTAATCGATGTGGTGGTTCTAAGAGAATGTATATCGGTACCAATCATGCGGGAAAAGAGTTCAGAGATATACTAGGTCACTGCACAGATACGGTAACGATTGATGATGAAGGTTGTGGAGAATTCTCCTGTTGCGATGGTAGTGTTAGTGTATGGCTCGAAAAGACTTTGAAAGTTGAAGTAAGCCTTGACTAACAGAAACGTGTTCGGCGAAAATATAGATGTAATTTGAGGGAGTAGCTGGCACATGCCCGTGCAGCAAGTCAACATACTGGTAAAAACCTGGCTTGTTTTAATTAGCGAGACTCATGATTGCCTTTTTGGTAATACATGGTCTTTTTTTATTGACATGTTCCTTACCATATTCAAGAGGAGTGAATGGATATGATAAAACTATTAATACAAGCTGCTTTGTTGGGTGTTGGTCTTGCGATGGATGCTTTCTCTGTATCAATGGCGAATGGAATGAATGAAAAGAAAATGGCAATATCTAGAATGATTCAGATTGCCGTTGTTTTTGCGGGATTTCAATTTTTAATGCCGATGATTGGATGGTTTGCAGTACATACAGTTTCCTCTACCTTTACGATTTTTATGGATGCTGTACCATGGATTGCCTTGATCTTACTATTGTATATTGGTGGTGGGATGATCAAGGATGGACTTGAAGAAGAGGAAGAGGGGGAAGCTGAATATGAAGCCAGTACTCGTAAACTTCTGATTCAAGGTATCGCAACTTCAATAGATGCCTTATCCGTTGGATTTACCATCGCACACTACTCATTATCCTCTGCCTTCATCACTTCTGTGATTATCGCAGTTGTAACTTTTGTCATCTGTTATATAGGAATAATACTAGGTAAGAAGTTTGGTATGGTCTTTGCCAATAAATCATCCATCTTAGGTGGGATGATTCTTATTTTCATTGGTATTGAAATATTTGTGACAGGAATTGGGTTATTGTAAAAATAACCTTTTTTTGCTTCATGCACTGGATAAAATAGCACTATATATTTATAGGTTGTTAAATTGTATAATATGCAAGATACTACATGATTGATGACTCAAACTTTTGAAAGAAGGTATTAATATGAACTGCACAAATATGAAAAAAGAGTGTGAGATGCTATGGGCAAAAAATAAATATTATGTGTTAAGCAAATCACACAAAGCATACCTAGAGATCAGAGAATATTTAAAAGCAAAAGAAGTGGATATTCTATTTCTGAAAGAAAGGATACAAACAGTAAGGGATCTTGAAGAAAGTAAAAAAGATTTTAATAATGCCATTCTTCATGTGTGGGGATACTTTAAGAAAGACGCAAGTGAAGTTGAAAAACAGGGATTGTTTACCATACTAGAAAAATATATGGTAGGAAAAATGAATCAGAATTCTGTTATCGAATATATCAAAGTTTTATTAAAGAAATATCCAAACAAATATTTACAAGAATCTACTTTATTAACAGGAGAATATGATGAGACTGTGGCATGAACAAATGATTAACCGATTACCTAAAAATCAACTTCTTGGACAGCATAGAGAATGTTGTGCACTGAGAGGAAATGGATGGGAGAAGAAACATAGAACAGTAGATTATGTGTTTTTATACTCTCCGTATTGCTTGTATCGTTATCATTCCTTAGTCATGGATGAAATGGAAAAAAGAGGGTATAAGGTTTCTGCAGAATGGAGAGATAAGAATTATCGAGGGAAGATAGCAGAAGAATATAATAATCTTGAAGAAGTAAATATAAATACTCCAATTTACAAAGAACATACTCATGAATATCTAATCGAGTGTATAGAAAACTTGAGAAAAAAAGGAATAGTATTAGAATTATAAATTTAAAAGCTTAATGAACGACACGAAGTGAAGTTGATTAAGCCTTTATTTTAAGTTTGGAAAGACATTGATAAAGTCATCGTGAATTGTTAAATCGGCTGTAGAATCATAACTTGTTTGATCACGATTGATTAAAACAAGTGTATTACCGCCAAAGTAACGTAGTAGTCCTGCAGCTGGATATACAACAAGAGAAGTGCCTAACACGATACAGGTATCTGCAGTTTGTAATGCATACAAGGACTGATTGAGTATGGTTTCATCTAATCCTTCTTCGTACAAGACTACATTTGGCTTGATGGTGCCGTTACATTTTGGACAATGTGGTATAGTATCCATTGTTAAAATATCATCGAGTGAATACTTTGCATGACATTGCATGCATGTATTTCGTAAAACACTACCATGCAATTCTAATACGTTTGTTGAACCGGCAAGTTGATGTAAACCATCAATGTTTTGCGTGATGACTGTAACCTTTTTATTACGCTTCTCTAATGAGGCGATATACGCATGTACATAAGAAGGCTTCACGTCTGGATATAACATCTTATCGCGATAGAAGCGGAAGAATTCCTCCGTGTGTTGTTTGAAAAAGTGGTGACTTAAGATTTCTTCTGGTGGGAATTGATACTTTTGATTGTAGAGCCCATCGGTGCTACGGAAATCAGGGATACCACTAGCGGTGGAGACACCGGCACCGGTAAAGAATACGATATGATTTGAATTGTCGATGATTTGTTGAAGTTCTTGTATCTTCTCGTTCATACTGTTCCTTTCTGATAGGTTGTGATTACCATATTTGCGATAGCTAATAGTTTTTCTTTCAGTTCTATTGGCTGGATTACAGTGATGCGGTCATAGAATAACATTAGCCAACTCAAAAGTGTTGGTGTAATCGCTGTTTTTAAGCTTACTGTAAAGGAGTTGTCTTTTACTTCTGAGATAATCATATGACTACCAAATTCATCTAAGATGATACTTGCCATATCGGTTGTGCATTTAATAGTAATCGTTTCTGCTTTCCCTGCATACATCTTCATGGATGTTTGCAGGTGCTGTTCTAAATCAAAAGAGATTGTTTCTACTGGCTGATCAATCTGACGCACAGTTTCCATTTTATCAATACGATAGTTTGTAAAGGATCGGTATTTCTCGCTGTAAAGTATACAATAATATTTTCCTTCGTAGGAAGTAACTGCATAAGGTGTTAGAATATAGCGCTTTTTATTCTTGCGGTATTTCTTTTCCTTAGAAATTGTATAGTCGAAGTAGTAGAAGGAAATCTGATACGAGTGTTTAATGGCGTGCAAAATCAGTTTGATATTGGAAAGTATCTCTTGACTCCTTGTGCGTGAACTAGATTTGCGTTTAAGACTGTGATAAGGGCTTGCAAGTGCCTGTAACTTTGTTTGTATTGTGGTAACTTCCTTATTAGATAAAGAGCAGAGTTGATTTAAATAGTCTGATAGGATAAAGTGCTCTGCTTCATCAAAGTATGGCACAAGATAATAACCAGAGTAAAACTTATGAAATTCATAACGAATATCATGGTTATATTCTCGTAGTGTCTCAATTGCTCGATATACAGTACGTCGATTGGAAGGGAATCCTTCTGTCTCTAATATGGCTTGTAGTTCAGGCATTGAGATTAGATGCTCTGGATCTGGATATTGATACAGTATTTCAAGAATTTGTAATGGGAGTGCATTTGTGTTTTTCATATTCTTAATTGATGTGCATTTATATGCACATCAATTATATACCTAACTGCTAAGATAATACATATAGAGAAGGTGATGAATATGACAAACAAACAACTATATTTTGTAAATCGTTCCGTGTTATTTCTAGCAATTGCCTACGCAATCAATGGGTATACACTACCGTCATTGGCTTGTAGTATCATATCTAGTTTCTTGACGTGTGAGTTTATTGGATATGAAAAGATAAAGGATAGCGTAATAAAGATGTTATTTATAGGTATTATGCTAAGTGGATTGATTCGTATGGTTGGTTTACATACAACATTACCAATGCTAGAAGTATCCGCATACGCTTCTGCACTGTTTGCGGTAAATTGGGTGAAGTATCATTTCCACACAGTATCAGAATTATTAGTACATATCTTATCTTTGATGTTTGTGCTTATTGGGATTTCTATAGTATTACCGTTAAGTTCCTTACAGTTTGGCTATACAATGGTATTTATCGCAATTGTGTTTATGCCTATACTTTTTTCCTATGGAATTACATTGTTATTTACAAAAGTCTATGCAAATACCTTGGATAAGAAGGCTACGTTACGTTAAAATAGATACTAAGGAAAGTACTTATGATAAACTATCTGATTAACAAATATATTAAAAATGCGGATGACATTCAAAATGAAACCGTACGCTTTGCGTATGGAAAACTGACAAGTATTATTGGGATTGCCGCAAATCTATTATTATTTATCGTTAAACTAACAATTGGTTTTATGACAAGATCCGTGTCCATCATGTCAGATGGTTTTAATAACCTATCTGATGTGATGACTTGTCTTGTGACGGTGCTTGGCTATCGTATCGCTAGTAAGCCAGCGGATAAGGAGCATCCTTTTGGGCATGGCCGAGTAGAGTATGTGGTTAGTTTTGTGATTGCGGTTGTTATCTTTACTGTAAGTTTTGAACTGATTAAACAGGGTATCCAACAAATTATAGAACCAAATGAGATTCTCTTTAAACCAGTGCTAATGTTAATACTGGTATTATCCATTGGTGTTAAATTGTGGATCAGTTATCTCAATCATACGATTGGAAAGAGAATCGATAATCTAGCGATGATTGCGACTGCACAGGATGCACGTAATGATGCATGGTCAACTCTGATTACCATTGTGGCGATGTTGTTGAGTCAATTAAAAACAACATTCCCGTTTGATGGTGTTGCGACACTTGTAATTGCGTGTTTCATTTTAAAGTCCGGATATGAATTAATCAAAGAAATTGTTGACCGTTTAATTGGAAAGCCAGCTGATCAAGAATTGGTAAAACAAATTCGTGAAATCATTTTAAAACATAAAGAGATTCGAGGTCTTCATGATTTGATTATTCATGATTATGGACCTAGCGTTAAGATTGGTAGTGCGCATGCGGAAGTAGATGCGAAGATGAACTTTGTAAAGATTCACGACATCATCGACCAAGCAGAACGTGAAGTTGGAGATACACTACACGTCATGATGACATTGCATATGGACCCAATTGAATATGACAATCCAATTACAAATGCATATTTTGAGGATTTAAAGTGTATCCTTTCACAGATTGATCCTGCAATTACAGTACATGATTTTAGAACTGTATTAGGCGATGAACATACCAATCTAGTATTTGATTTGGTTATTCCTTATAGCTTCTATTTAGAGGATGAACAAATCAAAGCAGAGATTGACCGTCACTTTGAAAAGTATCCAAATAAGATTTATACTGTTATTACATTCGATCATCCATATACAGGAGGCTGATATGAAGAAGATAACAATTTGGCATACAAATGATGTACATAGTCAGTTTGAGGATTTCTCTCTGATTGTTTCTTATATTCGTGAACATGTAAATATTGAAAAAGATTTCCTGCTTGATGCAGGAGATTTTTGCGACCAGAAGTCGGTGATGATTAGCGGTACACATGGAGTAGGTGGCATTGAACTGCTAAAGACAGCTGGTTATGATGCAATGGCGATTGGAAACAATGAATTCTTTGCGGGTATGGAGTATTTAGAGGAAATGACAAATCAAAACTTTCCGTTACTATCCGCAAATCTTTTCCGTTTAAACAAAGAGCCTATCCCTGGTGTATTGCCATTTATCATTCTTAAACGTAATGGTGTACGGGTTTTAATCATTGGTATTTCACCATACTGGGGAGAGAGCCCTGAAAGCACTGTATTTACAGATATGTGCGGTGTGAAACTACTCGAACCAACACCACTTGTACAAGATATTCTTGTACAAGAAAAGGGTAATTATGATATTTCAATTCTGCTATCTCATGGTGGTATTAAGAAAGACCGTTTGATTGCGGAAACGGTGGATGGTTTAGATTGTATCATTGGTGGACATTCTCATACAGAGATGGATGATGCGGAGTATATCAATGGTACTTGGATTCACCAAAGTGGTTGTTGGGCTAAGTATCTTGGTAAATTAACTTTGGAAGTAGATGACCAGTTTCATGTTGTGTCTGCTTGTGGAGAAAATATTGTCGTAGAGAAAGAGAAGGATCCTGAAATTGAATCAGTGATTGCACAACAAACAAAATTGGCAATCACAGAACTCAGTAAAGTTCTTTATGTCTTACCACAAGATCTAGAGTTTTCAATTGAACATGAATGCATGGCGATGAATGCACTTGCGGATATGATGTGGAAGACGTATCCTTCGGATTTGGCTTTGATCAATCATGGAATTCTTTCAAAAAGGATTACAAAGGAGGTTACGAAGTTAAATCTATTGGAAGTTTCTCCATCCCCATTAAATCCAACGACTTTAGTATGGTCTGGAAAACAGATTAAGGATGCGATACTTGCTTCACAAAAAGAAGCGTATATTCATATGCCTTCAAATCGCTGGGCAGGCTTTCGGGGAACAGAACTTGGTACGATAGCGGTAAGCTATAACGTGCAGGTAGATTGTGGTTTACAAATAATCACAATTGATGGACAACTACTTGATGAAGAAAAGGAGTATCGTGTTCTAACAAGTGACTTTCTACAGAGAGGATATGGCTATGATATGCTTGGGGAGTCGCTAAAAGAGACGAGCTTTGCGAAAGAGTATTTTAGAGATCTTCTAGAGATGAAATTAAATGATCTACAGTTTATTGAATCTGCGAAAATAATTCGTTTCCATCGAGGTAGGCTATGAGAAATTTCTTTTCGAAAAGTAATTTATTGTTGATATTGGCATCGATTATCTGGGGTTGTGCGTTTGTGGCACAGAATGTGGGAATGAACTATATTGGCCCGTGGACGTTTTCAACAATCCGTTTTTTGATTGCGGGTTTTTCACTACTAGCAATCATTCCGATCTTAGATAAGAAACGCACACATGTGATTCGTCCTAAGACGAAGGAAGAAAAAATGAAGCTATTATTAGGCTCTGTATTATGTGGGCTTGCCTTATCGATTGGTAGTATTGTACAACAGATTGCGATGTTGACGGTGCCGGTTGCGAAAGCTGGTTTTCTAACAACGCTATATGTATTGTTTGTGCCAATGATTACACTCTTGTTCGGCAAGAAGATTCCTTTGAAAGTTTGGATTGGTATCGCAATGGCTTTGTTTGGGTTATACCTTTTAAGTATGGCAGGCAATCTTGCGGTTGGAATCGGAGAAATTT
>ERZ772948.199-NODE-199-length-37659-cov-9.814834_pt1 | contig 37659 bp, 57 predicted proteins | sample MGYA00511945_ERZ772948 | MGnify/ENA primary metagenome ERZ772948 (study PRJEB29015, sample SAMEA2737927) | human oral metagenome | biome: human oral; feature: human-associated habitat; material: dental | place: China | collected 2141 ... | reverse complement strand
GGCGGCTTGCGGGTGGCCGCCGGCGCCGGCTTTGGCCGGGGTGGCGCGGCGTCTCGCCGGCGGGGGACGGTTGTGGTTTTGTGTGTGTGTGCGTGTGTGTGTGTGTGTTCGGCGTGTCGTGTGTGGCGTGTCGCGTGTGGGTTGTGTGGGTGTGGTGCCTGGTTTGGGTTGGGGTGTGGGGGTTTGTGTGTCGAACGTGTGTGTGTGTGACGGGGGTCTCTTTGGGTTGTTTTGGGGTTTGGGGTTGACAGCGTGGCCGGGGGTGCGTGTAGGCTTGAGCTATCGGACGGGGAGCCGGACGGGACGCCGACAGGGTGGCCGCGGTTCTCGGTCTCAGCTACTACTAGGGGGTTCCCAGATGGATGTCAAGGATTCGGTCTTCGCCAATGTGCGTGACTTTCTGAAGTGTGAGGTGCGTCAGGCTTTGGGTGTGAGGCTTTGGGCGGGGAGGTTCCCGCTGGAGCTTCGGTCTGGCTGGTTGCCGTCGTCGCGCCGCGGGACTGATGCGCCGTTCAGGATTGTTGTCTCGCTGTCTGACCTCCAGAATGAGTTCCTGTATGGGAATCAGGCGTGGCTGGAGTGGAAGCCGGCTTATCCGGCGGAGGGTCCGGCGCCGATTGATTTGAGGGCTGCATCGTTGGATGAGTTTCGGGCGTGGCTTGGGGAGGTGAAGGCCGAAGCGCAGCGCTGGTCGTAGTGGCCGGCGGCCGCCGGTTGGCGTTTGGAGGGATCGTTCCCCTCCCGGCGGGCGATGGCGTGGTCCATTCGGGGTCGTGCCCATATCGGAAAGGGCTGGACAAATGGTCTCCGAAAACATTATAAAGCTTGACTTTTTCCGGGTCTGGTCCGATTGCGAAATGTGTCCGTGGCCTGAGCCTTCCGGTTGGGAGGCGGTTGAGGCGGCGAAGGCTGTTGAGGCGGCGCGGCTTAAGGTGCGGGAGGCGCAAGATCGTCAGCATGGGGCGAATCGTCGTTTGGCGGCGCGGATTGTGCAGGCGGCGGACGGTTGGCCGATGCCGGATTTCTCGGTTGAGGTTGATCTTGAAGGCCCGTATGAGCCGGTTGTTTGGCTGCATGGGGAGTTTGGGAAGATTCGGGCGGCTTGGGATATGCCGTTGCGTGAGCTTGCGAGGGTTGCCACGTTCTTGCCGGATGTGCCGTATTGGGCGTTTGCTGCAGAGGAGGGCCCGACAAAGCCGGCGTTCTCTTGGGATTTGGCGGTGCCGTATTCGAGGGCTCGCGGGGAGGAAGCGACGCACGTGCTTTTGTTTGATGCGGGGACGGGTCGTTGCGTTGGGCACTTGCCGCCGTTGCTGCCGTGCGATGAGGCGCTTGCGGCGGCCCAGAAAGTCTGGGATGAGGTGGAGGATTCTTGGCGGCGGGTGATGCCGGCTTTCCAGGGGTCGCCTTGGTCTGCGGAGTCGGCGGAGTCTCCCGTCACACCGGATACGCTTGAGTCTGCGGGGAGTGCCGAGTGATGTTTGGGGTGTTTGTTGCGGTTTTCACGGTCGCGTTGTCTGGGTTGGTGGCGTGGTCTGGGGTTGTTGGGTTTGTTCCGTGGAAGCGGGATTGCGGGATCATCGGGGCTGTGGCCGGTCTGTGTGGGGTTGTTGCTCCGTTGTCGGTGGCGATGCTCGGGCTCGGGTTGGCGGCGGTCCTTGGGATCGTCGACGGTTTGGGGGTGGAATAGGTAGGTGATTTTGTTTGCCCGCGGGTGGCGTATCCGGGATCGTTCCCCGGGCGCGGGCCGATGCCGTCTAGCGCAGGGTTGGGCGGCCAGGCCGAAAGGAAGGCTGGAATGATCGCGTGGCGGAATCTCTGCTGGTGGGAGATCGTCGTGTTTTGGGCGGTGATTGTCGGCGTGGCGGTGTTTACTGTCGGGTTGGCGGATGCGGCGGGTCCGGCGCCGCGTGTCCAGCAGTTGGTTGAGCGGCCGTGTGAGGGTCGGGGGTTGTTGTGTGCGTTTGATTATGTGCACTTGTTGCCGGCGAATCCGTGTGACGGGCAGGGTCCGTTGTGCGTGGTTGCGTAGGTGTGGCGGGGGACGGCTGGTGCCGGTGATTGTTGGGGGTTCGATTCTCTCTCCCCGTTCGGAGGCCGGACCATATGGGTTTGGCCTATAACAGAAAGGGAAAATGCATCATGATTAATATCGTCAACCTGACTCCTCATCCGCTCATGATCTTCGACGGGGAGTGTAAGTATTCGCCAATCCCGTCTTCAGGGGTCGTGCGTGTCAGCCAAATAGTTGAGCAGACGGGTGAAGTGGCTGGGATTCCGGTCTATGAGACGGTTTTTGGTTCAGACATTGAGGGGCTTCCGGAGCTTTACGATGACGGGGATGAGGTAAGAATTTACGTTGTCTCCCGTATCGCCGCTGAGGCGATACGGGAAGAAAGCCCGGATTGGAGTGGCGTTTACTTCCCGGGTCAGGCCGTTCGTGACGCGGACGGGAAGATCGTTGGGTGTAATGGCCTGTCTAGGCTCTGAGTGTGGGGAAGGAATCAGATTTATGGAGAAGCGGTTTTTCGTGGCGGCGTCGCGGCAGACGCGTGGCAAGACTGAGCCCGTGTGGGATCAGGTTGAGGCCGCGGTTTCGCAGGCGGACTATGAGCTGCTGAGGGAGGGCCTGCACGCGTTGCGGTTCACGGCGCGGCGGGACTTGACGATCACGGTGGAGAAGGATTGTTCCGCTTCGGGTGAGGATGAGCGTCGTCTGGTGTTTGCCCGGGAAGCGCGCGAGATCGGGAAGACGTCGTGCGTGGTTGCCGTGGAGTATGAGCATGGGGAGGGCGGGCAGGTCATGCTCGCCTGCGACACGGCACGGGTGGAAGTGTCCTCTCCCGAGAACGGCTATATTGACGCCGACCTGCCGGTGGAGGTGGTGATGCACGCCGTGTACGGGGTGTTGACGAACGCCGGCGTTGAGGTGGCGATGCAGATGGGGATCATTCCAGTTTGGTGGACGGGGCGTCGGCCTCAGTATGAAACCAGGATTGATGCGGCGCCGACGGGGGTGGAGTCTTCCCTGTTCTTCGCCCTCGGCGCGCGCATGTTGGCGCACGATCTGCAGGAAGGGGATGGTGTCGTCCTGTCGGGGAAGTTCGAGTTCATCCCTGAGGACGAGGCCATGTTTATCCCGATGGTGGATGAGTTCCGGGAGTTGGGTGACGACTCGCCGGTGGGGAAGATCGGTTGGCCGCCGGTCGGCCGATAGAATCAAGGGGTGGCGGTCAGATTGTCCGTCCTCTGATGCGCAACAAAAAGGAAAGGTGAAATTACCGTGAAGATCAGTGACCTTATTGCCGAGCTTGAGGCGGCTAAGGCCGAGTTCGGGGACCTGGAGGTCTACAAGGCCGTTCTGCCGTATTTTGAGCGGGTGTTTGAGTCCCGCACGGATTGGATCGAGGGCGAGGACGCTTTGGTTCGCGTCCTCGCGCTCTGAAGGGAGAGCCCGATGGTTAAACGGATTGTCGGTTTGGTTGTTGGCGCCGTGTTCCTGCTTGGTGGGGCGACGTTGACGGCGTGGGCGTTTGACTCGCGCAATGCGGCGGCGTTGATTGGGGCGCTGTTGTTTGACGGACTGTTGGCGCTCGCGTATGTGGGTGCCGTGGACGCTTTCGAAACGAAACAGAAAGGAGGCCGTGAAGATGGCTGTTAAGAATCAGCGGACGTTCGAGTCCAAGTTTGGGACGTTCACTGTCGGGAATCATCGTATTGTTTCGTGTGAAACGAAACGGTGCGACGTTGCCTACGGGTGGAACGAGACCGTGTTCAAGGCCGCGTTGGAGGACGGGGAGGTTGCTCTTCCGCATGCGTTCTTCTACGTCGGTGTGGCTTACACGGACGAGGAGTACATGAAGGAGACGCTGGGGAGGGGGGTCGCGCGGTGGGCGCAAGCCGAGCTGCCGGGCCTTCACATCGGAACCGGCGACGTGATCAACCTCTATAGGGGTTGCCTGACCGAGTTCCATGGGATGATGTACCCGTCACTCAGCCAAGAACTGTTCCTCAATATGGTCAAGGGCAATGCTCTTGACCGGTTCGTTCCCGAACTTGTCACTCCCCGTTGGGGGGATGTTCCTGTGCGTGCGGGGCGGCGTGACTTTTGGATCGCGCGTGACTTGTTCGAAGAGTTTGCGGGCGAGTCTGAGGATCCGAGCGCGATGTGGCATCGGATCCTGAAGTCCGTTATCAAGTCGCGCCTGTACAACTGGGAGGAGTTGTGAAAGGGCCGGCGTATTTGGCGGGGGTTCTTGTGGTGTTTGACCGTGAGTCCCTGAAAGTGGCGCGGACAATCATTCGCATGGCTGGCTCGCCGTGGCTTCCGTGGGCGAAGCGGCGCGAGTATTTGGATCGCGACTTGACGCTTGGGGCTATTGCTTTGTCGCAGGCGTTGAACTCGAAGCGTGTCAAGGCGAGGGATCACAAGCGGGCGATCCGCTTGTTCGTCAAGCAGGCCAGGAATCAAGCGAGGTATATGGGTGTGCCGTTGCCGCGCCTGACCTATTGGCCTAAAGCGGACGCCTCTAAGAGAGGAAGGAGGGGCGGTGAGTGAGCGTTCTTGAACGGGAGAAGGCCGGCCTCTTCGCCGGCGTCCCGGACACGGACTACCATTCCGCGGATTGGGCGGTGTCTTCCACGACGTTGAAGACACTGTTTAAGGCTGACGCTCAGACGGCGAAGTGGAATCTTGACCATCCGGCGGATAACGGCGCGTTCGCGTTCGGCCGGTATTTCCATTCGCACGTGTTGGAGGGCGGGCCGATGCCTGAGTTGAAGCCTGACGGGCGGACGAAGGCGGGGAAGGCGAAGGCGGCCGAGCTGGCCGAAGCCGGCGTCCCCGTTCTGGCCGCCTCCGAGCTTGACGTGTTTAAGGCTATGGCTGAGTCCGTGAAAGGGTCGGCTTTAGCGTCCGGGTTCCTGAAAGGCGGGCTGGCGGAGCAGTCGATCTTCTGGAAGGACGACGAGACGGGGGTGTGGTGCAAGGCCCGCCCGGACTACCTGTCCCCGTTCGCCTGCGTGGACCTGAAGACGACGCAAGACGCGCGGACGTTCGAGTTTAGCCGGTCGGCGGCGCAGCTTGCCTACGATGTTCAGGCTGCGTTCTATCTGCGGGGCATTCACGCGGCGACGGGCAAGCTTCCGTTGTTTGTGTTTGTCGCGGTGGGGAAGACGGTGCCGTTCCAGACTTCGGTGCATGCTTTGTCTGACGTGCAGTTGGAGCGTGCGGACGAGCTTGTGTCGAAGCTTCTCTGGCAGTGGAAGGGCTGCCTTGAGTCGGGGAACTATCCGGGAATCCCGGATAGTATTCACACGTTCAGCTTCCCGCAGTGGGAGGAAGCTAAGAGGGAAAGGTGGCTCTCATGAGCAATGATAGGTTGAATATTTTCCAGGCGTTGAGTCTCGTGATGAACGGGGTCCGCGCCATTGGCAAGACGAAAAGGAACAAGGCTCAGGGGTATGCGTTTAGGGGTATTGATGACCTCATGAACGCGGCCGGGCCGGAGTTCCGCAAGTATGGAATCGTGGTCCTGACCTCCGTTCAGGAGAAGGAGTACGATCAGGTTCCGGTCGGGAAGGGGACGTGGGTTCAGTGCAGGCTGACGGTGGCTTACACGTTCGCGTGTGGGCCGGATGCGGATCAGCAGGTGACGGTCAGGGTGTGCGCTGAGGCTCTGGACAATTCCGACAAGGCGACGACGAAGGCGTACTCGTATGCGCTGCGTACCGCGCTGTCGCAGGTGTTGTGTGTGCCGACGGAGGAGGACCAGGACCCGGATTATGAGACTCACGAGCGGGGAGGGCATGGCGCCGGACGCCCGCCGGCGCAGCCCCAGCCTGGTGAGGATGTGGCGACTCCCGGACAGTTGAAGGCCATTGATGAGTGGCTGGCGGCTTTTGAGGGGGAGTACCAGCCGGACGTGATTGCGTCTGCCGTGTCGAAGGGGCGGACGAATCGGCTTGACCAGTTGACTAGGGCTGAGGCGCAGACGACGATTGACACGTTCCAGGATAAGGCTGAGTCCCGCCAGTAAGTGGTGCATGTCACCAAAGGGGGGGGTGTCAATTTGTCACCCTCCCCTTTTTGGTTCATACTGGATACACGCACACAGAAAGGAGGACCCGCGATGGGCGGGCTTGACACATATAAGATGGCGTTCCTGATCGAGGACGACGAAATGGTCGTCGCGGATATGATCGGCGAAGCCAAAGACCGCGTGGTAGAGGACGCGCGTGCGCGCGGGTTGGGGCCGATCCGGTCCCGCGCGAAGGGGTTCGTGGAGCACCGGCAGCGGCGCGTGATAGCGACCGTCCCGGTACGGGTGCGGGCTCCCGAACTGTACGGGATCCCGTTGCATGAGGGGATAGCGTGAGATTTCCCGCCAACGTGAAAGAGACCCTGCCGTGTGTGGGGTTGGACGAGCTGTTCTTTCCTGAGAAGAACTCGGAGCAGGCATACGCTGAAGCTGTTTCGGTGTGCGCTGACTGCCGGTTCGTGGCCGAGTGCCGCGACCTGGCGGAGGAGTTCGAGCAGGGGAAGAACACCCCGTATGGCTTGTTCGGGGTGTGGGGCGGGGAAACCCCGACCGTGCGCGCACGGAGGCGTGCACGCCAGAAACTCAACAATTAACAACATGAAAGGTGAACTCAAATGATCAGTCTCTACAATCTCCTCTCGAAGGAGAACTGGCAGGAGCAGGCCACGTGCGCACAGACGGACGTGGAATTGTTCTTCCCTGATACGATGCAGGCTGCAGGGCCGGCGTTGGCGTTGTGCGCCGACTGCCCCGTGCGGGAGGAATGCGTCGAATACGGTGACGCCGTGGAGGGGGGGACGTTGGATTGGCGGCATTTGTTCGGCGTGCTTGGCGGGGAGACGCCGAAGCAGCGTGCGGCGCGCAGGAAGGCGGCGTTGGCGGCATGAACACGTGGACATTGGGCTCTCTGTTCACGGGCTATGGCGGCCTGGACATGGGAGTGAAAGCAGCTCTCGGCGGCGAGTGCCGGGAGGTGTGGTGCTCGGACGTTGCGGCCGGTCCGGTCAAGCTCATTGACCGGTCGGGCCGGTTCCCGGTGAATCTTGGGGACGTGACCTTGATCGATTGGGACAATGTGGAACCCGTGCATGTGTTCGCGGGTGGGTCGCCCTGTCAGGACTTGTCGCTCGCCGGCAGCCGTAAAGGAATGAAGCCTGGCACTAGGTCGGGCTTGTGGGAAGCGATGATAAGGGGCGTGGAGAGGCTGCGCCCGCATCTAGTGGTTTGGGAGAACGTCAATGGGGCACTGTCAGCGGAGGCGTTTAGCCTCATGGAACCGGGAACGGGATGTGTGGGAGACAGGCGTAATGGGCCTGTTCTCCGAGCACTTGGACGTGTTCTCGGAGACCTTGCCAACATCGGGTATGACGCGTGGTGGAGTGTTGTTCGGGCTTCAGATGTCGGAGCCCCGCACAGGCGGGCAAGGCTCTTTGTCGTTGCTGCCGACGCCGACCGCGAGCCTTGGCACGTGCGGTGGCTCGGAGCCGCCGGCGAGGCGCAGGGAGGGCGGGCATTCGGTGACGCTCAGGGATGTGGTGGAAAAGGCGTGAGGCTGCTTCCGACTCCTACGGCGTCGCAGATGGGCGGGAGGAAGTCTCCCGCCTATAACGGGTCCGGTTCGTTTTATGACATTGTGCAGGCGGGTAGGCGTGGGCTTATTCCCTATATTCGCGGGATCGCCAGGTGGGAGGGCGTGTTTCGTGAGGCGCCGGACCCGATCGACGAGACGGGCAGGTTGTCTACGCTGTTTGTTGAGTGGATGATGGGCTTGCCTGAGGGTTGGGTGACCGACCCGGGTCTCGGTTTGTCAAGGGCTCAGCAGTTGACGATGCTCGGCAATGGGGTGGTGCCTCAGCAGGCAGAGCGCGCGGTGCGGGTTCTCGCTGGTATGGCGAGGTCCGTTGAGGAGGCGGAGTGATGCGGCGTTTCGTTGTTAAAAGGCTCCGGCTCCCGGCTAACATTGTTAGCTTCCACCGGGAGGAAGGATGGTACGATCCCTCGCTCCCTGGCAAGAACAAGGTTGTCTCTCGGCGTTGGGACCTTGAAACTCGCGACTGGCCGTGGGTAAGCGGGCAGCCGATTCGTTGTCCGTTCTGCGGGCGGGAATCGATTCTCTTCCGTAACGTTCCCAGAAGCCCGGCTCGGCTTGGGTGCTGGAATTGTGACGCTGTGTTTCATCTCTTGTCGCGCAAGGCCGTGAGGACGCGGGCTCTGCGCCTGCCTAAACCTGTGCGCAAGGTCCCCCTGTTTTGCTGGGAGTGCGGCTGGGAAGGCGAGTGGGGCCGCGCCGAGTGCGTTAGACGCATTCGGGAAGGCTACGGGGAGCTGTCGTGTCCCGAGTGCTACTGCGAACTGGGGGTCGAGTATAAGGAAGGGGTGCCGCCCTGTGTCAAGAACGCGTCAAAGCGCTAAGAAGGCGGGGTCTTCGTTTGAGCGGCTGGTGGCCGACTACCTGCGAGACCATGTGGATGACCGGATCGATCGCCGCCCGAAGACTGGGGCGAAAGACCGCGGGGATATCGGCGGTGTGCGTACAGTGCATGGCCGTGTCGTGGTCGAGTGTAAGAACACGTCTCGGGCTTGCTTGTCTGAGTGGGTGGGCGAGGCTGAGATCGAGAGAGGGAATGACGACGCCCTGGTGGGCGTGGTTGTCCACAAGAGGCGTGGTCGGGCGGCTGCGGGTGAGCAGTACGTGACGATGCGCCTTGCCGACTTTGCCGCCCTGTTGTCTGGGGAGCGGCCCGATATGGAAGGAGACTAGACATGGCCGAGTATGTTAACCCTGAGACTGGGGAGGTGTTCGACAAGGCGCATCCTGAGTTTGTGGATGTGCTGTTGAAGATGTCGGACGGCGCCTCGCACGGGGAGTTGACGGACAATCTTCGCGAGTTGGCGAAGGCTGTTGCCGCGACGGGTAAGCAGGGGACGTTGACGTACACGTTGAAGGTGAAGCCGGCTAACGAGTACGGGACCGCTGTCGCTATCCGGGATGAGATTAAGCTGCGCAAGCCTGAGTTTAATCGTGATACGTCGTTGTTCTATTCGGATGAGGACGGTAACCTGACTCAGAATCCGTTCGATCAGGCGTCCCTGTTTGAGCAGATCACTGGGGAGAAGCAAGAACAGAGGGAGGATTTGAAGTGAACCCGCCTTGTAAGTATTGCGGATGCAGGCTTCCGAGTTTTCCTCGCGAGCTTGAGATGTGCGCCCGTTGCGAGGCGTTTGTCTTGGATTACATGGACGCGCACGGCGGGAGGGTTCCGTCCATCCATGATCTTGAGAGGTATGCCGTTGGGCTCATGGGGTCTGTGCTGCCGGAGACTTGTCGGGCGTTTGATTATTCGCAGCGGTTGAGCAACGGACCATTCTCTGACTGAAAGGGGGAAGCCATGGGTATTGAGTTGAAGTCCTGTCGGCGTGTCTCGCGTGGCAAGGTCGCCTGTGATTTGTGCGGGCAGCGTATCCCGAAGGGGACAAGCTACTTCTATGGAAAGTATTTGTGTCCTGGAGAGGGTTTCGCCAATTGGCATGAATGCCCGGATTGTGAGGTGTTGTCTAAGTACTGGTGGGAGGAGCGTTGGGACGGCGACGATGCCGGTATCGACCGCGACGACATTGTGGAGATGTGCCGTGACGTTCTCGATTGGCGTGACGGCGTGGATCGGGATGTGTCTGTCGGGGTTGTGAAGGCGTGTCATGCGTTCCTTGTTCGTGTCGGGTTGGGGGAGTTCACATGACAGGATATGGCTATGCTGTTGCTACCGTGAATGCGGAAGGTGAGGTCAGGAATGCGGTTCGGCTCCCGTCGTGGGCGCTTGCTGCGGGCGGCGCGTCCGTGTCGGAGCGGATGGTGGCCGTGGCGTTGTCGGCGTTGGAGGCTGGGCATGCGGTCCCGTCGATGGCGTGGATTGCTGGCCGGTGTGGGTTGTCGAAGAGGACGGTGCGGCGTGTGTTGTCTAGGATGCGGGCGGACGGGCGTGTGAAGGTGGTGCCGCGTTTTGACGTGTTGTCGGGGCGTCAGTTGCCGTCGGAGTATGTGCTTGTGGTGGATTGATTGGTGGGGGGGGGTAGAAGCCGCCGGCCCGGGGAGTGTTCCTGGGGCCGGCGGTTTCTAGTATCGTCGATTGCCTGAGTGGCGTCTGGCCTCTCGGGTCTTCTAGTCTACCTTGTTTGTGCATATGAGTGAAGCGGCCGCCCGGTGGGAGGCTGGCGGCCGCTTCTTTGAAAGGTGAACTCGTCTTCTAGTATACACGCCGGTGCCGCGCGCGCACATGGGCGGGTGGCGGGGTGTGGTGTAGAAATGTGGGTGTCCCCGTTTATGACCTTGGGGCGGCGGCCTTTTAACCGGAAGGGAGATTGCATGTTCGGCATGCCGGGCGGCGTCGGCCAGTTGGATGATGTGTTTTATGGGGAGTCGTTGACGGACACGGCGAAGGACGTGTATATGGCTCTTATGTGGGCGGGCAATGTTCGCGACGATGGGTCTTTCTCTGCGGAGGAGGTTTGCGAGCGTGCCGGCTGTACGAGGCGTGAGCTTGAGCGTGCGATCATGGAGCTTAGAGGGCATTTCCTGATTGGGTTTGACGAGGTTTGTCACGGCATGGCTATTGGCCGCGAGTTTTGTTTTGCTGATGAGGTTGAGAAGTTGGAGGATGAGGATGATGTTCCTGCGGCGCCTTGGGGTGTGTACTATTCTGCTTTCAGTTTGAAGCAGGGGTGGGCGATGCTTGACGCGCCGCCTTCGGTCAAGCTTGTGTTGGCTTATTTGCATGCTCGGATAGGGACGACTGGTATTAGAGTGCCGATCCCTCAGGGTGAGATTGCGGAGTATACTGGCTTGTCTAAGAAGACTGTTTCTCGGGCGTTGAAGTGGCTTGTCGATAACAACATCATCTTCAAGTGGGAAAACTATAGTGGTGATGGCCTGCGTGGCGTGTGTGAGTATGCGATTGTGCAGTTCGGGGTTTTGATTCCGGATTGGGTTCCGCCTTTGGATTGATTGTTTCTGGTATAAATGTTGAAGGCCCCGGATGGACCGGGGCCTTCAACATCAACCTGCCTACAGAAAGGCACTTATGAGTATATCAGAAGATCACTTCCAACAGGGAAACGCGCCTGTGGCTGATGCGCAGGCAATGTTCCCGAACGGCTGGACACGGACCGACAACGACGTGTGGGACCTTGACATGTCGCTCAAGGCGAAAGCGCTGTTCTCGGTTTTTCAGAAGTTCCGGGACAACAAGACGGGGTATTGCTGGCCGTCGCACGAGACGTTGGCGAAGATGCTGAGCATGTCTCGCCGCACTGTCGTCAAGGCTGTGGAGGAGCTGGTTCAGGCTGGGCTTGTGAGGAAAGAAGCCCGCTATGTGGATGGTGGCTTGCAAACGTCGAATGGGTATTGGGTTGCCGCGTCTGTGGCGTCGAGCCGTTCTGAGCCGCTAGGCAATCCCTGCATGCCGGTGTGCAAAACTTTCACACCCGGTGTGCAGAATTTGCACACGAACCAGAACCATCTAACTACTACTATCCAAGACTTTAATAGTTGTTCTTACGTACGTAACGCGCGCGAGGCTGAAACAACTGAAAATCTGAATCCAAAACCTGAGTGTGAAGAGTCGCCTTCGTCTGTGGCTGGGGCGCCGCTTCGCGGCGGCAGGGAGAAGCCGAGGGGGAGGTTCTGGTGGACGCATGCGTGGGAGGTGTGGCCGGTTGTGGAGGGGCTGGTTTCTGTTCCGGGCTTGTGGCCGTCGGAGTCGGTGTTTGTGCCGTTGTCGGATTGGCGTGAGGTTGAGGTGTTGTTTGAGGGGCATCGGGGCGAGGGTCGTTTCCCTGCTACGCCGGAAGAGTTCCTGGCTGGCGTGCCTGGTCATGTTGGGGAGCCGTTCCTGGATGAGTCTCCGGAGCCGGCGAAGCCGCGGGCTGTGTCGGGTTCTGGCGGGGCTTGGGGTGATGATGTTCCTCTTCCTGCTCCGAGGCACGTGTACGGTCAGGGCTCGGATGCCTCTGAGGATCACGCTAAGGCCCCTGTGGGCGGCGTTCAGGGCTCGCCTGTACCGTCGCCCACCCCGGACGTTCCGAAGCGCCCCAGGAAGCCTTCCTGGGGTTGGATGCGGGATGCGCCGAAGCGGTGGGCGGACGACGGGAAGCCGACCACGATCCCTCCCACGTTTGTTCCGTCTCCTCGGCATGTCGCGTTCGGGGAAGCATGGGGACTGGACGTAGAATCGATAGGCAAGCGTTTCGCGGCCAAGCATCTCGCGGCCGGGACCCTGGTCCAACTCTGGGATTGGCATTTCGCTGAGCTGTTGGAGATGAAACGCCTTGACAAGGCGGATGCGGAGCGGGAAGCCGAGCGGCTTCGCCCCGAGTTGGAGGCGGCGGAGGCCGCCCGGCAGGAGAAGCGCCGGGAGTGGTCGGACCGTCTGGAGGCTCAGACGGCCGGGGCGGTTCCCCCGACCGCCGAGTTCCTTGCTTTGCGTCCTAAGATGGATGAGATTCGTGCCAAGTACGGCATGAAGCCGAAACCGAAAGGAGAACACTATGGCTGGAGAGCCAACCGTAACGTTGGTGGGGAATCTCACGGCGGACCCCGAGCTGAGGTATGTGAGCAGTGGGACCCCGGTGTGTTCGTTCACCCTGGCCTCGACCCCGCGCCGTCAGAATCAGGCGACACAGCAGTGGGAGGACGGGGAGACGATGTTCGTCCGCTGCGACGTGTGGAAGCAGATGGGGGAGAACGTCGCCGAATCGTTGGCGAAGGGGAACCGGGTGGTGGCGACCGGGCGGCTGTCGGTGCGGAGCTACGAGCACGAGGGACAGCAGCGGACGTCGATCAACCTGACGGTGGACGAGATCGGCCCGTCCCTGAGGTACGCGACGGCGACGCCGACGAAGACGAACTCGGGCCAGTCGATGTCGCAGCAGAGTTCTTCGCCTGGCGGCGGATACGGGACGCCCAACTCGCAGGCTGAGTATGATCCGTGGGCCAGCCGAGGGGGGCACGATGCTCCCCCGTTCTGACCGGCAGATACCCGACCTTGTGGGTCCCGGCCGGGACGTGACGTTCACGTGCGGCGAGAAAACCTACACGGTCACGGTGGAGGCGACCATGGGAGTGAACGAGAAGACCCCGGTCCGGCGGATCGGCGCCGCGATCGAGGATGACGTGAAGGCATCCCTGGTTGAGAACCCTCGCGGATCGGGGTATCTTCTGGAGGTGTGCGGCGAGCGCGTCCGGGTCCCGGACTCGTACGTCCGGTGGATACCTGACCAGCCGTTCGGGGTGATGGCCGCCGAGTGGATCGCCGCCGCCCTGACCGAGCGGAACCCGCGCCTCGCCTATGCGGCGACCCAGGCGCCGCCGACCGCGAACGACTACCCCTTCTAATGATCGGCCCGATGTGGGGTTTCCCGGCCTGCACCCGGTGTGCGGGCTGCGGGTGCCCGATCACCCTCACGTGGACTTCCTCATGTGAAGGCCACGACATCTACCACTACGACTGCTACAAGCAGATGAAAGGCGAACAATAATGGAGATTTACAGTAAAAAGCACAGGACGCCCCTCAAGGTTAGAAAAGTGTGGACGCTTGACGGGCGCAGCCTCGAAAGGATAAGCGGCGACGGCGGAGAGGACCTGTGGGCGTTCTACGACCCCTACACGGAGCCCTACAACACCAACCACTGGGAGGCGGTCTTGCCGCCGTCCAGCCCTTACGCGAGGAGGGGGCGGATTGAATGGGAGGGCTGCTGGGGAACGCCCGGCACGCCCGTCATAGCACCCCTAGCCGTGAAAGAGGCCGAGAAATGATCCCCATGGCTACGATGCTGCGGCTGCAGAAGGCCGCAGACAAGGCCGGCATCCCAGAATTCCACGAGGCCATCGAACTATTGACCGAGCTATCCGCTCAAGACGCCGAGAAAACCCGCGACATGGAGCGCGCCTACACGTCCATCGACGTGATCCGCGGGCAACTGCTGGAAGCCCTGACCCGCATCCGCGGAGAAGAGGAGAACCGCAAGTGAGATACGAGCTGGACCTCCCTCCCGAGCCTGCCGGTCCGCTCTGGGACGATAAGGGCATGCGCTACGAGAAAGGCCGAGATGGGGTGTGGCGCGACCCGGACGGGTACGCCCGCCCTTGGGCCATACTCCTCCAACAGTGCGGGACGCTCCACGACGAGCCGCCGCTCCGCCAAGCGTGGGAACAGTCCAAGCCCGGCGCCTACTATTGGGTGAAAGGCTACGACTCGGGCGTGCCAGGCGACGTGTCCGGCATCGGAGTCACCACCCCACTCCGCATGCTGACAGTTCCGCCTGTGGACGGGACGGGACTCCGCACGCTTTCCCCCGACAACGAAGACGACAAGCTCACCGAACTGACCCCGATCCTCGCCGTCCCCGCCGACGCGCTCACCAACCTAGTCAACGCCCGCCGCCCGGAAGCCGTCCGCGAATACCAGAACGAGATACTCGACTGGCTCGGGACCCACAAGCAGGCACACTGGGAGGACAACTAAGATGAACATCTTTCCCGGCAAAGCAAGAGTCCAATATGAAGGCATCGACGCCTACCGGACGACCGGCTGGTGTGCCTGGTGCGGGGCCAGCGTCGCCGGGAAACACGCCGTCGAAGTCCCCGTCCTCAACCACGACGAGGCAACGGTCACAACCGAATACAGGTGCAGCCCGTGCGCCCGATACCTGTGGCACCTACGGGGACTGGACATCTACCCTGAGGACGGCGCCGACCTGTACGAATGGGCCAAAGGCGACGCCCGCCGCCCGTTCGGGGACGCCAGGTCACGAGCCTATGTTGAACGATACGAGAAAGGACACCCTGGATGCTCATCTCAAAACTGATCGCCGACCTCGAAGAAGCCAAAGCGAAACACGGGGACGTGCCGGTCAAGACCCCTATCGACGACGGGACAGGCGACCCCGTGCCGCATCTCGTGAAAGCACGGGACGGGAACACGTTCCTCCTCCTCTAAACCCACGACACACCCCCTCCGCTGCGGCGCGTCCCGCATCGGGGGGGGGTAGTGTTTAGTGGTACGCACACAAACCGAAAGGATGATCTCATGCGTTACGAAGTCCACTACCCGGAGGAACCGGAAGGCCCCGTCTGGGAGGCCAACGACACCAAATGGGTCCCCTCCGAAGAATGGCCGGGAGAATGGCACAGGGACAACGAAACCTCATGCGACGGGCTCTCATGGAAAGAAGCAGTCGCCGCTTACGGGCCGTTCACCGACACGCCGCCAACCCCCAAGGTCTGGAACGACGTACACAAGGGCGGCCTCTATTGGGTAGAAGCCCTCAGACAGGGAGACGAAGACACGTTCCGCGCCCTGGCCTACGCGACATCACCAAACACCCTCGTCGCCATGGTGCCCGACCGGCCGATCAGTATCACGCCAATGCAAGACAATTGGGAACTGATATCCATAGAGCCCATGATCGCCATGACCACATCGCACGTTGCGGGCCTGCTGACCCGCTGCACCGACGACTGGCGGCTCATGGTGGAAGGCCGCCTCTACAGGGACGGACAACTTAACTGGAGACTCCTCGACATGTCCAAGGCTCATGTCTAGTTGGATCAAGGAGGCCGTGCTTAACCGGGACGCTTGGCGCTGCCAGCGCTGCGGGAGGGCCGGAACCGACCACCACCACAGGAGGCGTCGCGGAATCCACTCCGCCCACACCGACTGCCGCTGCAACGGGATACTCCTCTGCCGGGCCTGCCACCAGTGGGCGCACACCCACCCGCAGCAGGCCCGCGAAACCGGATACATCATCTCATCCTATGACGCCCAGCCGTGGAAAACACCCGTCCAAACCATAGACGGCGTGCGCTGGTACGACTGCAACGGGCTAACATACAACGGGCCAACCAACCCATACAGAAAGGCGAACCTACAATGACACGCTACGGGTACCCCACCCCCGCCCCCGAACACACCATCGTCTGGGACCGCAACATGACAGCCTGGCACCGCGACAACGGCGACCAATGGACACAAATCACCGACCGGACACTACCCGCCCACGAAACCTGGGAAACCCTCTTCACCGCCCTTGGGCCACTCGAAACCGCCCAACGCGAAGCGGCACACGACCGGTTCCAAACCGGGGAAACCTACCGGATCAGGTACGCCGCCACGGGCGAAACCCCGCCCGAGAACATCCCCGACGCCATCGCCAACGGAGAGATAGGAGTATACGAAGCCGTCTACAGCCTAGACAACCCCGTACAATTCACCCTCACCCCGCCCGAAGACGCCGCCATCGACGCCCCCGTCATTGAAGGCATCCACCTCATGGAAGGCAGCATCTTCATCCTCGAAACCGAACGCCTCATCTCAATACCGCAACGAATCTTCCGCATGCTCATCGCCGGAACCCCCAGCGCCGCAGCCGAAGCAGCAACCTGGTACAAAACCATGTACGGAAAGGCCACAAACAAGTGAACACCATCAACATGACCATCAACGGGGAACTGCACCAGTTCCCCGAAAGCTACCTGCCCACCTGGCCCGAAGCCAAACACATCATCAAAAACACCGCGGCGCGCAACGAAGACGGCCATTACGTCATCCGCATTGACAACCACCTATGGGAAGAAGACGCCGACGGGGACTGGTGGCTAGACAACATGTCCCGCATCCTGGCTATTGAGCTCTTCAACAACAAGGTCAGCCAGTCACGCCTCGCCACAATCGGGGAAACCAAGACCTACGTCCCGACCGAGACCATCAGCCTCCAAGGCCTCCACACCCCAAGGATGTGGGCACACTTCAAACCACTCTTCGACCTCTACACCGGCGAAGGCCGGGTCCGGATCAACGGACGCGAATACCAGCTCCCCGCCGGCGACAACCCCGAGGCCAACGACGCCAGAAGAAAAGCCCTCTTCCACGCCCTCACCGGGAGACGCCGCTAATGGCCTGGGCCAAAGAATCACGGCGCCGCAAAGAACTCCCATCGAACTGGGCGGCCCTGCGGCGCCGGGTCCTCGAACGAGACAACCACACGTGCGTCCTGTGCGGCCGGAAAGCCACGCACGTGGACCACATCAAACGCGGCGGAGACCACTCCAGCCTCAACCTGCGCGCCCTCTGCCGAACCTGCCACATGGCCCGGACAGGCAGGGACGGCGGCCGCACGCAACGCAAACCTAAACCGTCCACCAAACGCCCAGCCGAGCAACACCCCGGCTGGAAACAGAAAGGGGATAACAAGTGAAAATCGCCACCCTCGTCCAAACCCTTGAAGGGCTCACCGGACAGGGCTACACCGAGATGGTCGATGCCGTTCTCGGGGAGCACGGGCTCGTGATCCAACTCAAAGAACCTGTCCCGCCGGAAGAAGAACCAGTAGCGGTAAAGGCGACAACCTTCACCCCGGCCGGGACGCAAATCTGCCACCCCGCCCCCCCCCGGCAAAGCACTGGCAGTCCTCCCCAAGGACATGATCGACAAAGCCGAAAGGGAAACCGGCAACGAGAACCAGGCCGCCTCTAGCGACCCCAGACAAGACGTGATCTCGGCATCACCAGACTGTAGCTGCGAAATCAGCGTGCCGCTTCCTACCGGATACCGCGTCACTCTTCGAGGATTCGGAAAAGTCGCGGCCGCATCCCCAAAGACGCCAACGAACAGGGAGAACACGAATGAGCGACGCAATCCCGACCGGCAAAGAATTCGCCGACATGATCGCATCCCGAAACAACTCAGGCCGGTGCGCAGTCTCCTACGTGTTCCTCGTCGAAGCCGAACACATCGACGAGGACGGCGAAGTCACAACCGTGCTCCTCGCACGTGAAGGCGGCTCATGGCTCGCCAGGCGCGGCCTCGCCTACGAATACCTCAACAACCACAACCCCATCTACGAAGACTAAGGAGAGGCAATGCGAGTGTCCGAACTCATTGCAGCCCTTCAAAAACTGCAAGCCAAACACGGCGACAAACGAGTCTTCACCTACGGGTGGGACGAGGAAGACGGAACCTTCCTGAAAGAACTCCAAGACGGTGCCGTCAACCCCATCGGATACCGAGTCGGCAACGACACGGGAGTCTACGGAATCGGCATCGACAACTAGAACATGAGAAAGCCCCCGCCGGACAGGGAGTCACAACCCGGCGGGGGCCTCTCGTATTCGCGCACACAACACACCCCGAAAGGAGCATCGCACACGCAACACTATCACAAAAGCTTCGACTTCTTCAGTGCGTTAATCCTAGCATGCAACCTCTCATGCTCAGCCACCGAAGCCTCCCGCAACGCATCCACACGCCCAGACAAATCCTGCACATCACGCCTCAACATGTCCATGCGGACCTCCGCACGGGCATCCACACGCTCCCGCGCCTCACGCTCCCTCTCGTGAGACTCCGTATGCGCAGACCGCCACTCCTGCGCCCTAGACTCCGACTCATCAATCGAGAACTCCACACGAGACAGGGCATCACGCACACCATCCAAATCATCCCGAAGATTCGTCTCATGCGTGTTGTTCACCTGCACCGACGCCGCCTCAGCAGCCGACGCCGCCCGCTCAACCCCATCCTTCGTCTCCTCATGCACAGCTTTCAGCTCGGCGACCCTCCGATTCAAACGGACACCGCCCAACGCCAACAACCCCAACAGCGCAGAAATCACCGACGCATGAAAGTCCGGGTTAGACAACAGTTTCTCCCAGAAAGTCACCGAGCCTCCAGCCAACTTTACTCTGCCGGTTCCAGATTCCCCGGGCGCGGACCAGAATTAATAGCACGCTCCAGCCCGTCAAGAATCCCCGACGGCTTCAACGCGCTAAACGCCGTCTGCCCTGCGATCGCAACCGTCAGAAGCACGCCAGCCACGGCCTGCCACTTGTCAGGGTAGTGCTGCGCAAACAGAACCCCAGCCGTGACAAGCACATAGAACACGCCGGCCACGGCCGTCTTCGTCTTCGCGCTCCAGCCGACACGATTCGCAACCGCAATCACAAACGGCGCCAGAGCCCCAGCCAAAGCAGGAACCGTGAACTGCTCAATAGTCATAGAGCATCCTTTCTAAACAACCCCGCCCCTTGCGGGCAGGGAAACCAACAACAATACCAGTCAGGCGCCGAGCCGCTTCTCAACAGCAGCCAACCGATCCACCAGCCGGCCGACCGCCTCCGCCAAAGCATCAACCTTCTGCCCAACCTGATAGGCCGTGCCGCCCACGTTATTCAACGACACCAACGACTGGTCGTCAGCCTCATAACTATGGTTAGCCTTCCGCTCGACCGACTCCAACCGGGCCGCAACCGAATTCAACGACTTCAACAATTGATCCGCCGCCTCAAACGTATGCGTCGCCTTCTGGTCGATAAGATACACGCGCTCATTAACCTGCTTGAGCGCGCCCAACGCGTGCTCACCCGACGCAACCGCCCGGTTAAGCTTCGCATCCTGCTCAGGAGTCATATCCTCTTCCTCTGCTCTCTGCTCCGGAACGACGGCGGAATGCTTGCCGCCGCCCCCGACCTGGACCGTCCCGCCCAGATCAAGCCTCACACCGTGGTAGACCTCAGCCCACCCACGATAGATCGCATACCGGTCCGTGAACCCGCGAATCGAGATCACCGACACGACAGCCTGCCCCGCCTCATTCGACGACGAGATAGCCCGCCCGCCCCCGATCGACAACGCGACATGCCCGTACGGGGCGTTCGGCCCCGTCAACGCCCAAAACACTGGCACGCCCGCCGGCGGATTGAAATCCCCCGGATGCTTCCCGCCGGCCGCGGCCCACGCCGCGTTAGCCGACGGATACTGGCCAGGGAAACCAAGCGCGGTACGCACAAACTGCTCACAGCGCCCGCCCCACGACCGCGACCCGAGCTGCCCGCGAGCCCACGCGATCGCCGACGCCGCGTTACGCGCCACGACCAGCCGCCCCCTCCAAACGGCCAAGACGCTCCGACAGGGCCGCCAACTGCTTCTCGATACGATCCAGCGCCTCCTCCGTGCGCGCACGGGCCTTCTCAAGCCCTCCCAGCGTCGGGAGCTCACTATGGTTCAGCGACCACGCCTCAAGGTCAGCCCACGCACGCAGCTTCCCAACCGCATCCACAAGGACCGACACCTGCTCGACAAGCGTAGACAACTGCTTCGCCTGCTCTGGAGTCAACTCGTCTTCTCCTTCCCGGCCCCCAGCAAGGGCCACAATCTTGCCTACCTGCTTCACCCGGTCAGGACCCGGGCAAACCTTCCCCACGGCGCCGGACCACAGCTCGCCGCCAGTCTGCGACACCCCAGCGTCTTTCTGGGCCTTCGTCGCCGGCACGCCCAACAGGTGATAGCCCACGCCCCGCTCGCCACGGGACGACCCCATCACCCGCAACGGGAACCCATAATGCTTCGAGGTCTCGTGTGCGATCCGGGCGAGAGACTTCAACTGTGCGTCCGTCCACTCCCCGACAGTCCCGCCTTGAGTCTCAACCGAGATACAGCGCGCGTCGCCGTCCTTCGACGCCCACGAAATCTGATCAAGGTCAATGTATTGCTCGACCGTGCCGTCCCGGCGCACATACAGATGCGAGGAAGCGTACGCCTTCGGGTTCGAGAACCAGCCGTGCAACGAGGCAGCCTCCGACACCGCGACATGCAGGATGATTCCGTCCGTACGGCGCCGCGCACGGGCCGTAAAATTCCTCGACAACGGACGCCACAACGCCCAATCAAGCCTGTAAACCATGCGTCACCACCACAGCCTAGAAAACGCCTTAATGAAATACCCGCCGATAGTGACAGACGGAGGAACAATCCAGAATTCCTTCCCGCCGCCCGTCGGACCAGTCCCGATCCCCTGCTCGAAAACCTGACCCTTCCCCTCAGGAACATCCACAACATAGTCACGGCGCTTCGCCGGACCAGACCCGAAATCCACAGAAACATTCTGCGGGTGCGTGTGCGGCGGAAGATTCTCGACAGTAAGCTTGACCGTCTCGCCACCACGCCACGCCCCAATCGTGTTGAACACCTTGGAACGACCCGAATCCCCAGCATGGGCGAACGGGGCGCGCCCACGCAAATCCGGTACCTTGAACCACCGATCGTCCTTCTTGCCCTGGTAAATACCAGACCCGTAAGTGTTTCCAATCACGCCGTAAAGCTCACGGTAGTTCTCGTTAAACAGCGTCCGCCCGTCACACCTAATCCACAACTGCTTCCCGCTGAGGTTCGTCTCGGCAGGGCCACGCGCGCTCCCGCCAGCCCACGGGATAATCGTCCCGATCGGAACCTCAAGACCGCTCGCCAGGCTCCCCCCTGTGCCCCCGCGCTCGCCGATAACAATCATCTTCGTCCCCCAAAACATGCACAGAATCTCTGAGCCGTTACGGATGGGAACAATAGTGTCCTCAACGGGGATTTCATTCCCCTGCTCATCCCAATCAAGATGGACACTATACGTCCCATCCCCCTTGTCCTTGGCCGTCCCCCACCGGAAAGAAAGATTCTTCCCCTCCCCACCCTTAGGCACCAAAGCATCAAGACTCATTGTCATCCCTGTTCGCTCCCCTCAACACGACAGACATAAGGCTTCCAGGAGTCAAGTCTATCTCAAACTTGCGCACCGTCGTATAAAGAGCCAAATCATGGGCCTTAAACCAAACCACGTCATTCAACATTAGCGGAACCAGGGCATGCTTCAACTCGACCTTCTTGACCGGATTCGACGCCCGCGCCAGCCGCCGATCGACCATCTTCTGCAACGTCGCCTGACTGTCAGCGTCCACGTCAGTCTTTACCTCGGTGATCCACCGGCCGCGAGCCATATACGAATACGGGCCATTCGACTTGTTCTCAGCCTGCGCAGAAAACGATTGAGCCTTCTTGCCCACCGCGCTGTCGCCTGCAGCCTGCACAATGTAAACAACCTTGTTCGGCACGTTGTACATGTCGTGCGTCCACGTAATCTCCGGCTCGAACAACGACTCCGCGCCCTCTTCCCACCGGTACTTGAGGGGCCGTTCCTTCGGAACCTGATACGGCAACGCATAATAGTTCCCGAAAGGATCACAAGAAAGCGAGAAATACCCCATGTAGTCAAGCATGTCGTTAATGATCGTCAAATACGGGGTCCCGGCATCCCACACAAGATTCCGGTGAAGGACCTTCCCCGTATCGGGGACGTTGGCGTAGAACGTTCCCGCCTGCTGGCGGATATGGGCAGAGACTGCCTGAGCGATATTCCTCCCCTTGCTCTCGGCCAAGGCGCCGCCAGTCGCCGCCTGCTCCAAAAACAACAGTTTGTCGTTCAGCTCGATATCGAACTCGTCGATCCCGTCGCCGTATTTCACGGAAGGGATGGACGGGATAAACGTGCCCAGCACCCACGACTGGCCGTTCACGGTCGCCGATACCCGCAACAGCTTGTCCCCATACCACGCGGGCGGGTTCTTCGACTTCACCGACAGGGTGCCCGACACCTTGATCCGGGCATCCACCGAAGCCGTAATCGTCCCCCCGGACACCCCGTCCAACTGCTCGACCCACGAACCATACTTCGCATGCAAAACGTCCACACGGAACGACTCCCGCCGCGAATTCGCCAACAAGCGGTCAGATATCTTAGTACGTCCCGTCATTAGGAGCCTCCACCTGGGTAGCAGTCAACGTCACATGCCAAATCCTACCCGTCCGGCTATACGACGTCTTATACTCGCGCACCATACACCACATGTACTCCCCCGACGGGTCCCTGTACAAGAACGGCTCCGACGCCCGCGCGATATGGGTCAACAAATCCAGGCCGCGCTTATCGTCCTCCAGCACGTCGAACCCGATATCCACTGTCTTAAAATCTTGGATGCCGACAAACGCGACAGGCAGGCGCCGCCCCGCGAAATAGTGGGTCTCCTTGTTCACTGACCCGATCGACTTCGACACCTCGGGATTCCACCGGAACACCGCGTTGTCGTTCTTCGACGTGAACACGATAGACCTCAGCGGGTTCTTCGACGTGTCCAAATCGACGATCGCCCACGCCCGCTTGCCCAGCTTAGACTCCACCCAAAACCAGTACCGGTTCGAATCCGAGTTGCCGTTCGGGAACCTGTCAACCCACATCGGAAGCGAATCGGGAGTGCCGTCAGCTACCTTGACCCTGTTGGCGAAGTTACTGCCCATCAGCTTGAAGATGGCGGCCTTCACCGGCTTGTCCTCAAGCGTCTTGTAGTTGTAGTCGATCCTGAACGTCGCGATCCCAGATTCGGGGTCCCACTCCGTCTTCACGACCGGAACCGGGGGAATTTTGTATTCGACATTGAACTTCACCGTCTTCTGGTCGGACTCGACAAGCCCCGTTATGGTCGCCGTCACCGTGTAATGCCGGCCGTTCTTCAACCCGGTCAACGGGATAGAGACCCACGAGTCTTTCGCCCCAACGGCGATAGACGTTTCAATCCGGCGAGGCTTGCCCTCCCCGCCGTCATCTACAAGGTCTGCAACGACCTTGTACGCCCCCACCTCGCTAAACGAACCGAGGGTGAGCTCGGTCTCGTCAGAATCAATCGTCGCCCCCGCAGACGGGTTCACAATATCAAACGCTGGAGGATCGGCAAGGTAAAACGACCCATACGACCACGGGGAAACGAAACTGTCATCCGTCTTCCACCCCCACGTGCGCACCCTCCACTGGATACGCCCAGCCTCGCCCCTGCCCTTCGGCCACGGCACCACAGTGACATAGTTCAAACTAGTTTCCTGCTTCACCTCCCAAATCTGCGCAGGCTCCCACGTGTCACCCCGCGTGAACTCAATAACATACTTCGACTGATCCGAATAATCCGTAGGGTTATGCTGCCACGAGAACCGGACAGACGAAGGATTCGACCGCAAATACACGCCATCCGGGGCAATAATCGTCGGAGCGTTCGGCGCCGACGCAACCACGATAGGATTCGACGTCGCCCTAGGCGACGACAAACCGCCAATCGTGACACGCACGTCATACATGCGCGGCTTGTCAATCTGCCCGACGGCAATCTCGGCCCGACGGGCATCCGCACCATACTGGTACTCCGCCCCATCCTGATCGGCGACAACGATCTTCGCATTCCGATCAATCCGGTCAATGTCCCACGAGACAACAATCGTCGCCCCATCGCCAGAACGCGTCGCGTGCACACCGGTCGGCGCCAGCGGGGTAGTAAACGCATAGTTCGAGACCGCACCCGCAGCCTCACCCGCATTGTTCTTAGCCCTGATCTCATACTGATACGTGTGCCCAGGCTCCACACCAGTATCAGTCCACGCGACCTGATCCCCACCGATAGTATCAACATACCTTTGCACGTCATCCGTACGCCGGTAAATATCAATACCCAGATAGGGCCTGGCATCCTGCAACGACGAGCCGTTGTTCTGCCACGTCACCTGCATAATCCGGTCCGATGTGCGCGTCGCCTTCACATCCGAAACAGGGATAGGCGTGTAGTACTGGATCGCCGGAACAACCCAGTTCGCGATAACCGAACAGTCCCCGCCGATAAACCCAGTAATCGAGGCGCCGGTCGCGAACGCCTGCGACTTGCCAAACTGGGGAGGATAGTTCGCCGCCACCTCGGTGATCTTGACGACGCCAGGCCCACCAGCCCCGATACGGAAGTTCTTGTTCTCAAACTGGTGAGCGCCAGTCACGCGCACATGGTTGAACGCGTCAGAAAACCAGCCGGTGGTTTGAACATAGATCACAGCCTTGACCGGCATGCCGCCCGTCAGGTTGCCCACAATGTCAATGCCGAGCCGGGACTGGATACGGTGCCCCCGAACCCAATTCCCCCATTGGATAGCCATCAGATATCCCCTCCGTACATGTGGGCCTTGACCTGCAACAGGCGAATGAACCTATCAAGAGAGTCAAGGTTCTTCAACTGGCGGGCGTCAAGCGTCATATTCACATTGTAGACCGTGCTCCCGCCCCCCGTCTCAGCCAAGGCGGCATTCACGCCCTTGTCAATCATCGGCTGAAGCTTCGACAAAGGTATGACAGCCTCGTTCTCGCCACCCTCGCCGATAACAGCCAACGTAGCCTTATCCACGATGCCACCACGGGCAAACGTCGGAATCTTCGGCATAGAGAACCCCGAGCCGCCAATCCCAGGAACCCAATCCGGGATAGTGAACGACAGCCTGCCGACCGTATTGTTCCAGAACCGGGCGATAGCGTTGAACGCAGCCTTGAACGGAGCCAAGATCGCCTTCCCGATCTTGCTGAAAATATCCCCGATGATGCGGATGCCCTCACGGAAGAACCCGACGATCCCGTCCCACAGGCCCTTCACGAACGACTTGATCCCGTTCCACGCGTTCGACCACACGCCGGAAATCCAGTGCATGCCGTTAGAGATAGCCCTGCCCACAGCATCCACAGCGGCGCCGACAAACCGAGAGATCGCATCCCACACTTCCTTGGCAACCTCCCACAACCACTTGAAGATATCGATACACGTCTGGATCACGCCAATAAGGAACTTGACCGTCCCAGCGAAAGCCTTAATGATCGGCGGCAGGATCGCGCCCAGAATGTCGATCACGACCTTCAACACGGGCTGCAACGCCTCGAAGATCGAGACCGCGGCCGGCATCAGGTCCTTCACCATCTCGATCACCGGCGGGATGATCTTCTTCAACACCTCAAGCAGCGGAGGGAGCAGCGACTCGACCACGGCGCCGATCCTCGGGATCAGCTCCGCCAAGATCGGCACAAGCTCTTGGACGATAATGTCCACAACCCACTTGATGAAAGGCATCAACTGCTTGATAATCTCCAACATGGGAGGCAGGATCGCCTTCGTGATCTCGTTGATTGCAGGCATCAACTCGTTCATGATCTCCACCAGAGGAGGCAGAATGATCTGAACCAACTGGCCGATAGCGTCAAACGAAATCCCCGCAAACTCGCCGAAATAGCCGGCAAGCTTCTGAACATCCGGCGCCATCTGCTGCATCACCCGGCCGATATCCGCCAGGATGCCGCCGAGCTTCTCCGCGAGCATTTGCACCACAGGCTGCACAGCCCGGAACAGCGCGTCAAACCCGAGGACGATCTGCTGAATGCCCTCAAGAACCGCAGGGTTCGAGAAAATCTTCCCCAACGTGTCAGCAAACGTCCCAATCAGCTGGCCCGCAGCAGAGAACACCCGGCCGATAGCCTCACCCATCTGCGGCAACTGGTTGACGAAATTGCCCAACGCCTGCTGGATAAAGTCCAAGCCCTGCTTCGCCCCGTTGAACATGTCCCGCAAACCGGTCTGCATCTCCGGAGTCGCGAGCTTCTGCTTCATCGCCTCCAGCTTGCGGTTAAACTCCTCCATGCCCGCGGCGCCGCCCGACGCCGCCTTCACAATCTGCCAGAAGATCCCGACCGTGTTCCCGAGAATGTCCGCGAGAGTCTTCGTCGCAGCCCAACCCCGGTTCATCCAATCCTCAAGCCCAGACTGGCCCATCTGCTGAGTCCACGCCAAGAACTTGTTCGAAATGTCCGTGATCCACTGCCCGAACCGGGGGAAGAACGACGACGCCGCCGCAATAAAGTTCGCCAACGCCTGAGTCAACGCGTTCAACCCCGGCCCCATATTGTCGAACCCGCGCTTCGCATTCTGGATCACCGTCTGGAACTGCCCCATCGACGCGCCCGCGCCCTTCGCGATGTTCGCGAACACGCTCCCCATCCCAGCCGACAGGGCGTACACGTCCTTGTTCAAACCAGCTATAAGCTTCTGCGCATTCTCCAACACAACCGGCTTAGCAGACTTCCAGAACGCGTCCTCAATCCCCTTCTGGACCGCCTTCAACGGGTCCTCAAGCGCCTTCAGCTCGTCCGACGCCTTCTTCAACGCAACCACCGCGACACCCGCGCCGGCCGCGAACGACGCCATAATCCCGACAGCCGCGCCCATCGCCGGCGCGATCCGCTTCGCCGCCACCACAATGCTGTTGATACCGTTCAACGCCGACTGGACAACGGACATGAACGCCCCGCCCACAACACCGAGAGCAAGGGAAGCCTTAATCAACGTACCCAACTGGCGGGCACGCTTCAACGCCTCATTCGTAAGAAGCTGAATCTTATACTTCACCAGGCGAGTAACACCCAGCCGGTTCAAAAACCGGATCGCCGACGCCGCCCACTGCAACGTCATCTTCGCCCTAATCGGAATGCCCTTAACCAGATTCTTCGTCGCCTCGCTCACCTTCGAACGAACCGCGGACATCGCCCGAGAATCCCACACAGCCTTAAACGGAATCTTCCCGTACTTCCACAACGTACGGGCCACCGCAGCCACGGCGCCACGCACCGCCGCCACCGGCCTCGCATCCCACACCGCAATAAACGGGATAGTCGCAACCTTCCCCAACAGGGACGCCATAAGCTTCACGCCAGAGAACAGCTTCACCCGCGACACCTGATCCCACACCGCACGGACAGGGAACGTGAGCTTACGGAAATCCCTACGCGCCGTCCGCAACAGCGCAAGCGTAGCCTTGCCGAACTCCGTCCGGTCAAACTCCGCCACCAAATACGCCCGAATATGCCCGAGCGACTGCGTAAGCTTACGAATCATCCCCTGCTTGTCATGCCACGTCGCATACATACCGACCCGAAACGTCCGCCCAGACAAGCTATTCCACGAATTACGGAACGCCGTCAAAGTATTCTTCGCCGCAGTCTTAATATACGCGAAGTCAACCTCAGGCCAGATCCACGGCCGCAACGCCGGAAACTTCGAATAGAACGTCCCCTTCAACTGGTCCAGCGAACCAGGCTGCCACACTGCGCCGATATACTTGACAAACGTGCGGCCCCGTATTTCTTTCTCCAGAGGCTTATAGTCCACGTGCGGCTTAACCTTGATGCCCTCCATAGCACGCACCAGGGCAAGCCGGGCACGCTGCACGCCATTACGGTCAACCTCAACCTTGATATGCGTCTTCGCGTCCCGCGCCGCAGCCTCAATCTGAGAACGCGTCTTCGCCAGCGACGCCTTGTCCACCGCCGCCGCGACCTTCACCTTCTCATCCCGCAGCTGGGACTTGATAGACGACTTCACCCTCGACATGGAAGCATTGTCTATCTCAAACTCAACCTGAAGCTTGATCTTCGTAGACCGCTCAATACGATCAATCGCAACACGAAGCTTCTCCCGCAACCCCTTCAAATCAGGGATCACAGTCAACGAGATAGAACCAACCTTGCCGGAAGCCATCTATCCAGTCCCTTCTGCTTTACGAGGTCGGCAAACCGAGCATGCGGAACGCGTCCTCCACGCTCTTCGCCTTCCTCACCGTTTTCTCTTCCAACTGGGCCTTAGGCCGGCCCTCATACCGGTTCACCTTCGGAGGCTTGCCATTCATGATCCCAGCAACCGTCGAACGCAACGCGCGGACCTCCTCGATCAAGGAAGCCAGCGCCTCCTCGACCTGGCCCCACCCGAACGCCCTCGGGTCCTCCGGGGTCTTTCTGGCCACGGCACTCCTCGGCTCGTCTTCCAATCGCTCCAAAAGCTCAACCCCCACCCGGACCTGGCCGACCGTCCCGATGCTCCACACGTCGAAACGGTAGAGTGCCCACAAGTCGCCGGCCAGACCGGGCGTGGTCTTGACTAGCTCTTGGAGCCGTACAATTCCCCCACCGCAGCCGCATAGGAGACCGTGTACTCGAATATCTTCTGAAGGTCCGTACCGAGGAACGCCTGCAACGCCGCTTTGTCCTTCGCCGCTAGCTCGGTCACCTCACGCAGTACAAGCGAGATTCCGTTGAACGTTTCCGCGTTCATGTCCAACTCGTCCGAACCGCCGACAATCGGCATGAGAGCGCCCATGATACGCAGTGCCTTCCACGGCTCAAGCGCGTACGGCGGGACGACAAGATCGGAACCGGGCATGGCCGCGAACTTCTCGTTCGCGGTCGCCTCCTTCGCGCCAGGCGCGGGCTGCTCAGGCTGCGGACCAACCGGTCCCGGCTGCCCACCCCACGGGGCCGGGGGCGTCTGCGCCATATCCGGGGTCCAACCCTGCGACATCGCATTAGTCGTCATGTTTGCTTCCTTTCATAGAGTGCAATGTACACGTTCAGTATACGATCCCAAAAGCAAACGGGGCCACCAAAACGGCGGCCCCGCAAGCAAACCACGCCTACTTCGCGGCAATCGGAATGAAACGGAGAGGAGACCCATCCGTCGGCGACGCATTGCCCGTCACCTTCAGATTGATCTCAAAGAACCCATCCGTCTTGATTTCCGGCATGTCGCCAATAGCGAGCGCGCCATTCGGGAAAACGAACCCGGACAGGCCGTTCACGTCATCCTTCATGATCACGAGAACAGACTTATTGACCACGCCAGGCTTCGATGGGACAGAGAAAATCTTCTTCTGGTCATCCCACGTGCCGCCAGGGAACGCCAGATCGAGGGTCTTCTTCGTCACCGACAGCGCCGCGATCTCCATCGTGTACACCGTCGTCTCAACCGTCGAACGCATAGCGGGCGTATCCCACGTGTCATGGGTTTTAACGTCGCCGCCGTCCTTACCAAGCTTCGGAGGATTCTCCTTCGACGTGTTACCGAGCCACGACCAGCCCGAGAACGTGGCCTCGTCCGCAAGCTTGAACTTCGTAATGTCAGGCACGGCAGTATCGGCGTCGCCTATCAATACCCATCCCTGACCGGGAATAACAGCCTCATCCTTGGCCATCATTCACCCCTTTCTGTCAGCCAAACCGGCCGACGAATTGGAGCGCAGCCGCCGAAACGACATGCGCCATCGAACTTGTCTTGTTTTCGACAAAGGTAGGGAGTTGGAGCACCTGGCCCCCGACCGCGCCCCCAAGGAGCCCTTCGTCAGCCGCCGACAGAAGCCGCTTGACAATCCGACCACACGTCGTGATCGAAGAGTCCCTGTCGGTGTCAAACACCGTAACATCAACGACCCATTTACCGCCCCGAGCTTTCGAGTCAATAGGGACGCCGGAAGCATGCACGGCAATCACCTGCTTCTTGTCAAGGTCAATGACGCCTGGCCCGACCGTGACCACACTTTCAGGGTATTCACGCTGCAACAGCACGATGATGGGGGACTCAACCTCGAACACCCTTACACACCCCCGTCCACGACGCCGCCAACGGCGATGGCCCCATTGCGGACAATATGCAAACCCTGCACCCACCGCTTGCCACGCCTGAGCGTCGTCCTCGAAACACCGGTCATGGCATCCTTCGGCACCGAACCGGACAACTGGTGCCCGAACTCGATATGCGCCGCCGCAGGATCAGTCGCCACAACCTCGTAATCAACCCGGTTCGCCGGACGGACAACCAGCCGCCCCGCGTAATGCCCAGTCTTGTTGTGCATCGCCGCGAACACCAGGATCGCCGCCTTAGCCTCCTCAGCCTTGACAAGCATCTCCGGCGCATGCGCCACCTGCGCCGCCACAACCTTGTTGAACGCCTTCTCCGGCAGGAGCTTACCCATCCGAGACCGCCTCCGACGTGAGCCGGGCCATCACCTCAAAATGGGCAGTCCGCCTCGACCCGTAGAATTTCTGGGCAGGCCCGATCTGCTCGAACGTTTTCCCGTTCCATGTGAAACGATCCTGCTCTTTCCCAGGCCACGAAGACGCGACCACCCGCACAGCCGTGTTAGGAGACACCACAAACTCGGCGGCCTCCTCAACCGTCAACCACTGCACGGTAGCCGGAACAGCCACGGCGGGCTTCTCAACCCGCTTCAACGTCCCATACTTGTCACGCGCCCACTCCGACGGGATCACAGATACCGAGGTCCGACCCTTGAGCAAACCCATTGAGTCCCCTCCTCCAGTATCTTCTCCAACGGAGTGTGCCGCTGATTCGCCACCGTGAAACCGTTGGGCTTAAGCCCCAACAGTTCAAGGTCTTCGTCCGTCAGGGCGATATAGCCAAGAGCCCTAGACCGGTCAACCTCATACGAGTACTGGCCGTCGGACTCCTTTCTCAACCCCTCCGGGTTAAGGAAGGCACGGGCGACCATGTTCGCCTCAACCTCAGTCACAAGAGCCTTGAACGCCTCCGACATGCTGTTCCACCGGGCATCACCGAGAGCCGCCTTCAAACGGTTCTCGGCCCTGTGGAGAAGCATGTCCAGCAGTTCAAGCTCTTCAGGCGTCAACTTCCGCATAAGCGATGCCTGAACGTCATTGATATAAGCGAGTACCATGGTCAACCCGTGTCCTTCCTGTCACTTCGAGCGCTTGCCGGGACGGTCGCCAACGACCTCGCCGTCAGGCTCAGCCGCGGGAGTCTCTTCCGTCTCGGTCTCGGTCTTGTCTTCCGCCTCCGGCTCGGGGGCTGGAAGGCTACCGTCCACGAGGACCCAGGCATCAAGCCCATCGAAGTCCTCCACGGCGACCTCCGCCTCAGTCCCCGTGTCCACATGGCGGACCCGGACGACATTAGGCGACGACATACTTCGTGAACCCTTTCACGTCGCGGATAACCCAACCGAAGCGAGCCTCAACCAGGTATGCCTCAAGGTTGTTCTGGAAAAGCGAAACCGTCTTGCCCTGACCAAGATCGAGCGTCGCCTCCGTGGACTTCTTCGACGTGACATCCATCGAGTAACCGAACTCGATATTGTCCTTGAAGTCGCCGGCAATAAGCCTGGTCTTCGTGTCCTCAACCTTGCCGATCTTCCCGGAAACCGTATCCGAGTAGGCCATCGGGACGCCGAACAGGTCGCCGACCTGATCCTGGAGCGAGACGCCGCCACGCCCGTTCGCGCCCATCGTGTAGATCGGGCGGCCGTGAACATCCGTAGCCGACAGAAGCTTCAGCCGCATGGACTTGTCCGCCAGGAACCCGTTCACGGCGTAATCCGTCACGTCCTCAATCAGGGCGACGCCGCCGAGAATGTCAGCCGACAGGCCGCCGTCAGCCTTCGCAGCCGTCCCGAGCGTGACCGAATTCGTGGTCGAAATGATCGACTCGACACCCGGGATATCCGTCCCGGTCAGCGCATTCTTCCCATGAATGACCGCCATGTCAATCGCCCTGCGGACCGCGGACGTGACCCACTCCTGATACTTGGACAGGAACTCCACCGGGTTCGCCCGGCGAACCTCCTCAGACCAATACACGATAGCCGCAGCCTTGACCATATGCATGGTCTTAATAGTCGGCTGAGCGCTGATAACAGGCTTCGCCTCGCCCTCGCCGACAATGCCCGCGACGGGCTTGCCAACCATCGTGGCGACCGCATCGCCATTAACAGGGAGAGCATTCGTGCCCGCGAGGCGTCCGACAACCGAGTCGGCATACGCCTTGGTCATAATCTCCTTGGCCATCGGCTTCGGGAGAAGACCACTAATTTGCTCCGTCCCGATCTGTCCCTCATTCGCCATGAGAGGTTTTCCTTTCTAATCTCCGAAAATCTGACGCGCCCGCGCCAAATCTGCTTGTTCCTTCGTCGTACCCGCATCCCGGGCCGACTGAACCGGGTCCGCCGCACGGCGTGCCCCGCTATTCTTCGGGGACTTCAACTCGGCAAGCATGTCAGCCATCTGCTTCCACGCGTCCTCGTCATCCCCGCTAAGAGCGCCTATCAGATTCTCAGGAAGCCCACGCTTAGTCAGAAGCTCACGCTTCGTCGCCGTGGACAGCTTCTCGCGAAGCTCCGCCACCTCACTACGCAGCGCCTCATCCGGGTCAGAAGGCTTAACGGCAGTCTTGGCCGCCTTCTTCAACCCCGCAACCTCGGCGCGAAGATTCTCAATAAGCCGCGCGGCCCGCGCCTCATCGAATTCCCCCTCGCCCCACGGCCTCTTCGGCTCCGCAGCAGCAGTCCCAGCGTCCGGCGTCCCAGCAGCGGCCGTCTCAGCCTCTTGGGTCTCCGTAACTTCATCCGACATTTAACACTCCTTTATAGCTCTTGCCATTGCCACACACTTGTGTGCGGACCCAATCAGAGATTGGAACCACTGCAATCATACAACAAGCAGGATCACTGTCGCTTGGCATAATCCGGCAAAAGACGCGCCGCCACACGCCGCCCCTCATCCGTGCCCATCCACCGCACAAACTCGCGAGCACCCGGCGAATTCCCCTTCGCGAACGCCCTCCACAACCGGCCAGCGGCATCCACTGTCTCTTTCCCCTCAAAGTCCTTCTTGTCGAACACAGGTACGCCAATACAGTCACAACCCCAGTGAAAAGCGTCCGTACCGTACGCTCCGATCTTCCCCCGCTTGCTACCTTTCGGGGCAGTCACAGTGTTCTTACGGTAGACAGCGCCCCTGGCGCACAGCATGAGACAGAACGGGCACGTGTACGGGCCGACAGGGATACGAGCCCACCCGACCGCGAACAACTCCCCAGACTCAGACCTGAGCCCGAGAGCTATCTCCGCGTCAAACACGGCCTTATCCACCTCTGCCGTATGCCACGCCTCCAGCTCGTCCTCCAAGTCGGACAGGTCCGGCACGCCCCCGAACGCATCCTTCATGCCGTCGATGACCTCTTCCGCGGCATCCGCAAGCTCGTCGTCGGAGGCGAACACGGCGCCGACCGGAGAGTCCCCGTCCTCCAACGCCGCAACAAACCTCGCCACCGGATGCCCATGCTCCCTCGCATAGGCGAGAGACTTCTTCGCCTTCCCCTTGTCCCCGGACGCCAAATCCACGACGACGCGGCGCGCGTTCTCGTTCACGTACGTCTCCGCCACATGCGCAACGTCCCGAATCAGATCATCCAGCGGACGACGCACACCCCCGCCCGATACGCGCAGGGCCTTACGCAGAGCCTCACGGAAAGCCCACGGAGACACCCCCTGCATAGAAGGCGTCCACGCCAACACGCCGCCGTTCGACCGGTACACGAAACCCACCTGGCCCAGCCAGCCCAAATACGACCCGGCCCGCACATAAGGAAACAACTCCGCAACAACACGATCCACGTCACCAAGCCAGCCCTCCCGCTTCGCCTCACGCAGGACAGAATCGGCCCGAGCCCGCAGCAAACCACGGACCCGGGCCAGCCAGCCAAACAACCACACCAAACTAAACACTACGCATCCTCAGACACACTATCTCCACCATCGCCCGCAGGCTCAGCCACACCGCCGTCATCCACCGAATCAATCACCACACCACGAGACCCAACCGCATACGAAGCGTCCTCACGCGCGTTCTCACGCTGCGCCTGCTCCGGCGTCAACTGCAACCCGTCCCGCGCCGTCCTCGCTGATACCACACCCTGAGCATGAGCCTGGAGAAGAGCCTGCGCCTTCGCCGACGCCGACGGAGAAGCAATATCCCGCCACACCGGCGACAACCCGGCACCCTCCAAATCCACACCCCAAAACGCGCACACGACCTTCGCCCACTCCTCCCACGCGGAGGAGAAAATAGCCTGCTTCTTTTCTCCTCTGGAGATGAGCCGGTCCTTCGCCACACGCATAGCCTCAGCCGACGCCGGATTCGCCGACTCCAAACCAAGAGCCTGCGGAGGAATCCCGGTCATAGCCGACACCTGCTGGGCAAGAGACTTGATCACCAACGTAATCTGATTCAGGTCCGCACCCGGCAACTGGCCAACCTTCGAATCCGCAGAAGGCGTCAAAAGCAGGGACCCAAGCTTCAAATCATCCAACGAAATCTTCGTGCCGTCCTCGCGGCGCATCCGCTCCCGATCCCCGCCAAGAATGTACTTCTGAGGAAGAGACAGCATCTCAGTCGCCAACTGCAACAAGGTAAACGTACGAGACCCCGCGTTCCCGTAGTCGATCACCAAATCCATATCCGACCTGCCATGCCTGTCCCCCACCCGCGACACGTTCCGAAGAGGGATAACAGGGACACGGCCAACCCACTCAAACGAATCAATCAACCCCCACAAGCCGGATGTCTTCTGGTACACGTCAATACCGCCCGGCATATAGTGCACGGCCCGCACGACATCGGACCAGTTGTCGTTCTTCGACTGGAACGTGACCACGGCCTCCTCGATCTGCCCGTCCCACGTCTGCTCAACCGCCACCCCGTCACGCGAATGGACAGTCGTCATCACACCATGCGCGTTATCCGACGGGCCAACCACAAGGAAAGCCTCACCCTGCACCAGCGCCTCCGTGTGCGCCTGCTGCGCCAACGCATCCATATGCAGCCCAGACCACGCAAGCCGCAGGCGCCGCAGCACGTCGTCATCCACGGCCGCGCCCTCGAACCCGTCAATGTTCAACGCCTCCGCCAACACATCCACAGCCAACCGGGGGACATTCCAGCGCATCTCCAACGCCCGCACCTGAGGAGGAATAGACACGCCAATCTGCTCAAGCTGCAAATCCCCATCATAGATAGAGTTCAACTTCGGATTGGACATCGAAGACTCAGCCTTCGCCAACAGGGACTCAAAGCTCATCCGACAATCCATTCCCCTCCAGCGCGCAAGCGCTTCTTGTACCTTGGGTCTTCTTTCACCATTCTATACACCATACGAGCCCCAATCACACAGACAGCAGCATCAATCTTCTTCGACGACTTAGGCGACTCCTTCTTCACCGTGATATGCCCACGCTGCTCCGCCATACGACAATTCGCAACATGCCGGGCCGTCACAAAATTCCCGTCATGATGGAACAGGCCGTCCTCAATCTCAGCCCTGCACATCTCAGCCGCCGTCGCAAACTCCAGGCCATGAGACCGCATATCCCACGCCACAAGCGACGCAGCCTTCCCATGATCCTGCGCCGGAACCACAATCGACTCTTCAAAATCACGCGGCCACTGCAACTTCGCAAACGACTCCCACTCCCGCACATCCGAGAAAAACCCAACCACGTCAAACTGGGCACGCACCCAATCCACCGCCGACACCACATCATCCACATCAACCAGGCCCGTGTCCTCCTCCGGCTCCCACACATCGACCGTGAACACAAACCCATCCGACATGCAACACCCGACAAGCGCCGTATTGTCCCCCGACTTCGACCCATCAAAAAACAACACAACCTCCTCACCCTTCCGCAACTTCCGCCCAGGATCAGCGAGCGCAGCCCACACGCCAGGCTCAACCCACGCCGACTCAGAAACCGTCGGCTGATTCAAATAAAACCGACGCGACACCGACACCGGATTCGACGGAGACCACACCTCAGACTTAATCGCCTCAATATCCGTCCACGGAGACCCCTCATACACAAACTTCAAACCCTCCGTCAACGACACCTCGCCCTCCCCAGGCTCATCCGACAACGACGTAAACGACGGAGCGACCCTCGCATCATACAAAGTCCGCCCCGCGCCGTCACGCAAACGCCCCTCCTCCTGTGCCACCCAATCATCGAACGACGCCTCAGCAACAGAATCCACCCCAGGCTCCCACGCGTTACACGTCTCCAACATGCGCGAACCTGTCTTCGCCAAATTACGCCTCAACGTATGCCACAACTCCACACCCCCATTAGCCGGCTTCCAATGCTCCACCTCGTCAGCAATCACAAACGACGACTCCGAACCCTCAGCCGAAGCAGCCGAAGAAGTCAACAAGCGCAGCCTGCCACCCGACGGCGTATCGATAAACGTCTTCCCCGGATCCAACTGATACTTCCTCTGCAACCGAGAACCCTTATGAGCCATCCCCGTCACAATACGCATCGTCACCCCCGTCTGCTCCTCCGACGTCGCCGCCACCTGCACAAGAGGCAACCGCACAGGCACACCCACACACCCCCCAGGCACACCATGCACAAACCCGCCAAACCGCACCGGCCCAAGAAGCTCAGCCAACGCCATCGCCGCAGCAAACGGCGTCTTCCCCGAACCCTTCGCCAAACGCCTCACAGCACGCGAAAACACCCACCGGCCCTGCTTATCCACCGCGTAATACCACAACAGAAACAACGCCTGCTGCGGCGTCGCCACAAACGGACTCCCAGCAAAAGGCCCAGACGGGACAACAAGCTCACGCTCCATCCACGTCAACACCCCATACCCAAGCGTCAACTCAGGCAGACCCACAGGTAACGTCACACACCGATCACCCGGCGGCAACGACGCCTGAAACTCACGCTTACCGTACTCGACAAGATCAACCGCAGCGGTCACACGCCCTCCATGCGCTGCTTCCACTGATTCATCACCGTCACCGTCGCCTCCTCCTCCGACAACTCCTCATCCCCACGAGACAACTCAATCCCCACACGACGCCGATCCCCCTCAGCCACACACAGCGAAGACAACGCCGTCAAAATCGACGACAACCGCTGAGCATTCTTCTTCAGCGAAAACTGATACTCCGAAATCTCCTGACAAGCAAAGAACGCCAACGCCACGTCCGACTGCTCATAGAACCTCGACTGGCCAGACTTCGGCAGCGACTCCCACAACATGCGAGCCACAAGCGTCCACTCCTCAGGGGCCTCCGGCCACACCACGCCATCCGGCGAACCCGACGCGGCACGCGTCACATTCACCTCATTACGACGCTTACGATCCTCACTCCGTTTCGGCACAGGCCCACGCGAACCCATCAATACTCCTTTCGTAGCTTCTCCCACCATATTAAACTATCCGCCACTTCCTTACCCGTACGGAATCCGAGAGCCT
>ERZ772948.198-NODE-198-length-37749-cov-17.911710_pt1 | contig 37749 bp, 33 predicted proteins | sample MGYA00511945_ERZ772948 | MGnify/ENA primary metagenome ERZ772948 (study PRJEB29015, sample SAMEA2737927) | human oral metagenome | biome: human oral; feature: human-associated habitat; material: dental | place: China | collected 2141 ... | reverse complement strand
AACTGAACCGTTTGCAAAATGGAACTTTTTGCGTCAATTTATTTTACAACTTACGATCTCTTTTCTTTTGCAAAGAATTATTAGCCATCTTCCCCTTTTTTGTGTTATAATTTTCTTATATTTGAAACGTAGGAGGGAAGGCCATTGTTTGCAAAGACCTATGGTGCGACGACCCTCGGGATAGACGGACGGATTATCGACGTGGAGGTAGATGTGTCACCGGGGCTGCCGGGTTTTGAACTGGTGGGGCTTCCCGATACGTCGGTAAAGGAGTCGAAGGAGCGTGTGCGGACTGCCATTCGCAACTCCGGCATTCAGCTGCGGCAGGAACGGGTGACGGTCAATCTTGCACCCGCTGATGTGCGAAAGGACAGTTCCGGACTTGATCTGCCGATAGCCGTCGGACTCCTTGCATCCTACGGTATGGTTCCCGAGACGGCAGTATATTTACTTGATGAGATTCACGAAAAAAAGTCCAGTTTTTATTCAATTTGTATTTTTGATTGTAATCCAATTCATTTTGGAATATACAATATGTAGAGGAATGTGTGGAGGAAACAAATGAACAACAATCCGACTTCTATACTGGCATCGTTTTCAACGATAAAAAGCATGGTAGATGCAAAACAGTACCAGAGTCCGTATCAAATTTTAGCTGAATTTGTTCAGTATGTTATAGTAAAATGTAGACTTCATTCATTTACTGCAATAGAGATGAAGAACAAGCTTATCGAAATATTTGGTTTTGATATTCCTGAAGCTGTTATTAGAACATCTGTTCGAGGATTAGCGTTTATTAAGACAGAGAACGGGGTTCATTATGTTGATCGCTCTGGGATTAAGGAGATTTCTTCTTTTGAGGAGATGAACGTTGCTGCTGAAGCCAGTAACGCTCACGTCATTGATTTGCTTATCTCTTTTATAAAAGATAATAATGTGTCAAATACAGTAGTGGTTGACACTGTTACACAAGAATTCATAGCCTATCTTCTCGATGACCAGAGATCAACTGCTTCAGGTAGATATACGGATTTAATTAGTCAATTCATTCTCAAACATGAAACTGACGAGAAAATACAGACGTCTTTAGCAGCAATACGAGAAGGTGGTATTTTATATATTGGCCTTAATCACAATATCAATGAAATAGGAAGTGTTAGAAATGAGTTGACACTTTTTTAGGCACAGAAGTTCTGTTTAGCTTATATGGGTATAATGGTGAAATATATAGGAAGTTGGCACAGGATCTGTACATTCAGATCAAGGCTGCAAATATTGAAACTAAGCGAATTTCACTTTGTTATTTTTCAGATGTAAGAAAAGAAATAGACAAATTCTTTTCTAGTGCAGAAAGTATTGTAGATGGAAAACAGTTGTTGTTTGATACTGTTGCTATGAAGGCTATAATAAACGGCTGTTCAACATCTGCTGATGTAAGAATTAAAATGTCTGATTTTTATCATAGATTACAGTATACATACGGAATAGTTGAAGATGAACGGATGGACTATTATGAAATAGATGATGTCCCGTATAATCTCGAGAATTTGTCAATTGATCCGAGAATGTATGATAGCATAAAACTTATCAGTCACATCAACAAACTTCGAAAAGGCATAATATACTCTAATGATTTAGATGCCAAGTTTTTAATTGTAACAAATACAGGATTAACATTGAATGCATCAAGGGATCAAGTTGAGAGAGTTATGAAAGAACAATCTCTCGACAATGTTTGTGATTATGCAGTTTCTGTAGAGAAGTTAACCAATATCCTTTGGTATAAACTAGGGAATGGATTAGGTCGAAAAACCTATCCTACGAACGTAAATGCAGTGTTAAAAGCACGTATGCTGCTTGCATCAAAAATTTCACATAACATTTCAAAACTCTATACTGAAACCAAAGAACTGTTTAATTCTGGGGAGATAACAGAGGCTCAATTAGCTTCGAGAATTATTGCTCTTCGAAAAAAACCGATTACACCGGAAGAGTTAACTTCTGAGACAATTGAAGACGATCTTGATTTTTCCTTAGAGTATCTTGCTCGCTATGAAGAAGAAGTTAATCGTAATAAGGAAACGATACAAGAAAAGGATCGCCTACTACAAGATTTACGTGATCAAAATGATCGACAACTGTCTGAGAAGAATAATGCTTTAGAAGAAAAAAACCGACTTATTCTATCCCAACAAGATCGAAAAAAAAAACTTGAAGCAGAATTGGCGGAATATCATAGAAAGGAGGAAGAAAAAAAGAGAAAACAGTTGATACGAAAAAGAAAAAAATGTCTAATTTTTAATATTATGTGCAAAATAATAGTTCTTGTATTATTAGTAATCATCTTAACCTATTTTTGTAGTGAGGTTGATCCATCTATTCCAACCGCTGTAGGTATTGTGTTTGGATTGATTGGTGCCATTCCTGTAGGTTTTTCTTTTATAAAAAAGGATCTCAAAAATTATAAAAGAATAGATGAAAGGTAATGTTCTATGAGTCCGCTAAGGCTGTGTTGTCGCAGTTGCTCCGTATTCTAAAGAAGGACAGGAAAAGTATGGTTGTTGACTTCTTAGCCATCAAAGTAAGGGGACAGTCATGGCTTACCAAGGAATAATTGCGCATGGATGTATTTGAGAACAACGGCGAAATCTATATTCAATCTGCTGCATCCGGACAAGATCGTTGTTGTGGATCTGACCATTTTCCCTGATACCTAGCTGATGAAAGATGTCCGGTAGGGCGGCTTTCAGGAGGAAATAGAGGGGGAGCGCATTTTGGAACTGAAGGAGTTTTACAGGATCTGGAAAATTCGACGCTAATTGATGCGACAAACGATTCTATTATTACTACGATATATGGAAAAATCCAGATCAGAAGTAAGAGATAATGGAGCGTCTCCAGACGATTTATGATTCGTATGGGGAAAAGGGGCTCTGGAACATGAGAGAGTCTCTGGGTGCGAGCTAAAGGAGAAAATGGTTATAGGAAAAACGTGCTTCTAATCGGGAAAAGCAGTGACATGATGGAGGGCGTCATCGAAAGTTTGATGGGATTGAGATTGGCGTTGATGAATGATGCTTCAAGGATAACAAGAGAGATTCCACTCGTCCTGCCTAGCGCCTGGAATTTCTTTTCTTTTGCAAAGAATCATTAGCCATCTTGCCCTATCCTGTGTTATAATTTTCTTATATTTGAAACGTAGGAGGGAAGGCCGTTGTTTGCAAAGACTTATGGTGCGACGACCCTCGGGATCGATGGACGGATTATCGACGTTGAGGTGGATGTGTCGCCCGGACTGCCGGGCTTTGTGTTGGTGGGGCTTCCCGATACGTCGGTAAAGGAGTCGAAGGAGCGTGTGCGGACGGCAATCCGCAACCCCGGCATCCAGCTGCGGCAGGAGCGTGTGACGGTCAATCTTGCACCCGCCGATGTGCGAAAGGACAGCTCGGGGCTTGATCTGCCGATTGCCGTTGGTCTCCTTGCATCCTACGGTATGGTTCCGGAGACGGCAGTGCAGAGTGCGCTTTTCTCTGCGGAACTCTCCCTCGATGGGAACTGCCGTCCGATCAGTGGTGTTCTTCCGATGGCGATTACGGCACATGAGCGGGGACTGACGGAGCTCTACGTTGCTCCGTCCATTGCGGTGGAGAATTTCATCTGACAACATTTCTATTTTTGTATACTTTCTAGACATGACGAATCCCTACTGTTGTAATTTTTATTTTACAACAGTAGGGATCTTTTTACTGTCCGTTCTCTAGGGAGCAGACCACTACAACAGGAGGGATTTTCTTGCTTGTCCTCTATCTAGGGAACTGTCCACTTGACCGAGGAGGAGAGATCAAAGAGCTTTTCGTCAAGGCACTGAACTCGTTGGTGGAAGTCAAAGAGAACGTAATCGCGGAACTCCATTCCCTGATTGACAGTGTTTGCCAAACGGAGGAGCTTGTCGAGGAGCGTAATAGAGCAGAGCAGGAACTCGGCGTTTTGGCAGAACGTCTTGAAATACTGATTCGTGAGAATGCGCGGGTGGCACAGGATCAGAACGCATATCTGAAACAGGAGAATGAGATTCGCGCACGCTATCTGGAAAAGCAGGGGCATCTAGCGAGGTTGGATGAGCAAATTGCCGAGAGGGAGGGTAAGAGAAAGACCTTGGAGACCATAATTCAAGTGGTATATGGTATCAACGGGGAACAAGTCGAGTTTTACGAGGAGCTATGGAGTGGGCTGCTCGATCACATTGTAGTTAAGGAGGATGGCGCGGTGACTGTTGTTTTCAAGGGCGGGATTGAGACTGCAGTTGAGGGATGAAGATATAAATTCAAGAGATCACCTTTCACGCAAAAGATTCCATTTACCAGAAGTGGCCTCGCAACAGACGCCGCAAAAAGGACGACCTTTCAGTCACCCTAAGAAAGATGCCCTTCAATCATCGGTATGGGGCAGCAACACTCAAATCGTCACCGTTCCACTGTGTTCCATATCGACGGTCACTGTCGCAGTGGGAAATGCGATCTCGTAGACAATGAGTGCGTCACCGACCGCAGCAATTGTTTCGTCGTAGCCCGGAATCTTTGCTGTGAATGTATCGGCGAGGTCGAAGATACTGCGCTTCGAGCAGGGAGTTTTAGGTTGGCGTTGGGAGAACTACAATGGTTTCTAATCAAGATTGACGTGACTGCTTGCCTAAGAAGATGATAAACTCCAACAAGATGGGAAATTGATCTCTATTAGGGGAATCTACACAATTCTCTTTTGGGGGTTCGTTGTAAAATGAAGTTGAACAGCTAAACAAAAACAAAATCCATAGTGACATCCCGTGCTATAATGCTCATGTGCGGCAAAGTAGCACACAAGAATTTTGCAGACAGCAGGCCCTATTATTCCGTATCTGTTTATCAAAATTTAGAAAAACTATAATTTCATATTGACTTTTTTCGATTTGAAGCATACACTTAAATCAAGAAATTTGGATTTGAGGTGAGAGCATGGCAACTATTTATGAGAAAAGAGCAAAAATCTTTAAAGCTTTAAGTGATGAACGTAGATTACGCATTTTAGAACTTTTGCAGAATGGAGAAAAGTGTACTTGCACTTTAACCGATGAAGTGAATATGCCTCAATCTTCGCTTTCCTATCACATGAAAATCCTATGTGAAGCAGGTATTGTGACAGGTCGTGAGGACGGTAAATGGACACATTACCAAATCAGCAAGCAAGGCAGTGAAAAGGTACTGGCTTTATTGAAAGATACGATTGCTATTGACGAAACAAATATGAGTTGTAATAAGTGTTCAAACACCTAAAAGCCGTTCCAATATGGCAACGGTTTTTTTTAGGAATATCAAATCGAAAATTCTTGATTTATAAGAAAGAGAGGTTAGGATATGCAGGCACTAAAAAGTGTTTGGGATTTCTTTCAGAATGAAATCCTCGGTATGAAATGGCTAAACCAACTGATAGGAAATCTGTTAGAAGCATGTGGTCTATCTACTGAAACTCGGTTAGGGGGAAGCGTTCAGTTTTTCATCTACGACACCATAAAAATTATGCTATTGCTGGGCGTTTTAATTTTGATAGTTTCGTATATTCAAAGTTATTTCCCGCCTGAGAGAACCAAAAAGATATTAGGGAGATTTCGAGGAATAGGGGCAAATATGATAGCTGCCCTTTTGGGGACAGTTACGCCGTTTTGTTCTTGTTCGTCCATTCCATTATTTATCGGTTTTACCAGTGCCGGGCTGCCGCTGGGTGTTACGTTTTCTTTTTTAATTTCTTCTCCTATGGTAGACCTCGGCTCTCTTGTACTCCTTATGAGCATATTCGGCTGGAAAGTGGCAATCGTGTATGTTCTGCTCGGACTTATAATTGCTGTTGCAGGAGGGAGTTTAATCGAAAAACTACACCTTGAAAATGAAGTAGAGGAATACATTAAAAATGGAAAATCTGTTGATATTCCGCAGGAAGAATTGCACTTTAAGGATAGACTTCATTTTGCATGGGAACAGGATGTATCTACTGCGAAAAAGGTTGCACCTTATGTCTTGATTGGTGTAGGTATCGGGGCTATTATTCATAACTGGATACCGGAAGAAATCATTGTTAAGATACTCGGAGCTAATAACCCATTTGGTGTAATTATCGCAACTATTGCCGGAGTACCCATGTATGCAGATATTTTTGGAACAATTCCGATTGCAGAAGCACTACTTGCAAAGGGCGCATTGTTGGGCGTTGTTTTATCTTTTATGATGGGCGTTACTACTTTGTCCCTGCCTTCAATGATTATGCTTCGTAAAGCTGTAAAACCTAAACTTTTATGGATTTTTATCGCAATCTGTACTGTCGGAATTATACTGGTTGGCTATCTCTTTAATGCCATTCAGCCAATACTAATTTGAAATGAGGTAGAAAAATACACTGCGAAAATGTAAAAGAATGTATTTGTCCTAAAATATCGTGCCAAAATCATGGGAGGTGTTATGCTTGCGTCATAAAGCACCGTACAACGGATAGTTTGCCTTATTGCTTGTTCCCGGATAATGGTGGGGATAAAAGCAATCGAAATCATTATGAGGTTTTGAAAAAACGCTTTGAAAGCGAAAAATAAATGGAGGTATTCATTATGTCATTATTTAACAGAAAAAACAAAGAAGAAAAAACACCTGCGTGTGCTTGTAATGCCGGCTGCCCGACAAGCGAGGCAACAGAAATCAAGCTGGAAAAAGAGTGTTACGGAAAAACAGTGGACGGAATTTGCTGTATTAAGGTTTTAGGTTCTGGTTGCAAAAGCTGTCGTGCACTGTTAGAAGCAACTCAGGAAGCGGTTCATTCAATGGGACTTACTATTGAGATTGAATATGTTACAGACATGGAAAAAATCATGCAGTATGGAGTAATGAGTATGCCAGCTCTTGTTGTAAATGAGCAGGTTGCTTCTATGGGAAAGGTGTTGAAATCAAAAGAAGTAGAAACACTTTTGAAAAAATTGATTTAGCAAATCCAGCCGAGCCGATCAACGGCAAGTGAATGGGCTGCGCCCACCGTTGACAGCCCCGTCTGTCCTTGCTGGTGGGTAATCAAAGGGGGCTGTTGCACGAAACAAACGTGCAGCAGCCTCAAATTTTGTGCAAGAAACACAGAAGGAGGTGTTGCCCCATGAGTGACCGACTTCTCCCCTATGAAACCATTGTAAAGGCACATGAGGGCGACCCCATAGCAATAGAATGATTCTGTTCATCAGTTACCATATGATACGATCCTTTCTTGTTTTTTTCAGCCAATTCAAGAGGAATTGACGGAATGTACGCGCCGCTTCGGTGAGGATGACGGTCTTGTCCTGTATGAGGCATACCTCCTGCCCCACATCTTTTCCGTCGCCAAGTTCTCGCATGACAATGTCCGGCTGTCTGTTCATGACGGCTGCGTAGTCGTAGCCGAGATTGATCGCAGGATTATGACGCAGCAGATCAACAATGAGGGATTCATCGGCAGTTTCGGCTAGAATCTCGATTTTGAGACCTGGCAGGAGGATGTGTTTGTCGATATTATGACGGAAACAGTGATAGGCGCGTCCTTTACTGATGATCATTTGTCCGTCGAGATCTGTGTAGGTGATACGGCTCTTTTCTGCCAAGGGATGATGCGCAGAGAGACGAGCACAGTAGCGGGAGAAAAAGAGTACGTCCCCTTGAAAGCGTGTCTGATCAAAAGGCGCGGTGACAATGGAAAAATGAGATCGTTTTGTTAGAAGTCCCTCCATTGCATCGTCGTCTGTTGTATCGACAATGCTCAGAATAATACTCGGATGAGTAGTATGAAAATCCTGTAGAAATTGCGCTCCGAGATAAGAAAAGACGTGATCCAGTGCAAAAATGGTAACGACACTTTTTGAATGGGTGGCGAGGGATTTCATGCTTTCGATGGATTGATATTCATCCAGCATACGTTGAACGTGGGGCAGTAGCGCTGTTGCATAATCGGTCGGAATGATTCCGCGTGGGGTACGGGTGAAAAGCGGCTGCCCAAGCTCCTCCTCCAATGATCTCATCGCTCTGCTGAGACCTTGTCTTGCAACATAAAGATGATCTGCTGCCGTCTGGATATTTCCGCAGCGATAGACCTCAATAAAATACTCCATCTGTTTTCGATTCATCTTCATACCTCCCAGCTTTTTCATAGTTATCTATTTTACCGCAACAATATTGTTGCGGCAAGCACCGTTGTTTTTCTTGTTATCATTTGGGAAGTTCGATATACTGCTGAAACAGATCAACCAAATGATGAACAGGAGGAACACTTATGAAACTCACACAGATTCGCAATGCAACGAACCGTTTGGACTATGCAGGGAAAGTCTTTCTGATTGACCCGTGGCTTGCACCGAAACATCAGCTGGCGTTCGTCGATATTCCGGACATGCCGTTCCACATCCCCGATCCGATGAAGGAGCATCTTCCGATGCCGTTCTACAATTTGCCGATGGATATGGGGCAGATTTTGAGCGGTGTCGACTACTACATCGTTACGCATCTGCATCCCGATCATATTGATATGGCACCGGACGGGACGGTCGGTGCGCCGCTTGATAAGGCGGTTCCAGTCATCTGTCAGTCGGAGGAGGATGCCTCTGTTCTGCGGAGTTCCGGGTTTTCAGAGGTAATCGTCCTGCCGACAAGCGGTATGGAGTTCGGTGCGGCGAGACTGACCCGCGTCCCTGCCCTGCACGGCACCGTTGTTCCGTGTGGTGACGCGATGGGAATTGTGTTTGAGGCATCGGAGGAGAACACCTTCTATTTGGCAGGGGATACGGTCTGGTATTCCGGCGTAGCTGAGACACTGCGGATCTATCAGCCTGGGGTGATTGCCCTGAACTGTTGTGCCGCAGAGACCGTGGAAAACGGACGCCTCATCATGAACGATGAGGATGTTCACTGCGTTGCAATGACTGCGCCTAATGCCCGTCTTTATCTGACGCACTTGGACAATGTCGCACATGCTGCGCTTACGAGGCATACACTGCGAGGATGTTTGGCACGTCGCGGCGTGGTGAATTATGATATGCCGTCCGATGGTGCGTCGGTTGAATATAAAGCCACAACAGTCGGAGCTTAATTCCTGTCATACGGTAAATTCCGCACACAAAAGAGATTCCATTCGCCCCACCTAGCGTCTGGAATCTCTTTAATTCCGTGATTCTATTTGATAGGAGCTTGTATGCCCAAAGTCGCCATGACACCAAAGGAGAATCCGCTTGGTGTCGCACCTGTCGGGGGACTGATTCAGAAAGCCTCTTTATGATCGGATTTGGGTGGGAGATTGAGGGTGCGGCACTCGCCACAGTCGTCATCCAAATTATATCGTTTCTCATCTTGCTTCCTTGTCTCTTTGGTTTGGATGGCGTGCTCTACGCGGGATCCATCGCGGAAATTCTTGCATTTATCCTTGCAATGTCGACAATGTATCGGCATTGGCAGGAGTTGATACATATGGAGCAAGATGTTCCTACTTAGGAGATTCACGGATAAAATAAAGTCTATTAGACTTGGATGTCATCGCCGCAGCGCATTGTCTGCACTGCGACCTGTGCCATGAGAGCTGTCCTGTGGAGGCAATCGAGCGTTTAGGCAACACAGCGTGTTCTGTGTTATGATTTTTTTATTTGAAATGCAGGTGGCTGCTGTTTGAATATGTGCGGCAAGGCGGTATGATGATTTCGGCAGCACAAAGAAAGCGAGGAGGCATGTGGTAATGGAAAAGCAGCCGATGGCGATTGAAGTCCGCGGGGCGCGCGTCCACAATTTGAAAAATATATCTGTCGATATTCCGCTGCATCGGATTGTAGGTATTGCGGGCGTCTCCGGCTCGGGAAAGTCCTCGCTCGCACTTGGCGTGCTTTACGCCGAGGGTTCACGCCGCTACCTTGAGGCATTGTCAACGTATACGAGGCGGCGCATGACACAGGCAGAGAAGGCATGTGTCGATGAGGTGCGCTATATCCCTGCGGCGCTTGCGCTGCATCAGCGCCCCGGCGTGCCCGGGATGCGCAGCACGTTTGGAACCTCCACGGAGCTGCTGAACATTGTGCGGCTGATGTTCTCTCGTTTGGCAAGCCATCGCTGCCCGAATGGCCACTATGTACCGCCGACGCGCAAGGTGGCGGCGGAGCAGGAAATCGTCTGCCCGACGTGCGGCGCACATTTCTATGCGCCGGGTGCGGAGGAACTCGCGTTCAACAGCGGCGGTGCCTGTGAGACGTGCGGAGGGACAGGTATTGTGCGCGTCGTTGACGAATCGACGCTCGTGCCCGATGACTCCCTCTCGATCGACGAGGGGGCGGTGCTGCCGTGGCAGACGCTCATGTGGTCTTTGATGAAGGAAATTGCACAAAAATTGGGCGTACGGACGGATGTACCGTTTCGTGAGCTGACTGCACGGGAAAAGGATATTGTCTTTCACGGATCGCCCGACAAGGTGCATATGGTCTATCAGATCCAAAAGACCGGTGCGGCGGGGGAGATGGACTTCACCTACTTCAATGCGATTTATACCGTAGAAAATGCACTTGCGAAAGTCAAGGATGAAAAGGGCATGAAGCGTGTGGAAAAATTCCTGCGCCAAGAAATCTGTCCGTCCTGCCATGGCACGCGCCTCTCGGATGCCGCACGTGCGCCGCGCCTCGCCGAGCACTCTCTGCCGGATGTCTGCAGGATGACGCTGACGGAACTTGCGGCGTGGATCGCAGATGTTCCAAAGGCTATGCCGCGGGATATGATTCCGATGGCGGAAAGCATCTGTGAGAGTTTCCGGCATACGGCGGCGCGCCTCATGGAGCTTGGACTCGGCTACCTCACGCTCGACCGCGCGGCCTCGACGCTCTCGACGGGGGAGCGGCAGCGTATGCAGCTCGCGCGTGCCGTGCGCAATCGGACAACGGGCGTGCTCTACGTTCTTGACGAGCCGTCCATCGGACTCCATCCCTCGAACATTGACGGACTGCTGAACGTCATGCGGGAGCTTATGTCCGACGGGAACTCCATCGTCCTCGTCGATCACGATGTGCAGATTCTGCGCAGCGCAGATCATTTCATCGAGCTCGGGCCGGAGGCGGGCGCAGGCGGCGGTACGATCATCGCGCAGGGAACACTTGCAGAGATGAAAAAAAGTGCGAACTCACGCATCGGTGGTTTTCTTGACGGCAGGAAAAAGGTGCAGGTTCATACACCTGCGGCGGCCGAGGACATGTTCAAGCATGGGCGGATTGTGCTCAAGACAGAGCAGATTCATACGGTGAAGCCGCTCTCCGCCGTGTTTCCGCAGGGACGGCTGAGTGTTGTGACCGGTGTTTCTGGCTCGGGCAAGACGACGCTCATTCTGGAAAGCCTGATTCCGGCACTGGAAGCACAGCTCGGCAGGACATCGCTGCCCGCGCATGTCCAGTCGATTGCCGCCGACGGTGTGCGGCAGGTGCGGTTGATCGACGCTGTACCGATTGGCGCCAACGTGCGCTCGACCGTTGCTACCTATGCGAACGTGCACGATGAGCTGCGAAAACTTTATGCGCGCACGCCGGCAGCAAAGGAGAAGGGGTATAAGGCCGGGGATTTTTCCTATAATACGGGAAAACTTCGCTGTCCGACCTGCGACGGAACCGGCTCGATCAGCCTCGATGTTCAATTTCTGCCCGACGTCACGATCGACTGCCCCGACTGCGGCGGATCCCGATACCGCAAGGAAGCTGCCGAGATTCTTCGTGTGCCGCGCAAGGGGAAGCAGCCGTGCTCGCTCCCCGCGTTGATGTCCCTGAGCGTTGACGAGGCACTGGCGGTTTGCAGTGATTTGAAAACGGTGCAGCGGCGCCTTCAGATCCTGCACGATCTCGGACTCGGATATCTGACGCTCGGTGAGGCGACGCCCGGGCTCTCGGGCGGCGAGGCGCAGCGTCTGAAGCTCGCGAGCGATATGGGCAGGGGGCAGGAGGGCTCTGTATTCGTCTTCGATGAGCCGACAATCGGTCTGCATCCGCTCGATGTAGAGACGCTGCTCGGTGTGTTCCAAACGCTCATGGCGAGCGGTGCGACCGTCATTGTCATCGAGCATGACCTCGACGTTATACGCAATGCCGACTACATTCTCGACATGGGACCCGGCGGCGGCGAAGAGGGAGGCGAGATCGTTGCCTGCGGTACGCATGCGGATATCCGGAAGGAGCCGAAAAGCGTCACAGGGCGCTATCTTTGAATACTATTCGGAGGATCCGCTGCTCAGTGGGCGCATGGGATCGGCATTCGTGTGCGGTGTTCAGAGTCGACCGAACTGCGCCGCAACAATCAAGCATTTTGCCTGCAACAATCAGGAAACGAACCGCTATACCTCGAATAGTGTTCTGGGTCTGCGTGAGATCTATCTGAAACCGTTTGAGATCTGCGTGCGGGAGGCAAAGCCGCGCACCGTAATGATGGCGTACAATCTTATCAACGGGAGCACGCATCGAGCAGCAGAGAACTTCTGACCGATGTGCTGCGCAATGAATGGGGATTTGACGGCTTTGTCATTATGGTGGTATTGACTTACGAACTCTATGCGGATACCAATTTAATCAATATACGCTACAATTGCGTCGAGGTCTTTCAGAAAGAGGGCAATGAATGGCGCGTGATCCATTCCACACGGTCATTTATCCGCCCTATGGACATGGACTTTGGGTATGTCAAGAATGTTGTGTAGGAATCGATGGCAAGATGACAGCGCTGAATTTGTCAGTGCTTCCTATAGATCGGAAAGAGGGAAGTCTAGCGAGGGAAAAGCAGCCGATTGCAATCTAAGTGTGCAGAGCGCACGTGTACAATCTGAAGGAGAAATTCATCGATATTTCACTGTCCCATTCGGTATTTTGATCACGTTTTCTTTTGCAAAGAATCATTAGCCATCTTGCCCTTTCTTGTGTTATAATTTTCTTATATTTGAAACGTAGGAGGGAATGCCGTTGTTTGCAAAGACCTATGGTGCGACGACCCTCGGGATCGATGGACGGATTATCGACGTTGAAGTGGATGTGTCGCCCGGGCTGCCGGGGTTTGAACTGGTGGGGCTTCCCGATACGTCAGTGAAGGAATTAAGGAATCGCTGATAAAATGAAGTCTGTCAGATTGGTGCAGATTTTTTGTCCTACCAAGGAGACAAACCGGACGCATAGCAAAGGCTATGTGGAGGATTTGTCGACACAGGCAGGGCGAAAACAGATGAATCAAGATGGCAGTACTGAATTTATCAGTGCTTCCTTAACGATGCTTGTAAGAGCGTAATGATAGAGACCGAAGGAGCTGTTTGTTTGATTTGGGAGAAACTAAAAGATTTTTTTGACTTGCATGGTGACATTGCGTCAATACAGGAGATTACAGAGCGGATCAATGCCGGCGTGCAGTTTCGGGGGACGAATCTCAGTGTCCTGATGCTGGCGATCTTTATCGCCTCCATTGGGCTCAATATGAACAGCACGGCGGTCATCATCGGTGCGATGCTGATCTCTCCGCTGATGGGGTCGATCCTTGGAATTGGCTATGGGCTTGCCCGTTATGACAGCACATACATTCGTTCCAGTGCAGGAAGTCTGCTCGCCCAAGTGATCATTTCGGTTGCTGCATCGACGCTTTATTTTTTCCTCACACCGATCGATGGCCCTTCGTCGGAACTGCTTGCACGAACATCGCCGACCATCTGGGACGTTTTGATTGCTGTCTTTGGCGGCTTGGCAGGAATCATCGGCGTAACACGCAAAGAGGGCGGGAATGTCATCCCTGGTGTTGCGATTGCAACAGCTCTGATGCCTCCTCTCTGCACCGCAGGATATGGCATTGCTACGGGCGTTATGGCGTACACCGTGGGTGCACTCTACCTGTTCTTTATCAACAGCTTCTTTATCTGTCTGACGGCGTTCATCGTCCTGAAAATCATTGACATTCCCTCCAAGATAGAGCGCAACTCCGTGGAATTTTCAAGACAGAAACGCTACCTGATGGCCTTTGCAGTGCTTGTCACGCTGCCCAGCTGTTTCTTTGCGTATCAAAGCGTGCAGAAAAATCTGGAGAACGAGCAGGCGAAGATTTATATCGAGGAGAATTTCAAAGCACCACCTCGTCTGGCAATCTCCTATACTTTGGATAACGAGAAGAAAATGCTGACAGTGTTTACGATTGCCGGAATATCGGAGGATGATTTGACGGCATTGACGGAGAAGCTGCATAAAAAGAAATACCTCAGGCCGTTCCAGTTGGAGGTCTTTTCTGCCGAAACGGCGGAAGAGCGGGAAAAGATGGAGGCGATGATCGATCAGAGACTCAGCGAGGTCGAAAAAAGTGCCATTCCATCTATGCAGGAGCAGCAGACTGTGACCGCACTCAAGTCAGCCCGCGAGGAAAGCGAGAAGCAGGGAGCTTACATATTGGACTGGAATCGAGAGGCGCGTATTGTATTTCCGCAAATCTCCCGCATCGCTGTCGGGAGTGTACGCGTACCCGCCGGGACTGGGGATAAATCGGCTGCTCTGAGTGAAACGCAAATTGCGTTCATATATCTGCAATCGGATATGGACGAAGCGTCGCGTGCTCGCTTGACCGAATGGATTTCGGACAAAGCAAAGAACCGTGTAGAGGTGCACTTCCTTCCTGAAGTCTCGGCAACAAATGAAAACAAAGGAGGAACTGTATCTTAGGACGGAGTCCACATATCGTGAAAAAACATGAGACTACATAATCATTCAGATCGTGTAATACTATGCGTCTTTCATTAGAGGCTCTTCATAGAGAAGGAGTGCATCTTTTTCCAGATAAGCTCCCAATCTTATAACACACAACGAGAGATTCCATTCGCCCCACCTAGCGACTGGAATCTCTTTTCTTTTGCAAAGAATCATTAGGCATCTTCCCCTCTCCTGTGTTATAATTTTCTTATATTTGAAACGTAGGAGGGAGAGCCGTTGTTTGCAAAGACCTATGGTGCGACGACCCTCGGGATTGATGGACGGATTATCGACGTTGAGGTGGATGTGTCACCGGGGCTGCCGGGGTTTGAACTGGTGGGGCTTCCCGATACGTTGGTAAAGGAGTCGAAGGAGCGGGTACGGACGGCGATTCGTAACTCCGGCATCCAGCTGCGGCAGGAGCGGGTGACGGTGAATCTTGCACCCGCCGATGTGAGAAAGGACAGCTCGGGGCTTGATCTGCCGATAGCCGTCGGACTCCTTGCCTCCTACGGTATGGTTCCGGAGGCGGCGGTGCAGAGCGCACTGTTCTCGGCAGAACTCTCTCTCGATGGGAACTGTCGTCCGATCAGCGGTATTCTCCCGATGGCGATTACGGCGTGGGAACATGGTCTGACGGAGTTTTACGTTGCACCGTCGAATGCAGACGAGGCACTCCTCATTGACGGACTGAAGGTCTTTGCAGTAGAGAATCTGGCGCAGCTTGTGCGTCATTTGACTGGCACAGAGGTGCTGACTCCCGCCATGCCACACCCAACAGAGCAGAAAAAGGACGCCGCTTTCACAGATGACTTTGCGGACGTGCAGGGACAGTATCAGGCGAAGCGTGCGCTTGAGATTGCAGCGGCGGGCGGGCATAATGTCCTGATGGTTGGCGTGCCCGGTTCGGGTAAGACGATGCTGGCACGTCGGATGAGTTCGATTCTGCCGGAGCTGACGAAGGAAGAAGCCATCGAGATCACAAAGATCTACAGCATCTCGGGGCTGCTCGGCAAGGATACAGGACTTGTGATGACGCGCCCCTTCCGCAGTCCGCATCACACATCGTCCACAGTGGCGATGATCGGCGGTGGGAGCATCCCGCGCCCGGGCGAGGTGACACTTGCGCATCATGGCGTGCTCTTTCTTGATGAGTTGCCGGAGTTCAGCAAGAAGACGCTTGAGGTGCTGCGTGAGCCGATTGAGGATCGCCAGATTACCGTGTCGCGTGCGAACGCGACGCTGACCTTTCCTTCTAGTATCATTTTGGTAGCGGCAATGAATCCATGCCCCTGTGGATTTTTGGGCGATAAAGATCATACCTGTGAATGTTCTGCAGGGGAGATCAAACGTTACACACGCAAGCTGTCGGGACCGTTATTAGACCGTATTGATCTTCATATTCGTGTATCGCGTGTGGATTATGCGGATTTGCATACGACGCAGCGGGCCGAGTCATCTGCAGCGATACGTGCCCGCGTGGTGCGGGCACGTACGATCGAGCGGGATCGCCTAGAACGTCACGGGCTTTTTTGTAATGCACAGATGAATCACAGCATGATCAAGAAGTACTGTACGATGGAGAAGGATGCAGAGCATCTGCTGGAAGCAGCATTTCACCGTATCCAGCTGTCGGCACGTTCGCATGACCGCATCATTAAGGTGGCGAGGACGATTGCCGATCTTGACGGAAAACCGATCATCGGAGCATCTCATATTGCTGAGGCGATACAGCTGCGCAGTGATGTCGGACTGAGCATCGAGTGACTTCTTGACACGAAGAAATAATAGGTGTTTGCGCCCATGAAGTATGTAAAGATGGAAATATTTATTCCGCGAACACATCTTCCTGCACTCCAAAAGGCACTACAGGTGGTGGATGCCGGACATATCGGGAACTATGACTCCTGCCTTGCCTATAGTCCTGTGGTGGGGACATGGCGAACTCTTGCTGGAACAGAGCCTTATGAGGGAGAAGTGAGCGAGATTACCGAGGCGGAGGAACTAAAGGTCGAGGTACGTGTTGAAGAACGGCGAATTGATGAGACGATGCGTGCGATTCGGAAGATCCATCCATATGAGATGCCGGTTGTCTTTGTTTTGCCGCTGCTTGACGGTACTGCGTTTGATGAATAATATGGATACAACTTCTTTGCGGACTGTGTTATAATGATTTCGATATATACCTAGGGAAGCACTGATAAATTCAGCACCGCCATCTTAGCGCATCTTTTTTGCCCGCTTTTTGTCGGCAAATCCTCCACATAGCTTTGGCTATGCGTCCGGTTTGCCTCCTCAATCGGGCGAAAAATCTACGCCAATCTGACGGACTTCATTTTATCAGCGATTCCCTAACGGCAAAGCGGGGGAGGACATTGTTTGGCTGAAAAGATTCGATCAGAGCTCCTTTCCTTTCTTGTACCTGATGCTGCTCCGCTGCGTGTACTTATCATTGAAAGCCTTGAATATCTGCCACAGCTGCGGGATATGTTTCCTAATGCGGAGCTTCATGCACTTGCCGCTGAATGCGATCCGACAGACATTACCACAGGTGTTCATTGGCAGGAACTCGATTACGTTACAACCCCTCTGCCGTATGGACGAAAATATTTTGACTATATTATTTCCGATCTGGCATTGGAAAATGTGGATAATCCGCAGGATATCGCGGCAGGGTTTTCCCTGTTCCTAAAAGATACAGGGGCACTCCTGACGAGTTTCCGCAATATACGTCATTGGTCTGTCCTGCAAAATCTGATGGACGGGCACTATTATTCCATTGTTTCGCGTCTTTATGCACGTGCAGAGTTTGAGAAGCTGCTGTATGCTTCCTTTTATAAGAGTGTGCGCTGTCTAGCACAGCAAAGGAAGGCACCGCCCGGTATGATTGACCGGCTCGTCGCAGCCGGGTTTGAGAATCATGACGATGATCTGGAGGCAGAGTTCTACTTGATCCGTGCAGATCGGTCGATGCCGGAGCTCTCCCTGATCAAGTCGATGTATACAGCCGAACAACGTAGGCATATCGTGCGTCTCCTTCATCGCATCGAGTATGATGTTGTACGAGTAGAGTCTACGCGCTCGCTGTGGGATGAAGTAGCACAGCTGAATATTTTTCCTGCCTATCTTGCGGCATTGATTCATGAGACTGTGGTGCACACTGAGCGATTCTATCGTGCCCTTTTTGCATACTCACAAGGGCATGATCTATATATCCAGCAACTGCTGCATGAGAGTGCAGCAGAGAGCATCGACCCTGCTCAGCAGGAGCTGTATCTGAGTTTGCAGAGAGAATGTACGCATGAAGAGTAAGCCGATCGTGTGCGTGGATGAACATAAAATAGCCTTTATCACCTGTGTCAATGATGAAGATATGTACCGAGAATGCCTTCTCTATCTCAAGGCACTCTCCGTTCCCGTAGGGATAACTGTCGAGTATATCCCCGTGCGCGGTGCGCAATCCATGTGTTCAGGGTACAACGAGGGGGCGCGTGCAACCAATGCGCGCTATATGGTGTATCTGCACCAGGATGTCCTTGTGGTCAATAAGAATGTGATTGCCGACCTGCTCTCTATTTTTCGTGATGAGACCATCGGCCTTGTCGGTGTGATCGGATGCCGAAGCCTGCCGCAGTCGGGTGTTTGGTGGGACGGACTTCGCACCTATGGGCGTGTTCTTCATCACTGTGAAACAGAGAGTGTTATTGACTCACATTGTATGGAGCCCAATGGACCACACATTGACGTTGAGGCGGCAGACGGCCTCTTTCTGGCGATACAGTATGGCGTTCGCTGGCGGGAGGATCTCTTCAGGGGTTGGCATTTCTATGATACATCGATGTGTATGGAGATGCGGCGTCACGAGTTCAGATGTGTTGTCCCAAATCAGGAGGAAGATTTTTGGTGCATTCACTGTCCGCAGGAAAAGCCGCTTGCACCAGAGTATAAGCACGATCAGAAAATCTTTTTACAGGAGTACGGGAAAGAACTGCAGCCAGAGATCTGAGTCAAAGGGGAAAGGGGGATGAAGATGCAGGAACAGGTGCCGCTGGAGGAACATGCTGCCGAGGAGAAGCTGAACTGGCTGCGCCTTGCAACAAAATTTTCCTCCGATGGAGATCTAAAGGGGATGCGTGCATGCGCGCAGGAGGTCGAGCGTCTGAAAGCCGGCGATGTCGATGCTGTCGCTGTAAATGCCGAGGTGGCACTCTACAGCGGCCGTACAGACGAGGCAGAGACACTTGCTGATCAGGTTCTTCGTGTTCAGCCGCGTCATCCTCGTGCCCGTATAGTGAAAGCAGGGCTTGCCGCACTCGATTTTCGCCTGGATGATGAGATTGCTCTTTTGGCGGATCTCATTGAAGAATTGTCCTATAAGGAGAAACTGCTCGGTGCAGAGGATCTCTCATACACAATCTACCATCAGATCCTAAGACGTGCGCGCGGCTGGCTTGCCGATGCCCTCTATCTCGTCGGCGAAGCAAAAGGAGCGGCGCATGAATTACTCATGTCGAGCCGTCTCGCTGATGATGATTCCGTTGCAGCTGAGCTTTACAGCAAGTATCTTTTCATGCGAAACTATCGTCAACTCGGAGCGCAAGAGGGGCGACAGAAGGCAGAGCACTATGAAGAGCTGCTCCATGTGACACCATATACACATGCACATATTGCGCGCTCATCTCAGCGAAAGCTGCGCATCGGCTATATATCTCCAGACTTTCGGGAGCATGCTGTTTCCTATTTTATCCCTCCATTGCTCCGTCATTTTGACGGCGAACATTTCATGGTATTCTGCTATGCGCTCGGCAGGAGTGATGCAGTGACCGAGCGATTCCGCACGCGTCGTGTGACGTGGCGCGACTTGCGCGGGCGCCCGCCACGGACAGCAGCACGGCTCATTGCAGAGGATAAAATTGATATTCTGGTCGATCTGTCGGGACACTCACAGGACAATGCACTTCCGATTATGGCGTATCGCCCGGCACCGGTGCAGGTGTCAGGAATTGGTTACACCAATACGACAGGGCTTCATACGGTAGACTATTTTCTCTCCGACGAGGTATGCATTCCAAAGGGAGATACGCTTGCAGAGAAGGGCTTTACAGAGAAGATTCTCCGCCTGCCGCATTCCCATCTCTGCTATATGCCGGATGTAATTCGTGCGATGCCTGAGGCGGAATATGAGGCTCCGGTACGAAAAAATGGATATGTTACATTTGGCAGTTTTAATAATTTTGCCAAAGTGACGGATGAGATGCTGCTCTTATGGCGCGGCATCTTGGAGACCGTCAATAATTCACGACTCATCATCAAGGGGAAGATTGCGAGCATTGACGCGGGGCTCCAGTTTGCAAAAAAACGACTTGCTTTGCTAAACTTCGATCTTGACCGGATCGAGTTTCGCCCGTTCAGTCCCGATTATTTGGAGCAGTACCGCGATATCGATATCGCACTGGACACAGCCCCCTATAATGGTGGCTTGACGACGTGTGAGGCGCTTTATATGGGCGTCCCTGTGATTTCCATGCGTGGACGTACGCATGGTGCCCGCTTTGGTGCGTCCATTCTGACCAATGCGGGCGTACGTGAGTTGATTGCAGAGAACGACATCAACTATGTTCGTCGTGCCGTTCAGCTCGCAGAGTCACCTAAGCTGATCGCGGGCTACCATGCAGGGCTGCGTGCGAATATGAAGCAAGCTCCACTCATGAATGCGCAGGAATATATGCATGGGTTGGAAACGGCCTATCGAGAGATATGGGATACATTCCTGCATGCCCGTATCCGTAATGGCGGTGAACAGACCTAAGGAGGGAAAGACATCAATGGCCTTTGCGCATCTGCACGTACATACAGAGTATAGTCTGCTGGATGGTGCGAGCCGCATCAAAGATCTTGTGCGACGAACCAAAGAGCTCGGCATGGATGCAGTCGCCATGACCGATCACGGTGTTATGTACGGTGCAGTCGCCTTCTATAAAGAGGCAAAGGCTCAAGGGATTCATCCGATCATTGGATGTGAGGTCTATCTCGCTCCACGTCAGCGGCAGGAACGTGCAGAGGTGAATGGGACACGATATTATCATTTGATTCTGCTTGCCGAAAATGAGTGCGGTTACCGTAATCTGGTTCAGCTAATATCCCTCGCCAACATCGAGGGATATTATTATAAGCCCCGTATTGACAAGGAGCTACTCCATCGCTTTCATGACGGGCTGATCGCCCTGTCCGCCTGTGTGGCAGGCGAGATACCACAGGCCATCCTGCGTGGAGATATGGAACTTGCTGATCAGCTTGTACGCGAGTATCGGGATATCTTTGGCAAGGATAATTTTTTCTTGGAGGTTCAAAATCATGGCCTCCCGGAGGAAATGACCGTCAATCGTGCACTCCGGGATCTTGCAAAAAAATATGATATTGGGCTAACTGCCACCAATGATGTGCACTATGTCCATGCAGAAGACAGCGAGTTTCATGATATTCTTCTTTGCGTGCAGACGGGGCGCACACTCAACGATCCCGATCGAATGCGTTTTTCGGGCCCTGACTATTATCTGAAATCCGAGGAAGAGATGTCCGATCTCTTCACCGACTATCCAGGTGCGATAGAGAATACGGCAAAAATCGCAGCGCGCTGTCAGGTGGACTTTACCTTCGGGGAACTGCAGCTGCCGTACTATCCGCTCCCCGATGGATATACAACAGATGATGCCTATCTCCGTGCACTTTGTATAGAGCGTCTTCCTGCACGGTATCCTACGGCAAGGGACGAGGTGCGTCAACGTCTGGACTACGAACTCGGTGTCATTCATAAGATGGGATACGCCAGTTACTTTCTCATTGTGTGGGACTTTATTAACTATGCGCGCGGGCATGGCGTCGCGGTCGGGCCGGGACGTGGCTCTGCGGCAGGAAGTATCGTTGCCTACTTACTTGGCATTACGAATATTGATCCCTTACAGTATGCACTTCTTTTTGAGCGTTTTCTCAACCCAGAACGCGTGTCGATGCCAGATATTGATATCGACTTCGACGATATCAATCGTGGTCGCGTTATTTCGTATGTCAAAGAACGCTATGGAGAGGATCATGTCGCCCAGATTGCTACCTTTGGCACGATGGGGGCAAAAGGTGCAATTCGCGATGTCGCTCGTGTGCTGGAAATGCCATTTGGCGAAGTGTCAACCATTACAAAACTCGTCCCCGCCGAGCTGAATATCACGCTAGACCGCGCGCTTGAGGAGTCCGCCGACTTTCGCAAGCGGTATGAGGAGGATGAGGAGACGCATCGCGTCATTGATCTCGCACGTAAGATAGAGGGGTTGCCGCGCAACACCTCGATTCACGCTGCCGGCGTTGTGATTGCAAAGTCTCCGTTGACGAGTCAAGTGCCCGTGTGGGTTTCTGACGGTACACTGGTCACAGAATATGACAAGGATGATGTGGAGGCACTAGGCCTTCTCAAAATGGATTTTCTGGGACTGCGCACACTCACCATCATCGACGATACTGTGAAGAATATACGACAGTCGCACGGTATTGAGTTGGATGTAGATCAGATTCCTCTCGTCGATGAGAAAACATCACAAATGCTATGTGCTGGAGACACAGGAGCTGTATTCCAGATGGAATCAGCAGGCATGACGAATCTGGTCAAGGATCTTCAGCCCAAAGGATTTGTCGATCTCATTCCGACCGTTGCCCTCTATCGTCCAGGGCCTCTGGGGAGTGGTATGGTGACAGATTTTATCGATGGCCTTCATGGAAAAAAAGAGGTCGTTTATCTGCATCCGCTTCTTGAGCCGATTCTCAAGGAGACATTTGGCGTCGTCCTCTACCAGGAGCAGGTCATGCAGATCGTCCAGGTTCTGGCGGGCTTTACCCTTGGACAGGCGGATCTCCTGCGGCGTGCCATGGGGAAAAAGAAACATGAACTTTTGATGGCGCAGAAAGAGATTTTTCTCCAGGGTTGTGAAAAAAATGGAATAGAGCCGGCACTTGCCAATCATATCTTCGATCTCCTGACACATTTTGCCGATTATGGATTTAACAAATCTCACAGTGCTGCGTATGGTCTCTTGGCATGGCAGACGGCATATCTCAAGGCACACTATCCTGTGGAGTTCATGGCAGGGGTATTGACGAGCATCATGGATAAAACGGATAAAATTCCTGTCTATATTCAGCTATGTCGTCAGATGAACATCAAAATTCTGCCGCCGGACATCAATGCAAGTACAGCAGGATTCAGTATTGAAAGCGGTGCCATACGATTTGGACTCGCGGCAGTGCGCAACGTCGGAGAGACAGCGATAGAAAGTATGGAACAGGTACGCTCAGCAAATGGGAGTTTTCGTTCGTTGATAGATTTTTGTGCACGCATTGATGTGCGCATTTTGAATAAGCGTGCGATAGAGAGCCTGATTAAATGCGGTGCCTTTGACAGCCTTGGCACCGAACGGAATCAATTGCTCTCTTCTCTGGACTCTGCGATGCAGGATGCTGCGCGAACCCAGCGGGATCGTATCAGCGGACAGATGGGGCTGTTTGGACAGGATACGATGGAATCCATCCATCAAGTTCAGAATGCTGTAGAAGTTCCTCCAAGTACGCCTCGCGAACGTCTGATGTGGGAGAAAGAGGCTACGGGATTCTACATCACCGGACATCCGCTCGATGACTACCGTGATACCCTTTCCTGTCTCCTGCCAATTTCAGATATTTTAACGGGACTGTGTAAAGATCGTCAACTTGTTCGAATCGGAGGCATATTGACCAATACGAAACGCTACACTACAAAAAAAGGCGACACGATGCTTTTTGCTGAGATGGAGGATTACAGCGGACACATCGAGCTCACAGTATTTCCGCGAGTGTTCTACGCTCACGTGTCCGATCTTGAACCAGATTGTGTGCTTGTGGTGCAGGGGCATGTCGACATGTCGGGAGAAGAACCGAAAGTGCTGGCGGATGAGATCTGGCCGATGCACGAATACAGCACATCGTTCTATCTTGTTCCGCCGCCCGATGCGGACCGGCATGTCCTATGGACGAGGATGAAAGAATTGTTTACGAAGTATGCAGGCACGCATCCCGTCTATGTAAAGAGTGATGGAAGCTGGCGTCAGCTGGCGTCCTCGTATTGGATCGACGGGTCGCACGAAATCCGTGAGGAACTCATTACATTGATGGGGGCACAGGCCGTGAGAGTGCGGTAGAGACAGTATGGAAGAACGATTGCAAAAAATTCTCAGCCATGCCGGGATAGCTTCCCGACGGGCGGCAGAGGCGTTGATACGAGACGGCCGCGTTACGGTGGATGGTGTGCCCGTCACGATGCTTGGCAGCAAGTACGATCCATCGCTCCATAAAATCGCCGTCGATGGTACACCTGTTCAGGGGAGTGAGGAGAAGCTGTATATTCTTCTCCATAAACCACGAGGCTGTCTCTCGACGGCGCACGATGATCGGGGACGCAGAACAGTACTGGATCTCCTGCCGCATTTTCCTGTACGTCTCTATCCTGTCGGGCGACTCGATGCGGATACCGAGGGACTTCTGATTATTACAAACGATGGTGCTATGACACAGGGGCTCCTTCATCCGCGCTTTGAGATCGACAAGGTATACCATGCAGAGGTAACAGGAACCGTCACTGAGGACAAGCTCTCAAAGCTTCGACAGGGAATTCTTCTGGATGATGGGAAAACAGCTCCCGCGCAGCTGAGCATTATGCACCGGGAGGGAGGACGCACGCTCGTCGAGACGATTATTCATGAGGGACGGAACCGACAGGTGCGGCGTATGTTTGCCGCCGTCGGCTGCCGTGTGCAAAGACTCCGCCGCGTCCGCTTTGCTATGTTGACGCTGGATGGGCTGCCCTGCGGAGCATTTCGTCATCTGACTTTGGATGAGATACATGAACTGCAAAAAATAGCGGGAGGGATACATAGTGAGGAAGGTTCTCGTCATAGGCGCAGGACCAGCGGGGATGATGGCGGCGGCAGCGGCAGCGGAACACGGCGGGAACGTAACGCTGCTCGAAAAGATGCCGCGCGTCGGCCGCAAGATGATGATCACGGGAAAAGGCCGCTGCAACGTGACAAGCGCAGATGATGTCCCGGAGATTATCAAAAATGTGGTAGGGAATGGACGATTCCTCAACAGCTGCCTTCGTGCTTTTGATAATGCCGATGTTATCAACTTCTTTGATAAACTGGGGGTGCCGCTCAAAACAGAACGCGGCAATCGCGTTTTCCCACAGAGTGATCACGCCGTCGATGTCGTCGATGCGATGCTGCATCATCTGCGTGACTGCGGTGCAGAGGTTTGTACAAATACAGCAGTGCGCAAACTCATCCTTGAAGATGGTTCTGTGCACGGCGTCTATCTCCTGGACGGCTCATGTCTTGCGGCAGACGCCGTGATTCTTGCCACGGGTGGTGCATCCTATCCTGCGACGGGATCCACAGGAGATGGTTATGCGCTCGCACGTGCAGCAGGCCACACGGTTACACCAATCTTTCCCGCACTTGTCCCGCTTGTAACACGGGAGGCATGGGTGAAGGATGTGCAGGGCCTATCCCTGCGCAATGTGTGTGCGTCACTCTGCCATAACGGCAAAAAGGAGCAGCATTTCTTTGGCGAAATGCTTTTCACTCATTTTGGTGTTACGGGACCGATTATCCTCCAGCTGAGCCGCCGTGCGTCTGAACTGCTTGCAGAGGGCGTACAGGAACTGTCGCTTCATCTGAACCTGAAACCTGCGCTGAACCATGAGAAATTACGTGACCGACTGGATCGGGATTTTGCAAAATATGAACAGAAGCACCTTCACAATGGGATGATGGATCTCCTGCCAAAGCGTCTGATTGACATTGTACTGAGCGCAGCGCAGCTTTCTCCCGACAGCATCGCTGGCCATATATCTTCGAAGCAGCGTGAATGTCTCGTTCGTACACTGCAGGCACTTCCGCTGACCGTCGTGGGGACGCGTCCTCTTTCCGAGGCGATCGTGACCGCAGGGGGCGTTGCAACACGTGAGATTGACCCGCGCACCATGGCATCAAAGCTGGTGCATGGACTTTACTTTGCCGGAGAATTGGTTGATGTGGATGCGTATACGGGTGGATATAATCTTCAGGCAGCATTTTCGATGGGACACGCTGCTGGAACTCACAGCGTATTGATGGAAGGTGGTTAAATAATGGCTGATATTAAGACAATCACTGCTCCAACACACGGATGGCAGGGAACAATTGATATTCCAGGAGATAAGTCGATCTCGCATCGCAGCGTGATATTTGCGGGACTTGGGAATACGCCGGTGCACATCAAAAATTTTCTCCATGCGGCAGATTGTCTCTCAACCGTCGGCGTGATGCGGGCACTCGGCGTCAATGTTGAGTTTCTGAACGAAAAGGAACTCATTGTTACGGGCAGGGGCCTGTATGGCCTCTCTGAGCCATTGACCGTGCTCGATGCAGGCAACTCGGGGACGACGCTGCGCCTGATGATGGGCCTCCTTTCCCCGCAGCCCTTTCTTTCGGTGTTCAGCGGCGATGCTTCGTTGACACGCCGCCCGATGGGACGCGTACGCCGTCCGCTCTCAACGATGGGCGCACGAATTTATGGACGGAACGAGAACAATAACCTCCCGCTTACCATTGTTCCGGCAGAGAAGAAGATGCACGGCATCTACTATGACAGCCCTGTTGCGAGTGCACAGGTAAAGTCCGCCATTCTGCTTGCGGGACTTTATGCGGATGCACCGACCACTGTCACGGAGCCGTACATCTCACGCGACCATACCGAGCAGATGCTCACGGGGTTCGGTGTCCATCTTGAGCGCAGTGGAACGAGCGTTACCGTCTTTCCCGTGGAGGAGGACAGCTTCCATGCGCCGAGCGAGATCACGGTGCCAGGGGACATCAGTTCGGCGGCGTACTTCCTTGTCGCTGGGACGATCATTGCAGGCAGTCGTCTGCGCCTGAATAACGTCGGAATCAACCCCACACGTACGGGGATACTGGATGTGCTGAGAGATATGGGGGCGCATATCTCCGTGCACAATGAGCGTGAGAGCGGCGGAGAACGCGTTGCTGATCTCCTTGTTGAGGCAGCGCCACTGCACGGCGTTTCTTTTGGCGCAGAGATTATGCCGCGGCTGATCGATGAGATTCCTGTACTCGCCGTCGCTGCACTATTTGCCGAGGGCGATACAATCATTACAGGAGCGGGTGAACTCCGCGTCAAGGAGACCGACCGCCTCCATGCCATCGCGACGGAGCTGCAGAAGTTATCTCCCGGCAGCGTCGAGGAGCGCGAGGACGGCCTCGTGATTCACGGAAAATCCGAGATACGACGGGCGCAGGTCAAGAGCTATGACGATCATCGCATGGTGATGTCACTCGCTGTGCTTGGTGCAGCAGGGGAGGGAGTTCTCATTGAGAATCCCGAAAGCGTGAATATTTCCTATCCGACATTTTTTTCCGAGATCGAGCGGCTGTGAATGAGGAGGATTTCGTATGAAGCGTGTCATAGCAATTGATGGACCGGCAGGCGCCGGAAAAAGTACCGTTGCCAAAATTGTGGCAGAAAAGCTTGGCTATACCTACATTGATACGGGCGCGATGTATCGCGGTGTGGCATGGAAAACGCTGCAGCAGTCGAAGGAAGCGTCCGATGCGGACATCCTGCAGGCTGTCCATGACATTGATGTACGGCTCGCCTGCACAGAGGGCGGGACACGCGTCACCGTTGATGGGACGGATGTGACGCATGAGATCCGCACACCCGAAGTCACGCATATCGTCTCGCGTGTCGCTGCCCTCGGTCCGGTACGGGAAAAAATGGTCGAGCTCCAGCGTGCGATGGCAGCAGATGGTGCCGTCGTGATGGATGGGCGTGATATTGGGACGAACGTGCTCCCCCATGCTGATGTGAAGGTATTTCTCACGGCATCTGTGGAGGAGCGGGCACGCCGCCGTTATGATGAGATGAAGGAAAAGGGCTATGCAGTGGATTTTGACGAGCTGCAACAGGAGATCGCCGCACGTGACAAGCAGGACAGTGAGCGTGCCATCTCGCCGCTGCGTCAAGCAGATGATGCCGTTTTGCTTGACTCGACCACACTCTCCATCGACGAAGTTGCCACACGGATTATGGAACTCGCAGAATAGGCAGGCACATATATGTTTTATGGATTTTTGCAGCATCTCTTTCGGCTGATTTTCTATGTTGTCTTTCGCACGCGTGTCTATGGCCGCGAGAACATCCCAGCAGAGGGAGCCGTGATTCTTGCCGCCAACCATGCAAGTAATATCGACCCACCGCTGATGGCAAGTCTCATCGATCGTCCCGTCAGCTACATGGCAAAGATCGAACTCTTTGAGAATCCCATCTTCGGTGCGGCGATTCGCCGCTGTCATGCCTTTCCCGTGAAACGTGGCGCATCTGACCGCGGCGCGATCAAGGCGGCAGTTAATGTCCTAAAGGAAGGACGCATTCTTGGACTCTTCCCCGAGGGGACACGCAGCAAAACTGGAGAACTCCAAAAGGCAGAAGCAGGCGTCGCGTTCATCGCCGCCATGACTGGGGCTCCGATCGTGCCCGTTGCCATCCTCAATTCTCATCGTATTTTTTCCAATGGCGGACTGATTCCACAGCTACGGATCATGTACGGCGCACCGATCATGTTTTACGGCGACCGCAAGAGCAAGGAGGAGCTGGAGGCCTTCTCCGAGGAGATCATGGCACATATTGAACGGATGAAGGATGAACTCGTAAAAAAGTGAGGCGATCTCATGGAGCTATTCGATGTCTTACCGGAGCGCTTCTTCGGGCTTCTCGCGGGGAAATGTCGCCGTATCTATGCGGAAGCTGGACTTTGTCTCTATGAACAGTACCGCCTTGCCCAGTTTGGTATCGAGCAGGAGATTCTACGGGACAAGTTTCAGGAACTCATCGAGAGCTGGGCAGAGGCGGGCGTAGCCTATGAGGACGATGTTTTTTCGGAAAAGGACAATGCCATAGAGGAGTCGCGTGCCAAAGCTAACCACATGATTCGCCGTATGAAGGAATTCGGTTGGCTGGATTACGAACAGCGCGAAAACTTCAAAATCTTTATTTTGCTCCCACACTACAGCAGTCGTTTGTGGGGGCTTTTTGCGAATCTGTGCGAAGGCCGAGCCGTTGAATACCAACGCTTTGCCTTCACGACATATCAGGTGCTTTCAGGTGATGGAGCAAAGGTACAGCCAAGCATGGCAGTACTCGAAGCGGAGCGCTTGGCAGAAGAGTTTGTTGAAGAGTTGCGCATCCTGCTGAACAATATTAAAAGTAAAATGGAGCAGGTATCTTCCCAAACGAGTCTACAGGATGTACTCTCTCATCATTTTGTCGAATATCGGGCGGATATTGTCGATCGAAGTTATCACCGCCTTAAGACCTCGGATCACGTTTCCCGCTACCGTATCCGTATCCTGCATGAGGTGCAGGACATACGGCAGAATAAGGAGCGTTTTCGCTCGCTTTGCGATGATGCTGTGCGACGTCAGCTTGCCGACTCGATGGATGCGGCAGAATATCGTATGAAAGCCTCACTTCAGGCAATCGAGGAAATCTATCGAGGACTTGATGATATGTTCGCGCAGATCGACCGACGACACAATCAGTATGTTCGTGCATCCTATGAACGTGCACTCTATTTGCAGCAGGAGGGAAGCGCTCGCACAGAGAGTATGATCGCGGGGATTCTCATGGCAGTCGCTGAGGCACGCGATCAGAGATGGGATATTGATGAGCTTCCATGTATTTTTCGTCTGCAAACAACGAATATGCTTCTTCCGTCATCACGTTACGTGCCGCGCAAAAAACGCGTCCTGCGCCCAAATACGGACACACCCGTACGCAGTGTCGATGAAACACTGCGTGAGCGGGTACGCCGCGAAAGTGCAGAGCGTGTCGCACGCAGTATATCACGGCAGAAAATTGAAACGTGGATTTTGAATGTTCTTGGGCAACGGAGTTCCATGGAGATTGGCGAATTGCTCGCGCTGCTGAGGGAAACTGAATCTCCGGATCTCCTCCAACTGCTCTACGTTTATCTCTATGGATATGATGATTGGGCAAAGTACCGGCTAGGCAAAAATAAGGAGATCGAGGAGCAAGATACGGTACGATACAGCAATCGCACCGTCAGGCGCAAGGGGAAAATAAAATGAGACTTGAGCTGCTGAACGAGGAAGAACGTACTCGTATTCGGAGTGTCATACAGGCATTGTTGTCGTGCAATTTTTTGACACGCGAACACGATACTGCACTTTATATTGCAGCACGTCGCTATCGGGAAGAGCTTGCGGAGTACTTTAAGGTCATCGGCTGGGAGTTTCGTGTAGACGAACGTTATGAGATCGTATGGCTGCTCTCCACGGGCATGGCGCACAGACGAGCTCTGACCATGGAGGAAAGTATATGGCTGCTTGTACTGCGCCTCATCTACGAGGAAAAGCGGACGAGTCTAAACCTGAGCGCGTTTCCAATGACGACGCTCGCAGAGATCCGCGCCAAGTATTTGGCACTTCATCTGCCCGATCTCAAGAAAACGGCGATACAGCGCCTGACCCAGCTCACGAAGCAATATCGTCTCGCGGATGTGTTGGATCGGGATCTCTCCGAAGAGTCACGTATTCGCCTTTTCCATACACTCGCCCTTGCCGTAGACGGGGAAGAGCTTTTAGACCTATATAACAGACTTTACATCTATCGACAGAGGAAGGAGGAGGACAATGAAGACGCTGCGGAAAATGAAGGTGATTAACTGGCATTATTTTGATGAGGAAGAGATCGCCTTCGGCGCGGCAACAATGCTGTCAGGACACAGCGGTGCAGGTAAGTCCACATTGCTGGATGCGCTGCAGTATCTCTTTATCGGAAGTCAGACACAGACGCGCTTCAACGCTGCAGCGACGCAGGAGGCACGGAGGACTCTGCTGCACTACCTGCGAGGCAAAATTAAGGCAGAGGGCGTACAGTATCTGCGTGCGGACGAATTCACCTCCTATATTGCACTTGAGTTTTATGATGACGTCAAGAAAAACTCCTTCATTGTCGGATATGTGGTCGATGTCTTTCATGATGACAGGATGCAGGAGGAATTCTTTCTCATCGATCAGCATACGCTCTCGGATCTTGACTTTCGCAATACGGACGGCACACTCTATACGCAGGAGATATTCCATCGCAGGTATGCGCACGGCAACAGTGTGTTTGAGACGGGAAAGAAACAATGGCAAAAACGATTGATGAACCGGCTGGGGCAGCTGTCCTCGCGTTTTTTGCCGGCGTTCTCTCGTGCGATTGCCTTCCGCCCCATCGACCATGTGCGCGATTTTATCTATGAATATGTCCTTCTTCCCCGCGATTTGAAGCTAGATGTTCTGCGCGAGGTGTTCTATTCCTATCAGAAATTCGAGCGTGATCTGCAGGATCTGCGTGCTCGAAAGCATGAACTGGAGATGCTGAAAGATCACTACGATACCTACTGTAAATTGCGGGATACGGTGTATGAGCAGGAATTCGTATTACTGTCTTTTCGGCATAAGAACGCCGAGGAGAAACTGGATGTGGGACGCCAGCAGAGACAGACCTGTCGTGATCGATTGGACGATTTACAGACGAAACTGCATGCACAGGAACGCCTCTCAAAACGCAGAAACCAGGAACAGCAGGAGGCGTATGCTGCCTGGCAGGGAAATGACGAAAAGCGCAGACGGGATGAGCTGCTGGAGACACAAAAGGAACGGGTGGAAAAATACCGTTCGCTCACAGACGCACGACAGCTCATGCGTAAGAAACTCATGTGTGAGTTCGAGGAAGTATCCGCACTCGGCGCATATCCCGCAGGAGAGTTTTTTCGTCTGCCAGAGGGAATGCCACAGGCGTTGGCGGAACTCGCGCGGACTCTCAAGTATGCGGCAGAAGATACCATCCAGACAACACAAATCGAACAGATCCAGGAGCAGCTGAAGGCGGGCGGCGAAATACTTGCTGCTGTCAGCGATCTATGGCAGCGCGGCAATCTTCTCTTGGAGCAGGCACAGAGTGCAGCTGTCCAGCGGCGGGAGGAACTGTGCTCGGAGATTGAAGGTCTGAAACGGAGGCAACGCAGATATCGTCCGGAGATGATGCGTCTTAAGGCTTTGCTTGAAGAGCGACTTGCGGGTCGCTCTAAGGTCTATGTGCTCTGTGAGGAGATTGAGATTTTGGACGAAGAATGGCGTGATACGTTGGAAGGGTATCTGAATACCCGGAGATTTGACCTCCTTGTGGAACGAGAATTTTTTCGCGAAGCACTGCACATCTATGAAACAGAAAAAAGAGAACGCAACATAGAGGGCGTCGGTCTTGTGAATACGGAGGCGGAAAAAAAGTATCTCGGCCAACAGGAAAACAAATCCCTCGCCGCACTCCTGCTGACACAGAACCCCCTCGCACAGGCGTGTATCGACCACCTGCTCGGAAACGTGATGCAGGCGGACAATGAGCAGGATATGCTCAGGTATAGAAGCGCGGCGACAAAAAGCTGTATGTCCTACAAGGGCTTGGTTGCGCGTCAGATACCACGACGGTTCTACGAGATTCCATACATCGGTGCAGGTGCTATAGACCGCCAGCTTGAAATTCGTGAGCGAGAACTTGCGGAAGTAAGGCAGCGCCTAGTCGTACTTGCTGAAGGGGCAGGCCACATGCAGCAGATCTCCTCTGTTCTTCATGAACCGCTGCATCGATACGCAAACGCTGCGAAGAGAATGAACGTTCTTGCCGAACTTGACGCCTGCAAAGCAGACCTTGAGCGCATTTCTGGAGAATTGAATGCGATGGATCTCAGTGAGGCAGTGCGCCTGAAATCCGTCTATGAGGAATCCAAACGACGCGCCGAAGAGGCAGCGCATGATTGCGTAGAGACGATGCGGGCACAGGCACACGCTGAATCCGAGCTAGATCAAGCAGAACGGTCTATACCAATCCTAGAGCGTACGGCAGCTGCTGCGGCCGAGGCCGTCGAGTCATGGCGAGAGACTTATCCTGATCTCTGTACTGGCGCAGAAGCACGTCTTGCCTCACTCATGCAGGAGGCGCGTGGAGGACGGAGCATGGAGGAACGTCTGCAGAGCTATGAGATCAGCCGACGAGGGAATGAGACCCGGCGCGACAACATGTGGCAAAAACTTCTCGTTGCGCGAGAGCATTATGGGCTCGCGCATGGAGATACGGGACATGTCTATGATCCAGATCACAGTTATTACACAGAGATCCTAGAGCGACTCTCTGGGACGGATATACCTTCCTTTGAGGAGAAGGCACGTGAGGCTCTCGCTCAGTCGGAGATGGAGTTTAAGGCTCATTTCATCTTCAGTATGCGCGAGGCGATTGAAAGTGCACGTTATGAATTTCGTGAGTTGAACTATGCCTTGAATCAGTTTCAGTTCCACAAGGATAAATATAGCTTTCTTGTTACGCCAAGTGCGAAGTACAAGCCGCTCTATGATGCAGTGATGATGGCGGATTGGGAGACGGCAGGCGGGCTCTTTGCCGATGCGGACACCGCGGCAAACGAACAGGCAATGGAGCTGTTTGACAAGCTAGTCAAAGGAACACCCGAGGAGCAGGAAGAGTTTTCAGATTATCGGCGATATCTGGACTATGACATCCGTATCACAGATACGGCAGGTCAGAATTATCTTTACTCTAGAGTCCTCCGGCAAACGTCGGGCGGAGAGACGCAGACTCCTTTTTACATTGCAATTCTCGCCGCTTTTCAACAGATTTACAATGATAAAACAATACGCCTGACTGTCTTTGATGAAGCATTCAACAAGATGGATGAAGAGCGCATTAAATCATGCATCGAACTGATAAAACGGATGAAAATGCAGCTGATTGTTGCTGTTCCCGATGAGAAGTTGGCAGCAATCGCCCCGCTGATGGATCAGTCAATTATTGTCACCAATGTGGGAAATCATTGCTTTACTGACGAATTAGGGGATGTAGCAACGTGGGAGAAAGGACTGAATCATGGAGCTGATGCCTCTGCAGATGCACTATGAGGATATTATTCTAACAACTTTATTGGAAAAGTACGAAAATAGTAAAGCAGCAGTTGGGAAGCTGGGGCGTCGTCCACAGTTTCGTATCCTGAAATCAGCACTTTCCGCTGACTATACCGATGAAATGGATGTCGATAAGCGGGAAGCGATACATGCAGCAGCGTGTGAACTTGAGCGTCAAAGACTGATTCTCGTCGTCTGGGAACGCCACGGGGCAGGACGGATAGAGCGTATCCTTCTTTCTGCAAATGTATCTACTCTGTATCAACGGATGGGGAAAGTCATGCCTTTGATACGGGTGAATGAATATCAGACAAAGCTTTTAGCTCTTGCAAATGTACGTACACCGTGGGTGCAGAATTTTTATGCCACGATGATGGAATCACTTGCAGATAATGTGATTCCCGCGATCTTACCTAAAGAACAGGTTCTTTACGCGAATTTGATACGCGCTATCCTTGCTCTTCCAGCCGAAGGCGAGAGCGCCATACCAAGACGTGTATTTAGCCAGCGTATTTTCCACAACAGCAAGTATTTTGAACAACACATAGAGCTGCCGCTGCTCCGTCTCTTACGTCGATTTGTCGATGAGCCATGTGCGTCGGCCGCAGAGTATATGGATGCAGCAGGGATTGCCGTGACGCAAGGAAAGGTGTGGATCGCAGGAAATCTAACTTTTCTGCTTGGTGATCGACGATATTTCCTCGCAGATTTTCCGGGTGGATTGATGCTTACCTATGATACAATCACTGCCATGAAAATAGATGTGCTTCCCCCTGAAATTCTGACCATTGAGAATCTGACAAATGCAGAAACTCTGACACGAATGGTAGATACCAATCACCTCCTCATCTATACGGCAGGATTCCCAAACCGTACGGTACAAGCTCTTCTTTTAAAAATTGCCCCCCTCCATCGGACTTTCCATATACGCCACTGGGGAGACATCGATTACGGAGGTATCCGTATCTTTGAATTCCTGCGAAGACGGTATTTTCCGACACTCAGCCAATATCGCATGGACGTAGAGACATTTCGTGCATATTTACCATTTGCACAGAGCCTCACCCCTGCGCAGAGAAAACCTCTTTCGGGGCTACTCGAGCAGAAAGATTTTTCAACGTGGCATAGCCTCATTCGCGTGATGTTGGACGAGGGGAAGTGGGTCGAACAGGAAGTCATGTTATGGCAGGATTCGTCTGGGATGGATTCCCTGAACGAAGAGTAATATTCTGTGAAGGATTGCAGCCAAGATCTGGAAACATCGTCAAGAGATATCACCGGACTTTATCGGTGCTTCATTAACGCAGTCCATAGAAATTATGCAGAAAATTTACAGACAGAAAGAATAAGATGTGTTCACTGGAGGGGATATAGTTTGCAGGTAACTGTGTTAGCGAGTGGAAGCAAGGGAAATTCCGTCTATATAGAGCTGGACGGGGTGCGTCTTCTGATCGATGCCGGTATCAGTGCGGCACGGATCACGAAAGCACTCAGAGCCAATGAAATCGATCCGCAAACCATTGACGCCATACTCCTTACCCATGAGCATATCGACCATGTACGAGGTCTGAAGACTCTGTCGAAGCAATACCACCTGCCAATCCTTGCGACCCGGGGGACTCTTGCTGGAATTGACGGGGGTGCCGTGTTCGCGGAGGATATGCATTGTATCTCTGGGGATTTTTGCGTCGGTGATGTTACCATACACCCATTCCCTATTTCCCATGATGCGGCAGATCCCTGCGGATTCCGCGTAGAGGGCTCATATTGCTGTACACTTGCTACCGATCTTGGCGTTGTGACAGATACCGTACAGGAGGCGATGGAGGGGGCTGATGTGCTCGTCTTCGAGGCCAACCACGATACAGATTTGCTCCGTAAAGGAAAATACCCTTGGCCGCTCAAACGGCGAATCCTCTCCAACCGTGGACATCTTGCCAATGCCGAAGCGGGATGGGCACTGACGCGCATGAAGAAGATACCGCACAAGGTTTTTCTGGCGCACCTTTCGGAGGAAAACAATGGCCCCGATCTTGCTTTCAATACGATCAAGGATATTCTCGCAACGCGCGGTATGACGATGGATGTCGAATCCTGTCTTCCTGAGGGCGGAGCGGAAGTTAAGCTGTAAAGAGGAGCTGTTATGATGAATTTACATTTCAAATGCCATCGGCGCAAGGGCGTTGTTTTGACCGCCGCCGCAGTATTGGCATCCCTTGCAATTTTGGGTGGTTGTTCCATGGGCACGGCTGCCGACACCCGAACGACAGGGACAAAACCCGCACAGACCGTGGATGTTTCTAATATCTCCGATGCGCGTAATACACCTGTAGTGCGTGCGGCAAAAGCTGTAGGTCCTGCTGTCGTTGGGATTACGAACAAGGCTGTGGCACGCGACTGGTTCAATAATCCGGTGCAGACAGAGGGCGTCGGCTCCGGTGTTATTTTTCGCAGCGACGGCTATATCGTCACGAACAATCACGTAATCAGTGGGGCAAAGGAAATCATCGTTTCTCTCGCAGATGGACGATCACTGAAGGGAAAATTGATCGGTCAGGATGAGTTTACCGACCTTGCTGTGGTGAAGGTGGATGAGGACAATCTTCCGACAGCCGTATTCGGTGATTCGGACGGCGTGGTTGTCGGAGAGCCTGCTATTGCTATTGGCAATCCCATGGGGCTTGAGTTTCAGGGCAGCGTTACGGCAGGTGTGATCAGTGCCTTGAACCGAACCCTTGACATCAGTGACAAACGCGTCAAGCTCTTTCAGACGGATGCGGCAATCAGTCCGGGCAACTCCGGCGGGGCATTGGTCAATGCTGATGGAGAGGTCATTGGCATCAACAGTGCGAAGGTCGCAGCGAGCGGCGTAGAGGGAATGGGCTTTTCCATTCCGATCAATACTGTACAGACAATCGTCAACGAACTGATCGAAAAAGGTTATGTGGCACGCCCCTATCTCGGTGTATCCGTCTTTGATCCGGACACGGCAGCTCGCTACGGCTACCAGCTGAACATCGATAAGGGTGTCTATATCTTCCGTCTGACACTCGACGGTCCATGCGGTAAAGCGGGCTTCCAACGCGGAGACATCATTCTTGAGATTAACGGAGAGGAAGTCAACAGTGTTGCTGACCTGCGAAATAAGATTGCCTCCTATAAGGTCGGTGACAAGGTGACGGTAACCTATGAACGAAACAGTACGAAGAACAAAGCAGAAGTCGTTCTGGAAGAGATGCCGCAGGAGGATCGTTGAAAATTACGATTGTCTGCGCGGGGAAGCTAAAGGAGAAATATTTACGCGACGGTATTGCAGAGTATAAAAAACGTCTCCGCCATTATACCGATCTGCGTACGATCGAGATCATCGAAGAACGCATGAAGGATCGACCTTCTCCCGCGGAAAAGGAGGAAGTTCTTCGCCGCGAGGGCGAACGGCTGTCTTCGCAAATCCCACAGGGGGCTTACCTGATCGTTTTGGATGTGGGCGGCGAGGAGATGTCTTCCGAGAAATTTTCCGCGCGGATTGATCGTCTGATGCTCATGGGAGAAAGCCATATTGCATTTCTAATTGGTGGTCCCTTTGGACTGTCCGATGAATTGCGCCAACGAGCAGATCTGCGTCTGTCCTTCTCACAATTTACCCTGCCGCATCAACTGATACGGCTGTTCTTAATGGAACAGATCTATCGCTCGTTCAAGATCAGCCGTCATGAACCATATCATCTATAACTTGAGAAGAGTGTTCCTTTCTCCTCATTGAACGGAGGAGGGGAACACTCTTTGTATTTGTAAATGCATATTGTATTCATGCCCACAACCGCTATACAAAACTTCATCCTCTATGCTATACTCATTCTCGTTCACTGGATAATCTCCAGGAAGGATAAGAGGGAG
>ERZ772948.197-NODE-197-length-37770-cov-5.843458_pt1 | contig 37770 bp, 35 predicted proteins | sample MGYA00511945_ERZ772948 | MGnify/ENA primary metagenome ERZ772948 (study PRJEB29015, sample SAMEA2737927) | human oral metagenome | biome: human oral; feature: human-associated habitat; material: dental | place: China | collected 2141 ... | reverse complement strand
CGCGCCTGAGCAACCCGACCCGTCAGGTATTGGAAGATACCGTTGCCGATTTTGGAGTGGACGAGTTGGGCAATCCTTTGCCTGATCTGGCTTCAAACAGCGCTGAGAACGAAAGTGCAATCCAGGCTTCTGAGCAGAGTGGGGCAGTACAGACCCAAGAGCTTGTCGAGGCTGAAAATGCCGAGTCCGAGCAAGACCGCGCTTGGCGTGAGTATTTGACGGCTTCGGTTTTACCTGCTCCTGCGGTAGAAGTCAGCTATATCGAATCCCCTGTTGCCGATGTTCCTCCGCTGCATACGACTTCTTTGCGTAAGCAGGCGATGAGCCGCAAACGCGATATGCGCCCGAAATTCCACGCCAAGCCCAAACTGCGCGTCCGTAAGTAAAAAGTGAGTCAACCGGTGTCCGAACCTCAACACGAACAACCCGTCCAACCGCTTATCGAGCATCTTCTCGAGCTGCGCCGCCGCATGATGTGGATCGTCATCGGTATCGTCGTCTGCTTTTTGGGTATGATGCCGTTTGCCCAGCAGCTCTATACCTTTGTTGCCGAACCATTAATGGCCAATCTGCCTAAAGATACCAGCATGATTGCAACCGATGTGATCGCGCCGTTTTTTGTGCCGGTCAAGGTTACTCTGATGGCGGCATTTCTACTGTCGTTGCCGCACACGCTGTATCAAGTTTGGGCGTTTGTTGCCCCTGCCTTATACCAAAACGAAAAACGTTTGATTACGCCGCTGGTGTTGTCCAGCGTGACGCTTTTCTTCGTCGGTATGGCGTTTGCCTATTTTCTGGTATTTCCCGTGATTTTCAAATTCTTGGCCGGTGTAACCCCTGTCGGCGTCAATATGGCGACCGATATCGACAAATACCTGTCCTTTATTTTGGGCATGTTTGTCGCATTCGGTACGACGTTTGAAGTGCCCGTCGTTGTGGTGTTGCTTGCAAAAATGGGCATTGTTTCGACTGCACAGCTTAAGAATGCGCGTCCGTATGTGATTGTCGGTGCGTTTGTCGTGGCCGCAATCATCACGCCACCTGATGTAATTTCTCAAACCCTGCTTGCTGTTCCGCTGATTCTGCTCTACGAAGCAGGCATTTGGTTCAGCCGCTTTGCCAAAGTGAAAACGCAGCAGGAAGATGAAGATACACCGCAACCACCGGCAGAAGTTTAAGAATTAAGGCCGTCTGAAGAATTTTTCAGACGGCCTTTGTATCATGGCACTTCAGTTTTTAAGAAAAAGTATGATGGATGTTTGGGGAATCGTACAAAAACGCTACAGCCCCAAATTCTTTTGATGTGACTAAAAATTTCGACCTTACCCATGGCTGGGCAATTTGCGTGACTGGATGACGGAGCAGGCAAAAAATGGGGAAAAATATTCCATCGTTACTTGTTCTGCACTCAAACGCCAATACCGCGATATTCTGCGTGGCGCAGAAGGGAAGGTGGCTTTTATCCATCTGACTCCACCTCAAGCAATCAATCTCGAGCGTATGCTGTCGCGTCAGGGGCATTATATGAAAGCCGGAATGCTGGATTCGCAGCTGGAGATTTTGGAAGAGCTGGGTGCTGATGAGTACGGTGTCAAAATCGACAATCCGGGTTCGCCTGAAGCCGTTGAGGCAGATATTATGAACTGGGTGAAAGCGCAAGGCTTGATTTAGTAATGATCAGAAATGGAAAGGCCGTCTGAAATATTTCAGACGGCCTTTTTCGATGGGATTTAGAATGTTTTTTGCGAATCAAGCAATAAGGTAACCGGCCCATCATTGCAAAGGGAAACCTGCATATGGGTTTGGAATCTGCCGGTTTCGACAGTCAATCCATGTTCGCGTAGAAGTTGTGCGGTGTATTGATAAAGTTTATCCGCTTGTTCTGCGGGCGCAGCATTGGAGAAAGAAGGGCGGCGGCCGCTGCGCGCATCGGCGTAAAGGGTAAACTGAGAAACCAGTAATATCGAGCCGCCGACATCTTTGAGCGATAAATTTAATTTGCCGTTTTCGTCTTCAAAGATACGTAGGTTAGCGGTTTTATCCGCAATATATTTGGCGTCCGCTTCTGTATCGGTGTGGGTAACGCCGAGCAATATCATAAATCCGTTGTTGATTTCGCCGCAGGTTTCACAGGAGTTTTCGGACAAAACGTCAACTTTGGCTTGGGTAACTTTTTGGATAACAGCGCGCATGATGTTTTTGAATAAAAGAAGTTGGTAAAAAAGGGCGTAAGATACGCCCTCTGAGGTCAAATATAGTTTCAGACGGCCTGAAACTATGAAATCCATTTACGGATTAATGCCGTTTTCTTTCAAGATACGTTCGATCTGATTCTCGACTTTTTGTCGTTTGACAGCTTGGGCAATCTGATTGCGTACCAGTTCGAAAGGTTCGGCATTAGGATTACGCTCTACGGCGCTGAGTTTAAACAGATAAAAACGGTTTTCTATTTGAATCGGCTCATGCGTTACATCGCCTCGGTTCATGTCGGCAAAAGCGGTAGCCAGTTGAGGCGAAAGCTGCTGCGGAGAGATGAAGCCGTCGAACTCTTGTTCGGGGTTGGGATAGCGTTTCATCAGCTCTTCAAATGACAAGCCTTTGAGCAGCAGTTCTTGCGCTGCGCGGACTTCTTCGGCTGAAGCAAAGCTGACTTGTTGCAGCTTGATGATGCGTGTTTGCTGGTCGTAGAAACGGCGCAATTCGGCATCGTCAACCGCGGTTTGACGTTCTAGATAAGCAGCGTATTGGTTGGCATAAAACTCAGCTTCCACATTTTTAAACTGATTCTGTACTTCTGCATCTTTATCCAAACCAGCCTTGATGGCTTCATTTTTCAAAACTTCCAAAGTCTGCAAACGTGTAACCACATCTTTGCGGATTGCCTGACCATCGGGTTTGGCAGTCTGGTTGGGATGTTGATCGGCCTGTCTTAATACTTCGGCGACCATGCTGTCGATACGTGCAGGATCGATTTCAGGTGCTTTGGCAGTTGCTAAGCTCACGGTTGATAAGGCGAGGATAGCCAAAACGGCAGTTTTGGGCTTGATGTTCATGTGAGTTCCTTATTGCCCGCCGTTATCACGGCGGGCACGTTATATTATTTGTTGACTTTGATACTGGCTTTTTTCAGCAATGATTGAATGGCCGCATCAACACGGGCTGCCTGTAAGTCGCTGCCAATCTCGTTTTTCGATGCTTCATAAGAAGGTACGGTAACGTTACGACGGTCATTGACATAGAAAACGGCGTACAAATTACCGTTTTGCAGAGGAGTTTTAGTGTGCGCACCTTTTTTCAGGTCTTTGACAGCAGCGTAAAGCGGAGGCGCTGATTCTTGCAAATCTTTAAGCGGAATATAAGCTTTAGGGATGCCGCCGGCTTTTTTGGCCACTTCGTCAATTGAGTATTGGTTCAATACCGAAACAAAGCTTTTTTTCGCATCCAAATCGGCAATGGCTTTTTGGGCATTGCTGCTGCTGTCGGTCACGATTTCGCCCAGTTGGACTTCCTGAGTACCTTTGTAGAAGTTGCTGAAGTCGTTGTAAGCGGCTTTGACATCTTTTTCTTGAACAGGATATTGACGGACGATATGCGCCGCGAAAGCTTGGCCTAACAAATCATTTTCGAAAGCTGCCCATTCGGTTTTGAAGGTGGCTTTTTTATCTGCACCTTGCTTGGCGGCATCGGCACGCGCTTGCTCCAATGCTGTTTTGAATTCAGCGCTTTGATCCAGTTTTAATTTTTTGGCTTCTTGGGTAACAACAGTGCTGATAATTTGGCGTTCGGTCAGCATTTGACGCAATTCAGGCGTGTCTTGAACGTTCGGGTTGCTGGCGCGCACGTAAGCAACTTGGTCATCGATAACGCTGCTGTCGATGGCTTGACCGTTGACGGTAACCAAAGTTTGGGCAAACAGGGTGCTGGAAGTCAGGGCAAACATCAAGGCTGAAGCAAAGTAGGTTTTTTTCATCGTATTTCTCTTTTAAATTAATGATTGGAAATAAATTAATGATTAGAAATCAAAGTTTAAGTAGTAATCTTAATGGAAGTATTCGTCCGGCGTGGCCGCTTTGATACTGAGTGCATGAATCAGGCCGTCTGAAAACAAGTCCTGCAAAAGCTGCTTAATCATACGTTGTCGCTGGAGGCGGCCAATGTTTTCAAATGCGTTGCTGACCACCACTATGGCGTAATGCCCGCCGCCTTTATTACCGGCATGGCCGGCGTGCAGATGGCTTTCATCTTCAAAATCGAAGAACTCAGGCTCAAGCGTCCACAGGCGTTCCTCGATAATTTGACGCATATTGCTCATTTGAACACGGCTTTAAAGGGTTTAATCAATACTTCTGCGTATACGCCGGCATCGACGTAAGGGTCTTGTTCTGCCCATTCTTGTGCATCGTCCAAAGATTCAAACTGAGCCACAATCAGGCTGCCGGAAACGCGTTCCGGATTATCTGGTAGAGGGTTGGGGCCGGCAGTCAGCAGACGGCCTTGCGCTTTCAACTCTTCCAAGCGTGCCAAATGAGCAGGGCGGGCCGCCATGCGTGCTTCGTGGACATCTTCGGCATCAGTAGCCAAAAGCATGAAATATTCCATTATTGATCCTCCTTAGGCTGGAAACGCATCAGATACATACCCTGTGCGATGGAAAAAATGATTGTGAAGCCCAATGTGCCGAACAGTTTGTAATTGACCCATTGGTCTGGAAAATACGTAAAGACAAAGAGGTTGGCCGCACCCATAAAAATTAGGAAGCCAATCCATGCATAAGTCAGGCGTGTCCATACAAAATCAGGGAGCTGCATTTCTTTGCCCATGACGGCTTTAAGCCCGTTTTTACCGGCAAGATGGCTGAACAGCATGACGAACGCGCCGATCCAAAACAGAACGGTTGGTTTCCACATGATAAAGCGGTTGTCTTTCAGCAGAATCGTTGCACCGCCAAAAAAGACAATCAAAATCAGGCTGACCCATTGCATGGTGTCCAGCTTACGGTGTTTCCAAAAGGTCAGCGCAGCTTGGGCAATACCGACGATAACCGCAACAGTTGTTGCGGCAATCATGTCTTTGGTGATGATGTATGTGATGAAAAATAAGAATACGGCGAATAAGTCGCTCAAAATCTTCATATATTAATGATGAAACTAATTGAGTAAATGCTAATCATACAGGGAGATGTGTTTTTTTGCACGTTTCACCATGACTTTAATATCGCACATATTTATATGAAATATTTGTTTTGGGTTGGCGAAATTTGTAAAAAAGAAACACAAGCATGCAAAAGTAATAGATTTGCTAAGGAATTTTAGGCTGAATAGCCTCTATTGCTTGGCAGGAATGGGTTAAAAATATATCATGACGTAATATCTAGTAAATATATGGTTAAATGCGTGCACATTGGTTAGTACCATAATTTCCGAACAGGGGATCAGTTTTGAAAAAACATCACAATATTAAATTAATTACAGCTTCTATCGCTTTAATGACATCGCTCAGTACCTCTGCAGGTTTGGGCGGCTTGAATGTTCAATCTCATTTGGGTGAGCCTTTTACAGGCAGTATCACTGTAACTGGCGAGGAAGCTCAGGCTCTGCTTAATGGCGGTAAGGCCACTATTTCAAATGGCAATTTGCGCGCAGCGGTACGCAAATCAGGCGATAAGGCAGTCGTTACCATCCGCTCTTCTAAAGCCATCAAAGATCCTGTTTTGGTTTTCCAAGTAGGTGTTGGCGCGCAATCGCGTGAGTACACCGCTATTATCGATCCGGCCGGATATGATTCTAAAGATGCTGCATCTGTTCGTATCCGTCTGGCCACTGAATCTCAATCTTCCGAGCCGACACGCAATGCCCAACAGCCTGCAACTAAAAACAATAAAGCAGCAGGTAATCAGACAGCTCGAGCGCGTAAGGATGTACAGCGTAAGGCTGAGAAAAAACAAGTTCAGACGGCCTCTGCTAAAAACGACACGGCTGCACGTTCAGGCAGGCAGCATTTGGTGCGTACGGGTGAAACCCTGATTGCCATCGCGTCCAGCATCCGTCCGCAAGGTATGACCCTGGATCAAACCATTCAGGCTTTGGTAAATGCCAATCCGGATGTGTTTATTGATAATAATGCCAACCGTATGTTGGCAGGTAAAGTACTGAATATTCCAAACCGTAGCGAATTGCAACGTTTGGCTGCTTCTGCTCCTGTTAAAACCAATACAGCGGCAGAGAAAGGCAATGAAGCCGTCAATGCAACAGAAGCTAAAACAGAAAAACCTGTTGTTCAGCCTGAGGCTCAAACTGAAGCCCAGGTTAAAGATGCTGGTGTAAATACACAGCAACAGGAAGAAGTGAAACAAGCTTCAGCTGAACAAGCAGAACAAGCAGAACAAGCAGAACAAGCAGCATCTGCATCGGTCAATGAAAACACCGCATCGGCTGTTCCTGCATCTGATGGTCAAGAAGCTATGGCTTCTGATGCTCAAGAGAATGTAGTGGCTTCTGAGCCTGTTGCAACCACGGATTCTGTCGCGGAGCAAACAGAAAGCGAATCAGACGGCAATTTATGGAAATGGTTATTGGCAGGCGGTGCAGCCCTTATTGCTGCTTGGTTGTTGTTGAAAGCTGCCGGTAAACGTAATGACGAGCTGGAAGAAGCACCTGTAAGCCGTAAGGATGAAGAGAAGGTTGTACAGAAAAATGTTGCTGCTTCAGCTGCTGCGGTTGCTGCAACTAAAGTAACGCCGTCTGAAAAAACTCAAGACGGTCTGTTTATCGAAGATGATTTCGAAGATGATGTGGTTATCAATGAAGTAGAAGAATCTTCCAATATCGATGATGTCAAACTTGATTTGGGTAAGATTGACAATAGTCAGGCAGGTATTCTTTCAGGTGCAGTAACGCATGATGTTGAGACAGAGCAACGCCGCCATGCTGATTGGGATAGTATCGAATCAACAGAAAGCGTGTACGAGCCTGAACCAGAAAATCCGTATCAGCCAGTATCGGTTGTTATGCCGGAACGTAAAGAAGAGCAGGTAAATACATTTGCTGAGTTTGATTTGGCGGCAGAGAAAAAAGTCTCCGAGTCAAGAAATGAAGAGCCACTCGAGTTTACGGTAGAAACCCCTGAAGCTTCAGACGGCCATGTGCTGCCATTTGATGTCAAGCAAGATCAAGACTTGCAAATTCAAGAAACCAAAGAAGAAGTAGAGAAAGAAGAAGCTGCTTCTGAGTTTGTGATTGAAGAAGGTGCATTGGAATGGGGAGCTGAAGATGTTTCAGTGGCTGCCGATAAAAGCAATAGTGAAAGAGGCTTTGTTTCAGAATCAGTCGGCATGACTGCACCGCTTGAAGCCAAATATGATTTGGCTAAGATGTATATCGAAATCGGTGATCCTGAAGCGGCTCGAGAAACATTGCAAGGGCTGATTGAAGAGGCTGAAGGCGATATTCTGCATAAAGCCCAAAAATTGATGAAAGAACTTGGCGCATAAGTGCCAGTCAAATGAAGATGCCGTTTCAGACGGCATCTTTTTTATGGTAAATTAAAAAGCAAGATTTTGGCTGAGTCTATTGTCAGTTGGGTAAGATTTCAGCTTTATATGATGGTTGAAGATGAAGGCCGTCTGAAATACATGAGAGGCGTGTGTTGATCACGCCTTTTTAATATTTGTTGTTTGAGCGTAGGCAACAATATCAATTTACAAGAAGTATAAGAAATGACTGAACAAGCAAATACAACAGGGCATCTGATGCAGCGTTGGGCTTTGACCCTCTCTTATGACGGTAGCCGTTTTTATGGTTGGCAAAAACAGGCTGGAGATTTGCCAACTGTTCAGACGGCCTTAGAGCAGGCGTTGTCTTCAATAGCAGGGGAGCAAATTAATACTATTGTTGCGGGAAGGACGGATACAGGTGTGCATGCAACTGCCCAGGTAGTGCATTTTGATACATCAGTAAGTCGTCCTGAGCAAGCATGGGTGCGGGGTGTCAATGCGCATTTGCCTGATGGTGTTGCTGTGTTACTTGCGCAAAAAGTTGCATCTCATTTTCATGCCCGATTTGATGCTTATGGTCGCCATTATCGTTATTTATTGGAGTCTTCACCGGTTCGTTCTCCATTATTGGTTGGCAGAGTAGGGTGGACACATTTGAAATTAGATTTGAATCTGATGAGGCAGGCTGCTGCCTTATTGGAGGGAGAACATGACTTTTCTAGCTTTCGAGCGGCTGAATGTCAGGCGAAGTCTCCTATAAAGACACTATATAGTACAAAGATTAGTGGAACTTCTCGCTATCTGTGCCTTGATTTGCATGGGAACGCATTCTTACATCATATGGTACGCAATATTATGGGTGCATTGGTATATGTGGGTAGTGGCAGAATCAGTGTGGATGAGTTTGAGTCGGTCTTTCATGCAAAAAGTAGATTGAAGGCTCCGCCAACTTTTATGTCTGATGGCCTGTATCTAACAGGTGTTGATTATCCTGATGAGTTTGGAGTGACGCAGCTATCGTTGCCCGAGTGGATGAGCGTTCTAGGTAATGGTTTTCAGACGGTCTAGCTGTGGATTGTTGGTATAAAAGCAACAAAATAGCGTGATTGATGTGTAAACTGATAAAGTGTTGTAAAAGTGCAAATATTGGTTTTGAATAAATTGATCATTGATTTTAAATAATAAATTTCTACTTTTGGGGTTGTCTCTACCTTTATTTGGTTTCTGCGGTAGTGGGGGAGTTGAATAAAGTTTGTTTTTTTAGAGAGGAACAATTATAGTGACAGTCATGGAATCGCTGATTCCAGCGATAAAGTAAGCCTAAGCGGATTATCCGGTCTGCTTAAGTTATTTCTTCACAATAGAAAAGGAATACAGCAATGAAAAAATCCCTGATTGCCCTGACTCTGGCGGCTTTGCCTGTTGCAGCTATGGCTGATGTAACTCTGTACGGTCAAATCAAAGCTGGCGTGGAAGTTTCTAAAGTAAAAGAGGGTAAGACTTCTTCTAAAACTGCTACTGAGATTGCTGACTTCGGCTCTCGTATCGGTTTCAAAGGCCACGAACACTTGGGTAGCAACCTGAATGCTATCTGGCAAGTTGAACAAAAAACTTCTATCGCCGGTGGTGACTCTGGTTTCGCAAACCGTGAATCTTTCTTGGGTTTGGAAGGTGGTTTCGGTAAAGTTCGTGTCGGTAACTTGGATACTGCTCTGAACGAAAGCAGCGACAGCTTCGACCCTTGGGAGTCTAGTGATGCTAACGCAGACACTCTGCAACTGGGTAAAATCAAACGTGTAGATTCTCGTAAAGTATCTGTACGTTACGACACCCCTGTATTTGGTGGTTTCAGTGCAAGCGTACAATACCAACCTCGCGACAATGCTAATCCTAGCGATAAATACGATCACGCTGTGAAAAGCCGTGAATCTTACGATTTGGGTCTGAACTACGAAAACTCTGGCTTCTTCGGTCGCTACGCTGGTTCTTTCGCTAAACATGCTGTCTTGGATGCTGGCTACTTGGATACATTCAACGGCAACACTACCTTGACTGCTGGTACTTACAAAGATCACCAAGCACACCGTCTGACTGCTGACAACCTGATGGTTGCTGTTGTAGGTCAATACGAAGGCTTCAAAAAAGATGTCGCAAATGCTAAGAAAAACGAACGTGTTGAAGTTGGTGCAACTGCGGCTTACCGCTTCGGTAACGTAACTCCTCGTGTTTCTTACGCTCACGGTTTCAAAGCTAAAGAAGAAGGCGTGAAACAAGAGAACAGCGTTTACAACCAAGTTATCGTTGGTGCTGACTACGACTTCTCTAAACGCACTTCTGCCTTGCTGTCTGCTGGTTGGTTGAAAGAAGGTAAAGGCGACAATAAATACGAGAAAACTGCTGGTACTGTTGGCCTGCGTCACAAATTCTAATCTGACTTAAGATTAGTCTGAAAAAGAGCCTGTTTTATACAGGCTCTTTTTGTTTTTGCAAGAAATGTATTTTGTCGTTGCAGGGGCAGGTTAAAGTATCTTCGATATTCGGTTCCAGACGGCCTATGAAAATTTAAGTCAGGTTATATTCTATTTAATATATGCTAAATGAAATTTTAGAAATTGTTTTGAGTATTATTATAAATAAGTTAACGATATTGAGATGGTTATTGGATTGAGTTGATTTTTCTATATTTCATGTCTACTAATAAAAGATTTATTTTTATAGTTCTAAAGTATTATTAGCATGTGGAATTTGGTTTTAAGATTTGTAAATTTGATTTTAATCAAATTATTGCCGATAGATGATTCATATAATATAAGTGTTTAGAGTATCGATATATCGGGAATAGCCATGTCCTGTCTTGAAATGAAGTGCTTAAGTGGCATTTGGAAACGAATCCTTGTGCTTTTTGCTGTGTTTTCTATGATGATAGTAAGCCTGCCTGCTTACGCGGAGCGCTTGCCTGATTTCTTGGCAAAAATTCAGCCTTCTGAAATTTTTCCTGGTGCTGATCACTACGGCAAACCTGAAGGTAAGCCTTTGGTTGCTCGTGTATATAAAGGCGAAGAGCAGCTTGGTTTGGTTTATATCACGACTGATGTGGTTAATACGCGCGGTTATTCGAGTAAGCCGATTGATACGATGATCGCATTGGCCAATGATGGCACTATTGCGGGAGCAAAATTGGTTGAGCACCATGAACCAATTATGCTGATCGGTATTCCGCAATCCCGAGTCGATAAATTCATTGATAAATATATTGGCTTAAATTTTATTAAAAATCCTCCGCAGCCTGGCGTGGCTCCCGCGGATATCATCAGTGGTGCGACTGTAACATTGATGGTGATTAACGACAGTATTCAGCGTTCTGTCAAATCGGTTATTCATCAATATCATTTGGGTACAGATAAAGCGGCTCAAGCCGGTGCTACGGCCGCTTCTGGTGAACAGGCTGCAAATGAGCCTGCGGTTCAAACCCGTCCCCGTCGTGCTGTGAATCCTGATAAACAAGACATTCAGTCTTGGAATGCGTTGCTAGAACAAAAAGCTGTTGGTCATCTGCATATTTCTGTTGACGATATCAACAAATTGTTTGAAAAAGGCGGTAAAGCCGGTGTTGCAGATCATGCAGAGCAGGGTGATGGTAACGATACATTCGTTGATTTATATGTCGCTTTGGTCAGCCAACCTTCTATCGGTAAAAGCCTTTTAGGTGAGGCAGGTTGGAATAATCTGCAAAAACGTTTGCAACCAGGTCAACAGGCAATTATGGTTGCCGGTGAAGGCCGATACTCTTGGAAGGGCTCAGGCTATGTGCGTGGCGGTATCTTTGACCGTATCGAAATGATTCAGGGCGATACCAGCTTCCGTTTTACCGATGCACAACATGAGCGTGTGGTTGCTTTGGCAGCGGAAGGTGCGCCTGCATTTAAAGAGGTTTCTTGGTTTACTATCCCTGAAGGTGTGGAATTTGATGCTGCCGAGCCATGGCGTTTACAACTGATGATTCAACGTGTGTTGAGCGTTAACGATAAAGCTTTCGTAACTGCAGATTTGGATTACGAATTGCCAAAAGGCTACTATGTCGATGATCCAAAAGCACCACCTGTTGAAATCAGCGCGCCGGTTGAGCAAGTTGCGGCTGTAGCTTCAGCTCCTGAAAGTACGGGTATTGCCGAAGATGCGACTGCCGGTGATGATGGTGTTTCCAACCAACTTTGGAAACAGGTTTGGAAAGCTAAACAAGGCCAAATTATTGTTGTCGGTATTGCTTTGACAATTCTCCTGTTGGTATTCCTATTCCAAGACTGGATTGTACGTTACGAAAAATGGTATGACCGTTTCCGCCTATGCTTCTTGACATTTACCTTGGTTTATATTGGTTGGTATGCGCAAGCACAATTATCGGTTGTCAATACGCTGACCTTGTTCTCCGCAATTTTGACTGAGTTCCACTGGGAATTTTTCCTGATGGATCCGCTGGTGTTCATTCTGTGGCTCTTTACAGCGGCGACCATGCTGTTGTGGAACAGGGGTACGTTCTGCGGCTGGCTGTGTCCTTTCGGTTCATTGCAGGAGTTGACCAATCGTGTTGCTAAAAAACTGGGCGTAAAACAAATTACTGTGCCACATTTGTTGCATACGCGCCTGACAGCCATTAAATACGTTATCTTCTTCGGTTTGCTGGCTATTTCCCTGTACGATTTGGGTACTGCTGAAAAATTTGCAGAAGTTGAACCTTTCAAAACCGCAATTATTCTGAAGTTTATGCGCGAATGGTGGTTTGTATTGTTTGCTGCAGCTTTGCTGATTGCCGGATTGTTTATCGAACGTTTCTTCTGTCGTTATCTGTGTCCTTTGGGTGCGGGTATCGCATTGCCGGGTCGATTCCGTGTGTTTGACTGGTTGCGCCGCTATAAAATGTGTGGCAACCCTTGTCAGATTTGTACGCATGAATGTCCAGTACAAGCCATTGCACCAGAAGGCGATATTCATCCGAACGAATGTATCCAATGCCTGCATTGCCAGGTAATGTATCACCACGATACACGTTGTCCTCAAGTAGTGGCAACGAATAAGAAAAAACAAAAACAAGCGGCGGCAAAATCTGAGCAGTACGATGCGGCAGCAACGAAAAATGCTCAAGAACAAGTTGTTCAGTTTGTTAAAAAAGAATCGGCAATTAGTGTTGATAAGTAGTTATTTATAAAAAAGAGGGCTGTATCGGCAGCCCGACTTAGAAATTTTTTCATCGGTAGGCCGTCTGAAAAAAATCGGCCGCCGGATTTTATCCAAGGAGTGTTGTATGTCAGACGAAAAATTAGAACAAAACGGCTTAAGCCGTCGTTCATTCTTAGGTACTGCCGCTGCTTCCGGTGCAGGTATTGCCGGTGCCGGTTTGTTGGGCTTGGCCGGTTGCTCTAACGGTGAGGGTGACAAAGCTGCCGCTTCTGGCGCAGCTCCTGCTGAAAAAGCAGCTGCTCATTCTGCCGAGCCGGGCAAAATGACTTCCGAAGTGGGTCCAGGTGAACTTGACCAATACTACGGTTTCCTCTCAGGCGGTCAATCAGGCGAAATGCGCTTGATCGGTTTGCCGTCTATGCGCGAACTGATGCGTATCCCTGTATTCAATATGGACAGCGCTACCGGTTGGGGTCGTACCAATGAGAGCTTGAAAGTCCTCAACGGAAATATTACCGAAGAAACCCGTAAATTCTTGCAAGACAGCGGTTTGCGTTGCTACCCTAACGGCGACTTGCACCACCCACACTTGTCTTTCACCGACCAAACTTACGATGGCCGTTATGCTTACGCCAACGATAAAGCAAACACCCGTGTTTGCCGTATCCGCTTGGATGTGATGAAAACCGATAAAATCATTGATATTCCTAATGCTTCAGGTATCCACGGCCTGCGTCCGCAACGTTATCCGAAAACCGGTTACGTTTTTGCCAACGGCGAGCATATCGTTCCTGTTGACGGCGTAGGCAAATGGGATGATCCTAAAACTTGGAATGCCGTTTATACTGCAGTTGACGGCGAAACCATGGACATCGCATGGCAAGTATTGGTAGACGGTAACTTGGACAACGGTGATGCCGACTACCAAGGTAAATACTCTTTCTCTACCTGCTATAACTCTGAGCGCGCTCTGACTGTACAAGGTGCATCTTCTAACGAACAAGACTGGTGTGTGGTATTTAATCTGGCTGCCATCGAAGAAGGCATCAAAAAAGGCGACTTCAAAGAAGTTAACGGCGTGAAAATGTTGGACGGCCGTGCAGAAGCCAACTCTCCATACACCCGCTACATCCCTGTGCCTAACTCTCCTCACGGCTGTAACGCAAGCCCTGACGGCAAATACATCATGCTCAACGGTAAACTGTCTCCAACCGTTACCGTATTGGATGTCAGCAAACTGGACGATTTGTTTGCAGGAAAAATCAAAGAGCGTGATGTTGTCGTAGCCGAGCCTCAACTGGGTCTTGGCCCATTACACACTGCATTTGACGGTCGCGGCAATGCTTATACAACATTGTTTATCGACAGCCAAATGGTGAAATGGAACATCGACGATGCGATTAAAGCCTACAAAGGCGAGAAAATAGATCCGATCAAACAAAAACTGGACGTTCACTATCAACCTGGCCACAACCACACTACCATGGGCGAAACCAAAGAAGCCGACGGTAAATGGTTGGTGTCTTTGAACAAATTCTCCAAAGACCGCTTCCTGAACGCAGGTCCTCTGAAACCTGAGTGTGACCAATTGATCGACATCTCAGGCGATGAAATGCGTCTGGTTCACGACAACCCGACTTTTGCAGAACCGCACGACTTCTGTCTGGTTTCCGCTTCCAAAGTGAACCCAAGCAAAACTTGGGACCGCAAAGACCCATGGTTCTGGAAAGATGCTTTGGAACAAGCGCAAAAAGACGGCGTTGAGTTGGAAAAAGCCGCTAAAGTCGTACGCGAAGGCAACAAAGTACGCGTGTACATGACTGCCGTTGCGCCTGCATTCAGTATCCCTCAATTTGAAGTGAACCAAGGCGACGAAGTGACCGTATACGTGACCAACGTTGAGACTATTGAGGACTTGACTCACGGCTTCACTTTGGAAGGCTACGGTATCGCTATGGAGATTAGTCCGCAAGCGACATCTTCTGTAACCTTCAAAGCAGTCCGTCCAGGCGTACACTGGTACTACTGCCAATGGTTCTGCCACGCATTGCACATGGAAATGTCAGGCCAAATGATTGTTAAACCAAAATAATTTTGGTTTGATGATTTAATCCTTTAGGCCGTCTGAAAAGACATTCTTTCAGACGGCCTTTATAGCAAAGCTGTTTGTCAGTCAATATGTCAATGAAATATAAACCATCATCAGACAGCTTTGCTATAACATCAAAATACCTGTTTCTGCATATGTTTATCATGTAGAAAACAGGCCGTCTGAAATTGAGATATGATTATGACGCATACACCATCCCATCGTTCCAAATGGCAACGTGCCGCATTCGTATTGCTGTTGGGCAGTATGGTTCAGACGGCCTTTGCCGCAGTCATCAACGTATCCGCACAAGACAATCTCAATGATGCTTTAGCGCGCGCCCAAGCTGGCGATACGCTCAAGCTTGCCTCCGGTACATACAAGACCAAACTTTATATCGACAAACCGATTACCATTGAAGGTCCGACTGACCGCTCCGCCAAGATTATTGGCGACAGGAGCGGGCGTACCATTGCCGTTCATGCACCTGACGTGACCCTGCGTAATCTGACTGTTTCCAATTCAGGCTTGAGCCTGCCGGCCATGGATGCAGGGATTTATCTTGAGGAAACGGCTCCGCGTGCATTGATTGAACACAATAATGTCTTGGACAACTCTGTCGGCGTGTACATCCATGGAGCGGCAGAATCGATGGTGCGCGAAAATAAGATTGTCGGGGAAGCTACATTGCGCGTGAATGAGCGCGGTAATGGCGTAACGGTTTGGAATGCGCCGGGTGCGCAAGTAGTCGACAACGATATTTCCAAAGGCCGTGACGGTATTTTCTCCAATACCAGTACAAACAATACCTATAAAGGCAATCGTTTCAGCGATTTGCGTTTTGCAGTACATTATATGTACACCAACGACAGCGAGGTTAGCAACAACATCTCCGTTGGCAACAATATGGGCTATGTGTTGATGTTCTCAGAGCGTCTTAAAGTGTATGGCAATATCGCCGTGGGCAGCCGTGACCAAGGTATCATGCTCAATTACGTCAACTATTCCGATATTAACGACAATATTATCAACAAAGCTGGTAAATGCGTATTCGCCTATAACGCCAACTTCAATAAAATTTTTGACAACCATTTTGAAAACTGTCAAATCGGTATTCACTTTACCGCGGCCATTGAAGGCACAAGCCTGTTCAATAATTCGTTTATCAACAACGAAAGCCAAGTCAAATACGTCAGCACCCGTTTCCTTGATTGGGGAGAGGGCGGACGAGGCAATTATTGGAGCGACAACAGCGCATTCGATCTTGATGGCGATGGTTTTGGCGACAACGCCTATCGACCGAACGGCATCATCGATCAAATCATTTGGCGCGCTCCCGTGTCCCGTTTGCTGATGAACAGTCCTGCCGTCAGTATTGTCAAATGGGCACAATCACAGTTCCCCGCTATTTTGCCGGGCGGCGTCATCGACAGTAAGCCATTGATGAAACCGATCAGCAACAAAACAAGTACCAAATACGAAGCCATGAAGGATGAGCTGTTGCACGAAGCCAATACGCGCCAATCCAATTGGAGTAATGCCGAAAACGGATCTTTGAATTAAACATGTTTTCAGACGGCCTTTTGAATGAGGCCGTCTGAAACGGCACAAAGGAATTATTCATGACCAACCACGTCGAATTAAGAAACGTGACTAAACATTTCGGCAGTCAAAAAGCCGTCAACCAAGTCGATTTAGTCCTCAAAGCAGGCGAAAGCGTCGGCATGGCAGGGCATAACGGTGCAGGCAAATCCACCATCATGAAGCTGATACTCGGCCTGATTACGCCGACCGAAGGCGAAGTCATGTTGCTGGGCGAGCGTACCGGCAGCAAGGAAGGCGCACTGCTTCGTAGCCAAATCGGCTACCTACCTGAAACCGTCGCGCTTCATCCTTCATTGACTGGCATTGAAACCATGGATTTCTATGCCAAGCTGAAAAAACAGCCCTTGAGTAAAAACCGTGAGTTGTTGGAACGCGTCGGCATTTCTCAAGCGGCACGCCGCCGTGTCGGCACTTACTCCAAAGGTATGCGCCAACGTCTCGCTTTGGCACAAGCCTTATTGGGCGAGCCTAAAGTCTTATTGTTTGACGAACCGACCACGGGCCTTGACCCGGCTTCACGCCAAATGTTTTACGAAGTCGTGCGCGAGCTGAATGGACGCGGTGCAACCGTATTGCTCAGCACGCACGCGCTTGCCGAACTCGATGGCCACGCCGACCGCATTATCGTCATGAAAAACGGCGTGAAAGTTGCCGATGGCAGCATGGATGAGCTGCATGTCCAAAGTGGTTTGCCGTTGACCGTCAATGTCCGTTTGAAAGAAGCGCGTCCGTTGAGCGAGCGTTGGCAGCCGCTTTCAGACGGCCTGTCGTATAAAGCGCAATGTAAAGCCGAAGAGCGTATGGGACTTTTGAGCGAATTGGGTGATTTGGGCAACCTTGCCTATATCGATATCCATACCCCGACACTTGACGATATGTACGCACAATTCTTAAAAAGGGAAGACGTATGAACCCCGTTTGGATTATTACCGGCAAAGAAGTCCGCGACAGCCTGCGCAACCGTTGGGTTCTCGCCGCCGCGCTCCTGCTTGCCGCGCTTGCCCTGTCATTGGGTTTCCTGGGCAGCTCGCCTACCGGCACAGTCAAAGTCGATCCGTTGACTGTTACCGTTGTCAGCCTCTCCAGCCTGTCGATTTTTCTGATTCCGCTGATTGCGATGTTGCTCTCTTATGATGCGCTGATTGGCGAAATCGAACGCGGTACGATGGCACTGTTGTTGAGCTATCCGATTTCGCGCAACCAAATCCTCGCCGGCAAATTTATCGGCCATCTCATCATCCTTGCCCTTGCTACTACGGCAGGCTACGGATTGGCAGGCATTACCCTTCAGCTTGCCAACGGCAGCTTTGACCTTGGCGCATGGAAACCTTTTGCCCTCCTGATTGTTGCCAGCGTGATTCTTGGTGCAGCCTTTTTGTCTATGGGTTATTTGATCAGCGCGAAAGTCAAAGAACGCGGTACTGCCGCCGGTATCGCCATCGGCGTATGGCTGTTTTTTGTGGTGATTTTTGATATGGCGCTTTTGGGTATTTTGGTTGCCGATACCGAACAAGTCATTACCGCGCCTGTTGTAGAAACCATTCTCTTGTTCAATCCTTCCGACATTTACCGTCTGCTCAACCTGACCGGCTATGAAAACACCGCCATGTACGCAGGTATGGCCGGTTTGAGCGATCAAATCAGCCTGACTATGCCGGTTTTGCTGACGGCGCAGGTATTATGGGTTATCATTCCCTTGGTCTTAGCCGCCTGGATTTTCGGAAAGAGACAAATATGAGAAAAATATTATTTACAGCATTCACCATCCTTGCTTTATCTGCTTGTAGCAAACAGGAAAATACTCCTCCGCCTGCGCCCCAACAAATCAGCGACAGCGCAGTCGGTCATTACTGCAGCATGAATTTGACCGAACACAACGGTCCTAAAGCGCAAATCTTCTTGAACGGCAAACCTGACAAACCGGTTTGGTTTTCCACCATCAAGCAGATGTTCGGCTACACCAAGCTGCCTGAAGAGCCTAAAGGCATTAATGCCATCTATGTTACCGATATGGGCAAAGTCAAAGATTGGGAAAAACCCAATGCCGACGCCGAATGGATAGATGCGAAAAAAGCCTATTATGTCATCGAAAGCAGCTTTATCGGCGGCATGGGTGCGGAAGACGCGCTTCCGTTTGCCGACAAGGCTCAGGCTGAAAAATTCGCCAAAGAAAAAGGCGGCAGAGTAGTCGGTTTTGCAGAGATGCCCGACGAATACATTTTTAAATAAAACAATCAATAAAAGGCCGTCTGAAACAGTTTCAGACGGCCTTTGCGTTGGAAGCTGCCGATTGATGATTTAATAAATGCGGCTTTCAATGTAAAGATAAAAAATCCAAGGAATACTTTATGTCCACCCCTTTAACGCGCCGCCGTTTCCTTACCATCGCTGCCACACTTGCCGCTGGTGTCGGTATTCCCTTTGCCATTAGCCGCAAAACTAATCAGCCGACTCATTCGGCTAGCCCGAATCAAGAAGAGCAGCCAGTTATTTGGAGAGGCATTGCATTGGGTTCGGGTGCAGAGTTGCGTTTGTTCGGCGTTGAGCGCAAGCAGGCGGAAATATTGGTCAACAAAGTATTGGCGGAAGTTTCACGGTTGGAAAAAATCTTCAGCCTGTATCGGGACGACAGCCTGATCAGCCGTTTAAATCGAGAAGGCCGTCTGAAAAATCCGCCATCCGATTTTTTGCAGCTGCTCAGCATCAGCCGAGATATCCATCAGCTGACGCAGGGTGCATTTGATCCCAGCATTCAGCCTTTGTGGAATCTGTATGCCGACCATTTCAGGCGAAACCCCAAAACCGAAACGCCGCCATCCGAACGCAGTATCAAAGACACGCTCAAATTAGTGGATTTCAACAAAGTCGATTTTGATACCAAAGAAATCCGTTTTGCCCAAAAAGGCATGGGCTTGTCACTCAACGGCATTGCGCAGGGTTATATCACTGATAAAGTAGTCGAATTATTAAAGCAGCAAGGCGTTACCCAAGCATTGATTGATATGGGGGAGATTTACGGCTTTGATAATGCCAACCAGCGCGAGTGGAATGTCAGCATTCGCAATCCTGACCAAGAAGACCAAATCCTGACCACCATTGCCATGAAAAACCAAGCCTTTGCCACATCGGGCGGCTATGGCACGGTAATGGACGAAGCTGCCAAATTTACCCATCTTTTTGATCCGCGTACAGGCGGAAGCCAACCGCGTTATAAAAGCATGAGCGTCATGGCGGAGAGTGCGGCGGTTGCCGATGCCTTTTCTACAGCGTTCTCCATTATGGATGAGGCAGCCATCCGTACTGCGGCTCAAGTTAAAAAGGCACAGGTTTGGCTGGTAATGCCGAATAATGAATTGAAGAAGATTGGAAGTTGAGGAGAAGGGCGGCCTTGCCTTCGATTTTGACTATGTGTATAGGGTAGGGAAGGCTTGATTGCTGAAAAAATGGAAGATAAAAAAGAAGGGCTGCCCAAGGGGGCAACCCTGAAACTCTTGCAGCTGGGAGTAATTAGCAAGAGATTACGACACTTAAAACAAAAATTCACTCATTTCAAAGCACGAAGCTTTAATATCTAAGCAATACGGTATTTCGACCGCTCAAACCCCTTCGATACGGAGAAACACAACATACTATAGGAAAATCCGACAAAGTGGTTTGAAGCAATTCAGATGAACGGTCTGCAATGCAGATAACCGGATGTCTTTAGATGAACGGTATAATATCAGGATAAGCGGAACATTACTAGTGAATATTATAAAAAAGTAGAATAATTCATTTAGTGATTGATTATATTGAATAAAAACATGATTCCTTATTGAACTTTTTTAAAACATATTGATTTGGTTTAAAAAGGGAATTGTGTAAGTATTTGGCGTTAATCAAAAAACTTGTTTCAAGCTTTGGGAATAGATAATCAATAGAAAAAGGCCGTCTGAATGTTCAGACGGCCTTTTTCAAAAAGTTACTTATTTGGTTGCAGAAGCAGTAGAAGCAGCTTCGGCTTGAGCGCCTGCAGCTGCGTTTTCACCCCATGCAGCAGGATATTTGTAACCGGCAAAGCGTTTTTGCGAGTAGGCTTTGAACTCGTCAGAGTTGTAGGCTTCGGCTACATCTTTCAGCCATTGGCTGTCTTTGTCGGCAGTGCGGACGGCAGACCAGTTAACGTAGGCAAAGCTTGGCTCTTGGAACAGGGCTTCAGTCAGTTTCATGCCGCTGCTCATGGCGTAGTTGCCGTTAACGATGGCAAAGTCAACGTCGGCACGGCTGCGTGGCAGTTGGGCGGCTTCAAGCTCTACGATTTGGATGTTTTTCGGATTTTCGGCAATATCGTTTTTAGAAGCAGTCAGCGGATCAACGTCGGCTTTCAGTTTAATCCAGCCCAATTCGTTCAACATTACCAATGCACGGGCAAAGTTAGATGGGTCGTTAGGTGCAGAAACGCTGGCACCGTCTTTCACTTCGTCCAAAGATTTCAGTTTGCCAGGGTACAGGCCCAAAGGTGCAGTCGGTACTTGGAAGGCTTTAACGATGTCCAGTTTGTGTTCTTTTTTGAAGTCGTCCAGATAAGGTTTGTGTTGAAAGATGTTGATGTCCAATTCGCCTTCAGCCAAAGCAAGGTTGGGGCGGACATAGTCGGTGAACTCGATCAGTTTGACTTTATAGCCTTTTTTCTCCAAAGCCGGTTGGATTTGGTCTTTTACCATATCACCGAAGTCGCCGACGGTTGTACCGAAGACGATTTCTTTTTTCTCTGCGCCGTTGTCGGCAGAGGAAGCGGCAGAAGCAGCAGGCGCGCTGTCTTTTTGACCGCCGCAGGCAGCCAGTACGATGGCGAGCGCAGCGGCTGAAAGGGTTTTGAAGAATGTGTTGATTTGCATATTTTGCTCCTGATGGATGATAAAACGGTTTCAGACGGCCTCAAGCTGCCGCCGTCAAAAAAGAGGGATTGTAAATCTATTTTGGAAATATGAGGATGTTTTTTGTAAATTTATTTGGAATATATATCCTAATATGTTCTAAATAGATAACAGGCCGTCTGAAAAATAGTAAGTCCATTTCAGACGGCCTAGTTTGTTTAACGTTTATCCAGTTTGCGTGCCAATCTGTTGCCGATACCTTGAATCAGGATAACGAGTAAAACCAGGATGGCGACGATGAAGATGATGACTTCCATTTGATAGCGGTAGTAGCCGTAACGGATGGCAAGGTCGCCCAAACCGCCGCCGCCAATCATGCCTGCCGCCGCGCTGTACGACAGAAGGCCGATAGCCAGTACGGTAATGCTGGAAACCATACCTGCGCGCGCTTCATTCAAAAGCACTTTGCAGATGATGCTCATGGGCGAGGCACCCATTGCGGAGGCCGCTTCAATCACGCCTCTGGGTACTTCGCGCAGGTTTTGCTCGACTAGACGGGCGAAGTAGAACAAGCCGGATACGCTCAATACCAATGAGGCGGCAACCGGGCCGATGGTCGTACCGATGATGGCGCGTGTAACAGGAATCATGGCAATCATCAGGATGACGAAAGGGAATGCGCGCATCAGGTTGACCAGGTTGTCCAAAAATAAATTCAGCTGTTTGTTGTAGTGCAACTGATGACTTGACGTCACAAACAGCAATACGCCCAAAATCGTACCGAAGATAACGGCAAAAGTAGTCGATAGGCCGACCATAATAAAGGTTTCGCCCAAGGCTTGGATAATTTCGCCTTTCATGCTGACGATGGTCTCAACAGCACTTTCAAATGTTAAATCTGCCATATTAGTCCTCTCGAATCAGCTCTTGCCCGATTTCGGATTGGGCATGGATTTGGTTGCCGCGTACTTCAACAATTTCTACTACTTTCCCTTTATCCAAGAGGGCGGCGCGGTCGCACAGGCGGCGGATGACGCTCATTTCGTGGGTTACGATGACGATGGTAACGTTGAAGCGTTTGTTGATGTCTTCCAAACATTCCAAGACGCTGCGCGTGGTAGCGGGGTCGAGGGCGGAAGTGGGTTCGTCGGCGAGGATGATTTGGGGTTTGGGCGCGAGCGCGCGGGCGATGCCGACGCGCTGTTTCTGACCGCCGGAAAGCTGGGCGGGGTAGTGGTCGGCGCGTTCGGTCAGGCCGACGATTTCAAGGCATTCTTTAACGCGTTCTTTGATTTTTTCAGACGGCCATCCGGCGATTTCCAAAGGAAAGGCAACATTGTCGGCGACGGTGCGGTTGCTCAAAAGATTGAACTGCTGAAACACCATGCCGATATTCTGCCGCGCCTGACGCAATGCGGCGGCATCAAGCGCGGTCAGCTCTTGTCCGCACACATTGACCCTGCCGCTGTCGGGACGTTCCAACAGGTTAATCAGGCGCAACAGGGTGGATTTGCCCGCGCCGGAATAGCCCATCAGGCCGAAGATTTCACCGTCTTGGATTTCGAGGCTGGTCGGCTCGACGGCGGCAAAACGGGTTTTGTCGCGCGTTTGGTAATGTTTGGAAACGTTGTCCAAAATAATCATAAATACTTCCTGATACTTCCGGAAAAAAAGAAGCCCGATGCTGTACACAACGGGCTTGGATATAAAGAAAGGAATAAAAACAGCAGAAAATGAAAATACGCTTTAGCTGTTTATGCCCGCAAGCTGTGTCAAATCGGCAATGTTAACTCATATACGACTATAATCAAAATCGGTAAATTTGTCAAGTTTTGATATGATTTGTAATTTTAAAATAATAAATTGTCAGTTTATTTGCCGAAAAGCTCCGCCACCATGCGGGCTTCTTCCTCGGTATAAGCCGCGCCGTTGAGCTTGGTGGTCAGGATAAATTCGCCGCTTAACCCTTGTTCGGCGCAGGTTTCGTGCCAGCCTTGCAGCTGTTCTTCGTCGCTGGCTTTACGTTTCAGACGACCTATGGTTTGTGCGGCCTGTTTGGTTTGTTCGTTCATTAGCGTTCCTTAGCGTTCCTTAACAAAGGGAAGCAAAGGGCAAAGGTCGTCTGAAAACGGTTTTCAGACGACCTTTGCTATTCCTCTTTACACCGTTTGCGAATATTGGGCTTTGGTTTCCCTGTGGCGCAGGTGGTAGTCGAACACCATGGCGATATTGCGTATCAGGAAGCGGCCTTTGGGGGTAACGGTCAGTCCGTGCGGTTTCAGGCGGACGAGTCCGAGGGAGGCAAGTTGTTCCAAGTCGGCAAGTTCGTCTTTGAAATAGCGGTCGAACGGGATACCGAACACGCTTTCGTAGATTCGGTAATCCAAGGAGAAACGGCACATCAAATCTTGGATGATATTGCGGCGCAAAAGGTCGTCCTGATTGAGTTGGTAGCCGCGCATGATGGGCAGGTGTCCGGCATCGAGCGCGGCATAGTAGGCGTCGATGTCGCGTTCGTTTTGGGAGTAGGTGCTGCCGATTTTGCCGATGGAAGATATGCCGATGGCGACCAAATCGCAGTCCGCGTAGGTCGAGTAGCCTTGGAAGTTGCGCTGGAGGAAGCCTTCTTTGAGGGCGATGGAAAGTTCGTCATCGGGTTTGGCGAAGTGGTCCATACCGATGAAGACGTAACCGCGTTCGGTCAGGGTTTGGACGCAGTATTGCAGCATATCGAGTTTTTCTTCGCTGCCGGGAACGGCTTCGGTATCGATACGGCGTTGCGGCTTGAAGATATGCGGTAGATGGGCATAGTGATAAAGGGCAAGGCGGTCGGGATCGAGCGACAAGACAGTGTCGATGGTGGTTTTGATGCTTTCGGCGGTTTGGTGCGGCAGGCCGTAAATCAAATCGACGCTGACGGATTTGAACCCGGCTTCGCGGGCGGCATCGATGACTTCTTTGGTTTCGTCGTAGCTTTGGATGCGGTTGACCGCTGCCTGCACTTTGGGATCAAAGTCCTGAATACCGACGCTCATGCGGTTGAAGCCGAGCTTGCCGAGCATGAGGACAGTTTCGCGGCTGACTTTTCGCGGATCGATTTCGATGGAGTATTCGCCGCCGGGGATAAGTTGGAAATGTTTGCGTATCATGCGGAATACGCGTTCGATTTGGTCGTCGCTCAAGAAAGTCGGCGTACCGCCGCCGAAGTGCAGTTGCGCGAGCTGATGCCGTCCGCCTAGATGCGGGGCGAGCAGCTCCATTTCTTTTTCAAGGTATTCGATGTAGGCATCGGCGCGGCTTTTGTCTTTGGTGATGATTTTATTGCAGCCGCAGTAGTAACAAATGGTGTTGCAGAAGGGGATGTGGATATAAAGCGAAAGGGGCTTGTTCAAAGCCCCCATACCGCGCTGATTCAAGGCATTGATATATTCGGCTTCGCGAAATCCGTCATGAAAACGGTCGGCTGTGGGGTAGGAAGTGTAGCGCGGACCGCTGGAAGGAAGGCTGGCGATGAGTTCGCGGTCGAACTCAGGCTTGTCATCGTTTCTATTGTAATTATTTTGTATCGGTATTACTTTCATGGCGTGTGCGTGATTAGAGTAATGAAGTTAGGCAATTTTCGGATAGTTTGGTAGAATGCCACAGTATGATAAACCTGTCTTGATATGTGTCAATAACTTACGTAATCATGACAGGATAAAAACCTTAATTTTAAGGGTGTTTTATGACCACACACAATGCTATGCATCAGATGAAAACCCTGTGTTCTTCCTGTTCGCTGCGTGAACTCTGCCTGCCTGTCGGGCTTTTGCCCAATGAGTTTGCCCAATTGGACGCGGTCATCCGACAGAGCCGCCGCTTGAAGAAGGGTGAATATCTGTTCCGCACCGGTGAGCCTTTCGCGTCGCTGTTTGCCATCCGTGCCGGTTTTTTCAAAACCACGGTTGCCAGCCAGGACGGCCGCGATCAGGTTACCGGTTTTTTTATGTCCGGCGAACTCATCGGTATGGACGGCATTTGTTCCCATATCCACAGCTGCGACGCAGTGGCTTTGGAAGACAGCGAAGTGTGTGAGCTGCCCTTCACCCACATCGAAGAGCTGGGACACAATATCCCCAGCCTGAGAAGCCATTTTTTCCGGTTGATGAGCCGCGAAATAGTGCGCGACCAAGGCGTGATGCTGCTTTTGGGCAATATGCGCGCCGAAGAACGCCTGGCGGCGTTTTTGCTTAACTTGTCCCAACGCCTTTATTCGCGCGGATTTGCCGCCAACGATTTCATCCTGAGAATGTCGCGCGAAGAAATCGGCAGCTATTTAGGGCTGAAGCTCGAAACCGTCAGCCGCACGCTGTCCAAGTTCCATCATGAAGGTTTGATTTCGGTCGAACACAAACACATTAAAATCCTCGACTCGCAAAACCTCAAAAAAATGGTATCCGGCTGTTCACACGCCATCTGATTGATACCGAGACTATTTTTAAACAGAACTCAAGGTCGTCTGAAAAAATTTCAGACGACTTTTTCCATGCCTTTAACTTGTAGCATCTTCAGCATAATCAGCCCATTGGGCAGCCCAATCTTTCAATAAACGGTGGCGTTTTTCAAATGTCCGACGCAAGGTTGGTAATCCGATTAGCCGGTCAACCGTTTTTCCCAGCCCGAAAGTAAATTCCACCGTATCCGTCACACAGGTACGTCCTCCGGAGATTTGAATTCATGCGTATGGCGGAAGGCGCGGTAAATCCCTTTTAACATTAAGTCGGTAAACGATTGGTTCGGCTCAAGCGAAATGATTTCGGCACGATGCCGCAACCAAATCCCGCAAACTCTGTATCTGAAATCCAAAATATCTCCCCGCGCCCAGTATTCCTTTTCCGACAGCCATTGCACGTCAAACGGAAATTGGCAGGCAAATCCGTGTCGGGAAGTGCAGTAGCGGAATATCGGTTCGAGCGGCGCATCCAGCCAGACACTGCGGGTATAAGTCAGCATGATATCGACCGTTGTGGGTAAAGATGGGGATGTTGATAAGAGTGGTGCGGTTGGTATCAGTTCATAATGGTATTGAACGGCGTGGGTTGGTTTGTATGGATAATGGAATAAATAAAGGTCGTCTGAAAATTTTCAGACGACCTTATTTTATAAATTCGAATCAGCAATTCTATGCCATTGTTTCCGCATATGGGGGAATTGCGATGCGAGGATTTCCTAGTTTAATCTGCGGTATGTTTGGCGGGTATTCAGTCCAGCATCACCAAAAGTTCTTCTTCGCTCAATACTGCGACACCCAAGGCATTGGCTTTTTCCAGCTTGCTGCCGGCGGCTTCTCCGGCGACGACGTAATCGGTTTTTTTGGACACGCTGCCGGAAACTTTGCCGCCTGCTGCTTCGATTAAGGCTTGGGCTTGGTCGCGTTTGAGGGTGGGGAGGGTACCGGTTAACACGAAGGTTTTGCCTGCTACGGCTTCGTTGAGGCCGTCTGAAACAGTTTCGTCTTGATTTTCAGACGGCGTTTGGGCGAAGAAGGTTTTCAGGTTTTCGAGCAGGGCGACGTTTTGTGCTTCGCTGCGCCATGTTTGCCAGTCGGCGGGGAGGGCTTTGTCGGTTTGCAGGCCCTCTATGCTTTTGCCGGCGAGTTCCCATAAGGCTTGGGCTTTGTTTTCGCTGATTTTGAAACCGGGCAGGCGGGCAATCCAGCGTTGCGGCTCGGCATGGCGGGCGGGTGGGATGGTAACGGCTTGGGTTTGCGGGGCAACGCCTGCGGCGAGCAGCTCGTCTATCATTGCCTGCTGCGCGTCTTGGGCGAAGAAGTGGGCGATGGAGCGGGCGACGACGGTGCCGATGTCGGGCAGGCAGGCGAGGATGGGTTCGGGTGCGCGGCGGACGTGTTCCAGCGATCCGAATGCCTGTGCCAGCGTTTTGGCGGTGCGTTCGCCGACGTGGCGGATGCCGAGCGCGAACAGGAAGCGGGCGAGTTCGGGCGTTTTGCTGGTTTCTATGCCTGCAAGGATGTTTTCCGCCCACTTGGTCGGCTGTTTTTTGCTGTTTGGGGTGTTGGATTCAGATAGGTCACCTGAAACCGTTTCTACGTCGCCGTTTTCGTTTTCAGACGACGCTTTATCCGCCGTTTCCTTCATTTTTTGCAAGGTCGGGATGTCGAGGCGGTAGAGGTCGGCGAAATGGCGGACGAGGTCTTGGGCGACAAGTTGCTCGATTTGTTTTTGACCGAGTCCGTCGATGTCCATGGCTTTGCGCGAGGCGAAGTGGATTAAGCCTTGTGCGCGTTGTGCCTGACAAAGCATACCGCCGCTGCATCGGGCGACAGCTTCGCCTTCTTCGCGTTCGATTTCGCTGCGACAGATGGGGCAGTGGGTTGGCAGGCGGTAGGGCTTGTGGAGCGGAACGGATTGGGTTTGGTTTGCGGACGGTGTTTCGGCAAACAAGTCGTCTTGTTGCTGCTTGAGGTCGTCTGAAACGGCAACGGCGGTTTCCTGCATCGGGCGGCGTTCGAAAATCACGCGCACGACTTCGGGAATCACGTCTCCGGCGCGGCGCACGACGACGGTATCGCCGACGCGCACGTCTTTACGCGATACTTCGTCCTGATTGTGCAGGGTGGCGTTGGTGACGGTTACGCCGCCGACGAATACGGGTTGCAGGCGGGCGACGGGGGTAACGGCGCCGGTGCGCCCTATTTGCACGTCTATGGCTTCGACGACGGTCAGGGCTTCTTCGGCGGGGAATTTGTGGGCAATCGCCCAGCGCGGCGCGCGGGAGATGAAGCCGAGTTCGCGCTGTTGTGCCAAGCTGTTGACTTTGACCACCATGCCGTCGATTTCGTAGGGCAGCTCAGGGCGTTTTTGCTGCATTTGTTCGTAAAACGCCAATACTTCGTCGATATTTTTGAAACAGCCGAAATTGCCGTTAGGCAGGCTGAAACCGAGTTCTTGGAAATAGGCGAGTTCTTGGATGTGTTCTTCAGCTTCGAAACCGCCTTGCTGACGGGCAACGGAGTAGGGGAAAAAGTGCAGTTTGCGCTGCGCAGTGATGCGCGAATCGAGTTGGCGCAGGCTGCCGGCGGCGGCGTTGCGCGGATTGGCAAAGGGTTTTTGCCCGTTTTCGGTTTGCCTTTTATTGAGGGCGGCGAAATCGGCTTTTAGCATCAGCACTTCGCCGCGCACTTCGATGAGTTCGGGCGGATTTTCGCCGTGCAGCCGCAGGGGGATATTAGATACGGTTTTGACATTTTGGGTAACGTCTTCGCCTGTCGTGCCGTCGCCTCGTGTCGCAGCCTGTACCAATACGCCGTCGCGGTAGAGCAGGCTGATGGCGAGGCCATCGAATTTGGGTTCGATAACGTATTCGGGATTACTGCCGTCCAAACCGTCGCGCACGCGTTGGTCGAAAGCGTACATTTCGGCATGGTCGAACACGCCGTTTTCATCTTGCGGGGAAAAGGCGTTGGTCAGCGACAGCATCGGCACTTCGTGGCGCACTTCGGCAAATCCCGCCAAAGGCTCGCCGCCGACGCGCTGGGTCGGACTGTCGGGCAGTTTGAGTTCGGGATGGTTTCGTTCCAACGCTTCGAGTTCGCGGAATAATTTGTCGTATTCGGCATCGGGTACGCTGGGCGCGTCGAGGGTGTAGTATTCGTAGGCGTAGCGGTTGAGGAGGTCGGCGAGGTGGCGGATGTGTTGTGCGGTCGGATTCATGGCGGAGGGTTTTCAGACGACCTTCGTCTGATACGGGCAAAGGTCGTCTGAAAAATGATAGGTTGAAAACGGCTGAATTTTACCCGAAAAAAAGCGGATATGCCGTAACGACATATCCGCTTTGATTGGATTCGATTTTAGGAGAACAGGCGCAGGGCTTGTTTGCTGCCGGGTTTGATGCCGACTTTGACCATTTCCTCCTGACGCGCCAAGACGTAATTGCGAATGTCTTTGAGCCATTGGGTAGAAACTTCTTCCATTTTGTCGTTGACCAAATCCAAGCCCAACTGACCGGAGAGGCGTACCGCCAAGTCCATGAAGAGGTCGAAGGTTTTTTCGCCGGCGGGCGCATGAGGGATGTCGAGCAACATGCTGAAGCCTTTGTAGGACTGGTTGTCCAGAAGGGCGTTGGTAAACGCGTCGCCTGTGAGACTGTGGATGGCAAACATCGGGCTGCCGGTTTGTCCGGTGTAGTGGAATGCGCCGTCTTCGCCCAACACGAAGCCGAGGTTTTCAACAGAAGCGCGCAGTTCGACGCCGCTGATGTTACTGTGTGAAACCAAGTGGATGGCGATGGTTTGATCGACGCGGGCGCAGAAGGTATCCAATGCCTGCGCGACTTCGGTAAACGCTGCCAAATCGGTGTGAAGGACTTTGCCGCCCATCAGTTGGGCGAAGGTGTCAACCTGTTGGTTGAACTGTTGCAATTCTTCTTGGGTTGCCAAACCGTTGCGGCTGACTGCTTGCAGGCCGACGACGAAACCTTGGTAATACACGCTCGGAATCGGTTCGGCAACTTGGAAGCGGTCGTCCATGGTGCAGCCGATGATTTGGAAACGGTGGCGGTTGGACAGGCGGGGCAGGGCGTGCAGCTCTTGCGCTTCGGAGAGGGCGATGTAGGCGAGGTAGTCGAAGCGCGGGTCAAACCACGGCAATTCGACTTGAGACAATTCGTCCAAGCTGACCAAAGGCTGGTTGCCGGCGGCCGGCAGGTTGACCGGCTCGTCGCTGGCGGCTTGGGTGGTGATTTCGTTGTTCAGGCCGATGACGGTATGCTGTACCGGCTCGTCGGTGAAGTCGTCTTCAATCGCCAACTCGACATCGGTTTTGATGGCGGAAGGCTTGGCAAGCTTGGCTTTGGCGGCGAAGATTTCGTCTTGTTCTTGCAGGTTGCGCAGCGCGGCTTCTTGGGCTTTGTTCGCTTTTTTGACGAACAGGCCTTTGCCGCCGGATTCTTTGCCGTCGCGCACATGGCTGGTTTTACTGTTCAGGAGCGCGTCTTTGTCGGAGTGGCCGAACTGTTCGCGTACCTGTTTGCGGTATTGGTTTTCTTGATACATATTGTAGGCGATGACGGCAAGGATGACTGCCAAGCCTAAGACAATGAAAATCATGGGTAATCACTTTTTTGTAAGAGCGGCATTCCGTCTTCGTTGCCCGGGCGGATTTGCCTTTGGGCGGTATGCGGAATCGTATTGCCGCAAGTAAGTTCGTCGGAGTCGGACACGGATTGTCCCGTATGGATGCTCGATTATAACGAAAATAAACTTTTCTGACAGCAAATGCCGCGAATGATAGCTCAAAATGGGGCAGGGTCGTCTGAAAAATGCTATATGGCATTTTTGAGCGATTAACGGACAACTGGAAAACCTGCCGCCTGCAATCTTTGCCAATCGAAAAAGTGGCCGGGATCGGTTTTGCGGTCGGGCGCAATGTCTTGATGGCCGGTAACGGCGGTGATGGGATAATGCCCAACCAACGCTTTCAACAGAGTTTCCAGCGTTTGATATTGTGCTTCAGTAAACGGCTCGAAATCGCAGCCTTCCAATTCGATACCGACCGAAAACGCATTGCACTTTTCGCGTCCGCGAAACGACGATACGCCTGCGTGGTATGCCATATCGTCGCAAGAAACGAACTGCACCGCCTCGCCCTCGCGGGTAATCAAAAAGTGGCTGGAAACGCGCAAGGTGTGGATGACGCTGAAAAACGGATGTTCATCGGGGTCGATGCGGTTGGTAAACAGTTTTTCCACCGCGCCCGTCCCATATTCGGAAGGCGGCAGCGAAATATTGTGTAAAACCACCAGCGATACGCTTTCTGATTCTGCCCGCGGTTCGAAGTTCGGCGAAAACGCGCGGCGCGCAGGCTGCCACCAGCCTTGTTGCCAGTCAATGTCTTGGCATTCGGACGGAAGATTCATAATTCAGACGACCCTTTATTTCAGACGACCACTGAGGCGGAAAAAATATACGTCGGGCGGGTGTGCGGGAATGGGGTGCGCATTTCGGTTATACTGTCGCCCGACGTTCACAAATCAAAAATCCTACCATGCTGAAAAAAATGTTGAAATGGTTTGCGGTATTTTTTGTTGCCGTTGCCGCCGTGTTCGCCGCCTTGCTGTTTGTTCCCAAAGACAACGGTAAAGCATACCGTATCAAAATCGCCAAAAACCAAGGCATCTCTTCCGTCAGCCGTACGCTTGCCGAAGACGGAATCGTTTACAACCGCCACGTTTTGGTCGCAGCCGCCTACATGATAGGCGCACACAACAAACTCAATGCAGGCTCATACCGCCTTCCTTCCAACATTTCCGCATGGGGCATTTTGCAGAAAATCCGCAGCGGCAGACCCGATGCCGTTACGGTTCAAATCGTCGAAGGTTCGCGTTTTGCCACGATGCGTAAAATCATCGACAACACCCCCGACATCGAACACAAAACACGCGGCTGGAGCGATGCGGAACTCATGCAGGCAATTGCCCCCGACGCGCTCAGCAGCAATCCCGAAGGTCAGTTTTTCCCCGACAGCTATGAAATTGACGCAGGCAGCAGTGATTTGCAAATCTACCAAACCGCTTATCAAACCATGCAACGTCGTCTGAACGATGCTTGGGAAGATCGCCAAAGCAGATTGCCCTACAAAAATCCGTATGAAATGCTCATTATGGCGAGCCTGATTGAAAAAGAAACCGCCCACGAAGACGATCGCGCCCATGTTGCTTCCGTATTCGTCAACCGCCTCAACATCGGCATGCGCCTGCAAACCGACCCGACCGTGATTTACGGCATGGGAAGCGCGTACAAAGGCAAAATCCGCAAAGCCGACCTCCAGCGCGATACGCCGTATAACACCTACACCCGCAGCGGTTTAACCCCGACGCCCATCGCCTTGCCGAGCAAAGCCGCCCTTGAGGCCGCCGCACATCCGTCGAATGAAAAATACCTCTATTTCGTCTCCAAAATGGACGGCACCGGCTTGAGTCAGTTCAGCCATAATCTGGAAGAACACAATGCCGCCGTACGCAAATATATTTTGAAAAAATAAGCCGAACTAAGCTTCAAAAGCATAAAGGTCGTCTGAAACCTGATCTTCGGTTTCAGACGACCTTTTATCTTTCGCAAGCCTTAAGCTGCTTCCCAGTAATCGATGTAAAGCTGCAATTCCATCTGATTGCGCCACTCGTTTGCCACAGGGCGGTAAACCGTGCGGATGTATTCGGGGATGTCTTCGCTGCACCGCCAAAACATGGCTTCAAATTCGTAGCCGTCTTTTTGCAGCCAGACTTTTTTATGTTTGCCCTCCGCGCCCAAAGGTTGCTGGCGGATGACGTGAAATTCGTCGGTAAAGCTCGGCGGCGCGAAGCCTTGTCCCCAAACATGGCGGGCGAGGTTTTGTGCCTGTTCCAACGTGATGTCGCAGGCTTTCAGGCTGCCGTCGGTGATGAAGGTTTGCGATAAGTCGTCTTCGCAGACCATTTCGCGCACGGCTTCTTCAAAGGCCGTCTGAAACGCGGGAATGTTGTGTTCGAGTATGCTCAAGCCCGCCGCCATCGCGTGTCCGCCGAATTTCAAAATCAAATCAGGGTGGCGTTTGGACACCAAATCCAAAGCGTCGCGCAGGTGCAGGTTGGGAATGGAACGCCCCGATCCGCGCACTTCGCCGTTGTCCGCCGGAGCGAATACGATGGTCGGGCGGTAGAAGCGGTCTTTGAGGCGGCTGGCGACGATGCCGACCACGCCTTGATGAAAATCGTCGCGGTAGGCGACCAGGGTCGTCTGACCTGAAGGCAGACTTTCGGGAAAGGCGTTCAACGCGTCTTGCAACATGGACTGCTCGATTTCGCGGCGTTCAATGTTGAGGTCGTTCAACTGCGCCGCCAATGCCTGCGCTTCTGCGTCGTCGCGCGCCAACAGGCAGGCAATGCCGACCGACATATCATCGAGCCGTCCGGCGGCATTAATGCGCGGACCCAGTGCGAAACCCATATCGAAAGGCTGCGCTTTGCGCCAGTCGCGCCGCGCCACTTCAAACAAGGCGCGGATGCCGGGACGCATCTTGCCGGAGCGCATCCGTTTCAAGCCTTGCGACACGAGGATACGGTTGTTGTGGTCGAGGGGAACGACATCGGCTACGGTGCCGAGTGCGACCAAATCCAAAAGTTCGCCCAGATTCGGCTCTTTCAGGCCGTCTGAAAAATAATTGCGACGGCGCAGTTCGGCACGCAAAGCCATCAATACATAAAAAATCACGCCCACGCCCGCCAGGCTTTTACTTGGGAAGCCGCAGCCTTTTTGGTTCGGATTGACGATGATGCAGTCGGGTACGGTTTCAGCGGGCAGGTGGTGGTCGGTAACGATCACGTCCAAACCCAATTCCTGCGCCCGCGCCACGCCTGCGATGCTGGCGATGCCGTTATCGACCGTAATCAGCAAATCCACGCCTTGCGCGGCGGCGATTTCGGCAAGCTCGGGCGTCAAGCCGTAGCCGTGTTCGAAGCGGTTGGGTACGAGGAAATCCACCGCCGCGCCCATCGCCGCCAAGCCGCTCATGCCGACGGAGCAAGCGGTCGCGCCGTCGGCATCGTAGTCGGCGACAATCAGGATTTTTTCCTTGCGCTCGATGGCATCCGCCAAACGGCGGGCGGCAGCTTCGCAGTTCGTCAGCGATTGATAAGGCAGAAGACCGGCGAGTTTGTCGTCCAATTCGGCGGGACTCTGCACGTCGCGCGAGGCGCACAGCCGGGCGATTAAAGGGTCGGCGCCGGCGGTGAGCAAATCATCGAGGACGTTTTGGTTGATGGGGCGGGTTTGGATTTTGACGGGCATGGTGTGCGGACGGGGTATCGTTGTATTTGAGGGGATGTATTTTAAGGGGGGAAAGGTCGTCTGAAAACCTAAAAGCAAACCAAAATCTGCTGCCTGGTTTCAGACGACCTTTTATTGCGAAGGTCAGGGAGAATCTCTTTCTCGTTTTAAGCTTCCGGAACAAAGTCGTCGTCAAACAAATTGTCCTGCTGTATTTCTTCCCATTCGTCCTGTTGTCTCAGCAAATCAAGTTTTTTGTTGCGGATTTTGGTTTTGCGCATATGCAGCAGGCGCATGACTTGGTGCTTTTGGTCGTCCGTCATTTGCTGCCAAAAATGCCTTTCTTCGCGGCTACGCAGGCAGCCTTTGCAATAGCCTTTTTCGTTGGCTTCGCATACGCCGATGCAGGGGCTGGGGATGGGAAAGAAATCGGGTTGTTCCATGATGAAGGTGCGCAAAGGTCGTCTGAAAGAGTATAGCCAAGGTGTAAGGTTTCGGCTATGTATGGTTGTCGTTCAGGAAATTTTTTATAGTGGATTAAATTTAAATCAGGACAAGGCGACGAAGCCGCAGACAGTACAGATAGTACGGCAAGGCGAGGCAACGCCGTACTGGTTTAAAGTTAATCCACTATATTTTGATACTCTGCTGAGCGATGAAGAGCGCCATGCTGATCTTAGTTTTACCGTCGCAGGATAATAATGCGCTTCCTCATTAAAATTTAAAACTCAAAAAGGCTTAGCTTGACGATACGCTGACTGTGCTGAATTCATCAGCGGTATATCTATTTTACACGACCGGATAAGTAGCTGAAATCGGATTGAAAGATTTTAAAAGGACAGATAAAACAATAGGTCGTCTGAAACCTTGTTTAGATTTCAGACGACCTGTTTTAAATCTCAAATCGTTCCGTTATTAGCGGTCGATGTTAACAGGTTCGCAGTTTTTCACGATGAAGCGGTTGCGTGAGTCGGTTACGCCCACAACTTCGGAAGTGGTGTGGGTGTTTTTGTCGATGTAACCGGCAGACATAGAGAAGCCGCGTTTGTTGGTGAAGGTTGTACCGGTGCTGTCTGATTGGCGTTTGTCAACGCGCAGACTGATTTGTTTGCCTGCTGCATTTGCAGATGCGCCTACTGCATTACCACTGCGGTCAAATTCGTAAACGACATTCAGTTTTTTACCGTTGTCGCATTTGTAAGGAACGTAGCCAGCAGGAGCGGCAGCGGCAGTCATGGAAACACCGGCAGTCAGAACGGCTACAATAGCGGCAGATAAGAATTTCATCTGGTATTACTCCATAAAGTGAGAAAAGAGTGATGTGTGGCGTGGACTATCCGGCGCCATCCTTGCTTTGTTTTGAAAGCAGAACATATTTTATCCGTTCCGAAAAAATATACAATATGCAGATATGCAAAGCTATACAAAGAAATTTTCGGGAAGGGTTATTCTGGTTGTACGAAATTAAATAAGTTGAAAATTTATCATAACAAAATAACTTATTTTATTGTTTTTCTTTTATTTTCGGGTATTGATTTTTTTATAAAAGTTTATCATCAAAGCAAGTACCTGAAAGCCTCTGCACAACACTAACCCCAAATTAGATATTAAGTATGTTGTTTTTCGGGTGCTGCCCTGATTGGGTATAAAAAGCGATACAAGGTCGTCTGAAAAAGGTTTCCAGCCACAAAATGCTGATAATTGGAGATTTTCGATTTGGTACAGCTTATTTTTAACATATTTCGGCATGAAATATCCGAAATGTCTGTTAGATAATCTCTTGATTTACGTTAAAATACGCCTTTTTTTGTGAAGGTCGTCTGAAAAAAGACGGAGAGAATGATGTCTGAACAACACACACACGCTTCGACTTGGAAAAGCAAAATCAACGCGCTGGGTCCCGGAATCATGATGGCTTCGGCAGCGGTCGGCGGCTCGCACCTGATTGCCTCGACGCAGGCGGGCGCGCTTTACGGTTGGCAGCTTGCATTGATTATTATTTTGACCAACCTCTTCAAATACCCGTTTTTCCGTTTCAGCGCCCATTACACGCTGGATACGGGCAAAAGCCTGATTGAAGGCTATGCGGAGAAAAGCCGCGTTTACTTGTGGGTATTCTTGATTTTATGCGTCGTATCGGCAACGATTAACGCGGGTGCGGTCGCCATCGTGACCGCTGCCATCGTCAAAATGGCAATTCCTTCGCTGACGCTGAATGTCGGCGCAATCTCCGCGCTGATTATGGCTTCCTGTCTGATTATCTTGGCGAGCGGACGCTACAAGGCTTTGGACAATGTTTCCAAAATCATCATCGTCAGCCTGACGATTGCCACAGTCGCCGCAGCCGCCATCGCCATGTCGCGCGGCATGCAGATGAAACCCGACTTTATCGAGCCTACCCCATGGACACTGGCAGGCTTGGGCTTCTTAATCGCGCTGATGGGCTGGATGCCGGCGCCAATTGAAATTTCTGCCATCAACTCGCTGTGGGTAACGGAAAAACAACGCATCAATCCTTCCAGCTACCGCGACGGTATTTTCGATTTCAACGTCGGCTACATCACTAGCGCAGTGTTGGCGGTCGTCTTCCTCGCCTTGGGCGCGTATGTGCAGTACGGCAACGGCGAAGCAGTGCAGATGGCGGGCGGCAAATACGTCGGTCAACTGATCAATATGTACGCCGTCACCATCGGCGACTGGTCGCGTCCTATGGTGGCGTTTATCGCCTTCGCCTGCATGTACGGCACAACGATTACCGTAGTGGACGGCTACGCGCGCGCGATTGCCGAGCCGGTGCGCCTGCTGCGCGGCAAAGACAAAACGGGCAACGTCGAACTCTTTGCCTGGAACGTTTGGGTCGCAGGTACGGGCTTGGCAGTGATTTTCTGGTTCAACAGCGCGATGGCAGAGCTGCTCAAATTCGCCATGATTACCGCCTTCATTGCCGCTCCCGTGTTCGCTTGGCTGAACTACCGCCTCGTTAAAGGCGACGAACGCCACAAGCTGACGGCAGGCATGAACTTCCTCGCCATCCTCGGCTTGATTTACCTGACCGGATTTACGGTATTGTTCCTATTGAACCTGACCGGCATATTGGCTGCACCTAAGTAAGCCGAATCAAAACAAAGGTCGTCTGAAAACCGGATTTTGGTTTTCAGACGACCTGAGACCTTTGCAAAAAAGCCCTTTCCCCGACAGCCGAAACCCAAACACAGGTTTTCGGCTGTTTCTGCCACTAATTGCTCCTGATTTTACCCAAATACCCCCTTAATCCTCCCCGGATACCTGATAATCAGGCATCCGGGCCGCCTTTTAGGCGGCAACAGGCACACTTAGCCTGTTAGCCGCTTTCAACAGGTTCAAACACATCGCCTTCAGATGGCTTTGCGCACTCACTTTAATCAGCCCGAAATAGGCTGCCCGGGCGTAGCGGAATTTACGGTGCAGCGTACCGAAGCTTTGTTCCACCACATAACGGGTCTTCGACAAATATCGGTTACGTTTGGTTTGCGCTTCCGTCAGCGGACGGTTGCGGTGGGCTTTGCGCATAATGCCGTCCAGCAACCGATGTTCTTTCAGATGTTGTCGGTTTTCCGCACTGTCGTAGCCTTTATCGGCATAGACGGTCGTATCTTCGGCAATGCCCTCCAACAAAGGCAACAGGTGGTTGCACTCATGGGTATTGGCGGGGGTGATGTGCAGTTTCTCGATATAGCCTTCCTCATCGGTACGGGTATGTTGTTTGTAACCGAGT
>ERZ772948.196-NODE-196-length-37821-cov-5.845417_pt1 | contig 37821 bp, 37 predicted proteins | sample MGYA00511945_ERZ772948 | MGnify/ENA primary metagenome ERZ772948 (study PRJEB29015, sample SAMEA2737927) | human oral metagenome | biome: human oral; feature: human-associated habitat; material: dental | place: China | collected 2141 ... | reverse complement strand
GCCATGCTTCATTATCCCACCAAACCGTAAAGCTATTTAAACGCCACGCCACTAGCATCCGCAGTGTGCGCTCGCGCATCTCGGGAGAGTACTGCTGGTTCATCGTGGACCATCCTTACTTCAAGAACAGAACGAAACCCAGGGCGATTCATGCTGTCATTGGGTACCTGGTGCGCAGACTGAATCAAGCAGTGCTGCGATGGACCGAAACCTAGGTTTACAACCAGAGTGGACCGAAACTTCCTGTCTACCGTTTTTGAGAAACGCGGTAGATTTGGACTAAGGCCTGTGAGGGAGGAAGCTTTCATGGCTGAGAAGTTTGACATCGAGGATCGTTGGCCTGAGTTGTTCACACGGCTTGACGATGTGCAACGCAACGCTGTACGCCAGTCTCTGGCTGCTGCTTGGCATGAAGGGTGGGTGCCGAGCCGTGAGGATGTCGAGAACCTGACCGACGAGGCCCGCGGAGCGATTGACGAGGCCGAGTATCTGCGACGGGTCCGTGAAGCAGCTCGACGTCGAGCCGCAGCGGTTGCCAACACGCGCTGAGACCATGGCGACTTTCGACACTTGGGAGTCGTACTTCTACCCGCCTCCAGACGACGCAACGATGCGTAATCTCCAGGACATCCGCGACCCCAAGGAACTGGAGATCTTCGAGTACGCAGCGACAAGTTATCGCCAGAAGCAGCTCCACCTGGGCCCGTCAATTATGCCGCACAAATACGATGCGGCCCACGTACGGGCCATTCACCGCTATCTGTTCCAAGATGTCTACGAGTGGGCAGGGGAGTACCGAACCCGCAACATGGTGAAGTTCGGGTATGTACGTGAGTTCGCTGATGTACATAGAGGCGAAGTTGACCGTTACTTGAGTGATGTTCACCGCCTCGTTGGAAACACTGAGTGGGCACAGCTCACCCGTGCTGAGTTCGGTCGGGCAGCAGTGAGGGTGTTTGCTCATCTCAACCAAGCACATCCGTTCCGTGAAGGGAACGGCCGGACCTCGAAAGTCTTCATGGAGCATGTTGCCCAGCGGTCGCGGTACACGCTCGACTTCGGCCTCGTCAGCGGCAGGTACTGGAACATGGCTTCCGAGCTAAGCCGCCCTGACATTGGTTCCTACGCTGTCGTGCCTGCATCACTGGGGCCAGTGTTCGAAGGAATCTCCCTCGAACGCTCAAACGGTTCCGTCACCACTGGGAGAGATGTCAGTTCCACGCGTTCGTACCTCAGCGCGTGCTACCCCCATCCACCCAGCCAAGCACTGGGACGAGGCCCTGGTGTTGTGCAGCAGCCGTCCCGTGCAGAACAGCGTGGACCATCAGGCAGGGAAGGAATCGAACGATGACCAGTAATGACAGCGCGGCTGTGGTAAGGAAGTATCGGTTGTCGCATCGTGCACCAACTCCAGCGGCGTCACGGGCAACAAGAAACGGCCATGGGTTGGGTCATTCCCAGCGCGTGGAGAGCTGAGGCTGGGCGGGGCCATCGTCGGCTACTCCCGGGTTTCGACCAAAGATCAATCGGTGGAGGCGCAGCGTGCGGAGCTGGAAGCAGCGGGGGCGACGCGGGTGTTCGTCGATCATGGCCACTCGTCCCGCATCACTGACCGCCCGCAATGGGTTGCGTGCCTGGACTACTTGCGGCTAGGGGACACGTTGTTGGTGCGAGCGTTGGATCGAATCGCGGGGACGGAGCAGATCGCCTTGGATGTGATCCGGGAGAACACTCGTCGTGGGTTGGAGCATGCGCGTTCTCAGGGTCGGATCGGTGGCCGTCCGACAGTGATGACCCCGGAACGGCTCGAGGCCGCTCAACAGCTTCGTGCTGGTGGGATGTCACCGCAGAAGATCGCTGAAGCGTTGGGGGTCATCAGGGCGACTGTTGGGCGTGCTTTGGAGCGGAATGCCGCCAGCGACACGCAGCGGTGACCGCGTTCTGTTCTCCCCTGAGTACGCCCGCCGCGAAGCAGCTGAAGAAGGAGTACAGGTCATCACAGCCCAGGTCAAGGCCTCTGACCTGTGGTCCGAGGGACTACTGGAGGAGTGGGGCATGACAAGATCAAATCAAAAGGGAAGGGAACCATCATGGGACGTATGATTGATGTGGTGGCCGAGTGGCCCGAACTGTTCGAGGGTCTGGACGAGCGTGATACCGAAGGCATCCGGGCGGCATGCGCATCAAGTCAACTTGAGGGACGCGCTCCCACCTTTGAGGGCGTCGCTGATCTTGTGGCAAATGCGCGTGGGGAGATCACGCACGAGGAGTTCATTGCGCGGGCGATCGCCCGCGCTGAGGCGCAGGTCGGGCGGTCTGCGCGATGACCCCAAAGGTCTGGAGCTGGGAGGACTACTTCGATCCGGAAACCTATGACCCGGCCACGGACTCGGGAACATTGCGGAACTTGGTGTAGGGAAATGCTGTTTCAGTATTGCGGGTGGTTTTCTGCAACATTCCTTGGGATGGCGGCCTGGACTTGGGTATGACGATGTGACCATTACCATTCTTGGTTGTTCACTTCTGGGTGAACAGCAGCTTCCCGAAAGAGCTCTCCGGGCGGGCCATGACCTCGGCGGCCGGGCCGTGTTCCACGATCCGGCCGTTGTCCAGGACCGCGACGTCGTCGGCCAGCGCCGCGACATCGGCCGGGTCGTGGGTGACGATGATGCAGGGGCACCCGACCTCGGCGAGGGCCGCCTTGACCGCCACCCGCAGCCGAGGCGTGTACTCGACGTCCACGGCGGCGAAGGGTTCGTCGATCAGCATCGCGCGAGGCCTGGTGGCCAGCGCCCGGGCCAGTGCGACCCGCGCGGCCTGGCCGCCGGAGAGTTCACCGGGCCTGCGGGAGGCGAGATCTGCGGCATCCAAGCGTTCCAGCATCTCCAGCGCCAACGCCCTGGCCTCGTCGCGCCGGAGTCTCTGGGCTCGGGGTCCGTAGGCGACGTTGCCCAGCACGTCGAGGTGCGGGAACAGCAGCGGCTGCTGCCCGAGCAAGCCGATGCGCCGCCGGTGGGCGGGCACGAAACGGCGGGAGTCGACCAGTACCTGGCCGTCGATGTCGAGGCGGCCGTGGTCGGGTTTCAGCAGCCCGCACAGCAGGTCCAGCAGCGTCGATTTCCCGGCCCCGTTCGGGCCGACCACGGCCAGTACCCGCCCCGGCGGCACGTCCAGACCGGTTTCGTGGTTGCGGGCATTGAGGGTTCCCTCCCAGTGCAGTCCCTTCACGACCTGGTCCTTCCCTTCCCGTACGCGATCACCATGACGATTCCCGCGAAGATCACCAGCAGCAGCGACAAGGCGATGGCGGCATCCGGGTCGGCCTCCCGCTGGAGGTAGATCTCCAGTGGCAGGGTCCGGGTCCTGCCCTGCAGGGAACCCGCGAAGGTCAGGGTGGCGCCGAACTCGCCCAGCGCCCGGGCGAAACTGAGCACGGCCCCCGACAACAGCCCCGGGAACACCAGCGGCAGGGTCACCGTGAACAGGGTCCGGGTGGGGGAGGCCCCCAGGGTGGCGGCCACCCTTTCGTAGCGGTCCCCGGCGGTGCGCAGCGCGCCCTCGAGGCCCATCACCAGGAAGGGCAGCGACACGAAGGTCTGCGCCAGGATGACCGCGACGGTGCTGAAGGCGATCCTGATGCCCGCGGCCTCCAGGTGCTGTCCGATCAGCCCCATCCGCCCGAACGTGAACAGCAGCGCCAGACCCCCGACCACCGGGGGCAACACCAGCGGAAGCAGCACCAGGGGACGCAGCCAGCGCAGCCCGTGGCGCGCCAGGATCAGCGCCATTGGCGTGCCGAGCACGATGCAGAAGACGGTGCTGACGCTCGCAGTGAGGATGCTGAGCTGCAACGCTGCCAGCGACGACTGCGACGTCAGCAGCTCCCACAGGCCGGGCCACGGCACCTTGCTGAGCAGCCCCGCCAGGGGCAGTGCCACCAGCAGCATGCCGAGTGCCGCCGGCAGCACCACCCATCTGGGGGTCGTCACTTGGGCGCGCCGAAACCGGCGTCCCGCAGCATGGTCTGGCCCTGCTCACCGAGAACGAAGTCGACGAAGGCCTGGGCGCCCTGGCGCGCGGACTTCGTCACCGCGATCGGGTACTTGTTGACGATCTTCTCGGCCTCGGGGGTGTCGATGATCTTGACCTTGTCCTTGGCTCCTGCGGCGTCGGTGACGTAGACCAGACCCGCGTCTGCCTCACCCGAGGTGACCTTGGCCAACACATCGGTTACCTTCTGCTCCTCCGATACCGGGGTGAAGGTGAAACCGGTGGTCTCCGCGAGCTTCTTGGTGGCCGCGCCGCAGGGAACCTGCTCGGCGCACACCACAAGCTTCACACCCTCCTTGGTGGCATCCTCCAGTTTCGTGATTCCCGCCGGGTTGCTGGGAGGGGTGACCAGTGTCAGAGTGTTGGTGGCGAAGATCTTCGTGTTCGCGGCATCGACGTTGCCGGCGTCGGAGGCCACCTTCATCTGCTTCTCGTTGGCGGAGGCGAAGATGTCGGCCTCGGCGCCGTTGTTGATCTGGGTGGCCAGCTCCGAGGAGCCACCGAAGGAGAACTCGATGGTGTAGTTCGGGTGGGTCTTCTTGAACTCCTCGTAGATCTTCGGGAAGACATCCTTCAGGGAGGCTGCGGCGAAGATCGTCAGGGTCGCGCTGGTCTGGTCGGTGCCGCCCGATGCGGCGGAGGACGCCGCCGGTTGTGTTGCGTTCTGGCTGGTGTTGGACGTGGCCTGGGAACCGCAGGCGGTCAAGGCCAGCAGGCCCGCGAGGGCCAGGGTGAGTTTCTTCACGAGAGTCCTTCCGGGGTTTCAACGATCACCGTGGTGGCCTTCACCACGGCCGTGGCGAGTGTTCCCGGGACCAATCCGAGCCGATCCGCGGATTCCGTGCTCATCAGGGATGTGACGACGAAGGGTCCGCACCGCAACTGCACCTCCGCCATCACCTTGTCCTTCTTGACGGCCATCACCAACCCGGTGAGGCGGTTGCGCGCCGAGGTGGGGGTGCCCTCCGTCTCGGCCGCGGCCTGCCGGGCCTGCTGGAAGGCCACCAGGTCGCGTCCGTCGACGCTGAGGTGCCCGCCGTCACGGGATGCGCGCAACACGCCCCGGTCGATGTTTCGCCTGAGGGTGTCGTCGCTGACGCCGATCAACTGGGCGGCTTCCCGGATGCTGAAGGTGGTCATGGGGCTCACCGGCAAATCCTGTTCGTCGGAATCTGAGTGTCAAACCCCGTCATGGTATCCGCACATGCGAGTGAAAAGCTATCCGCCGATCGCATTCATGGGACGTTGAGGCTGAAGGAAACCGGGATTGTTGATTCCGTGGCCGGGCAGTTTGCGCAGCAGGCAGCGGTGGAAGATCCCGGCCAGTTCCTCGTCCCCGGCGCCTTCGCGCATCGGGGTGCGCAGGTCGGACTCCTCCGTGGCGAACAGACAGTTTCGCAGCTGCCCGTCGGCGGTCAGTCGCAACCGGTCACAGGCGCCGCAGAACGGCGCGGTCACCGACGCGATGATGCCGACGGTCGCGGGGCCGCCATCCACCAGGAAACGTTCCGCGGGTGCCGCGCCACGACCCGGCAGCGGGGTCAGGGTGAAGTGTTCACCGAGCCGGGCCATGGTCTCGGCGGCGGTCACCATCGAGTCGCGCCGCCAGGTGTGCCCCGCGTCGAGGGGCATCTGCTCGATGAAACGCAGCTCATAGCCGTGGTCCATCGCGAAGGCCAGGAGGTCGGGTGCCTCGTCGTCGTTGATCCCGCGCAGCTGCAGCGCGTTCAGTTTCACCGGGTGCAGCCCCGCGGCATCCGCCGCCGCGATCCCGGCCAGGACGTCGGCGAGCCGGTTGCGGCGGGTGAGCTGGTGGAAACGATCCGGTTTCAGGGTGTCCAGGGAAACGTTCACCCTCGCCAGGCCGGCCCGTTTCAGGGGCTCGGCCAGCCGGGCCAGGCCGATGCCATTGGTGGTGATGGAGATCTCGGGGCGCGGCTCGACCGATGCGATGGCCGCCACCACGTCCACGCAGTCGGGGCGCAGCAGCGGTTCCCCGCCCGTCAGGCGCACCTCCTCGATGCCCTCCCCGACGGCGATCCGCACTATCCGCATCAGTTCCTCGGGGGTCAGCAGGGTGGTGCGGGGCAGCCACGGCACCCCCTCGGGGGGCATGCAGTAGGTGCAGCGCAGGTTGCAGTGGTCGGTCAGCGAGATCCGCAGATCGCGGTGAACACGGCCGAAACGGTCGGTCAGGGTCACTGGGGCAGCCCCAGGTTGGACCAGGACGCGCGCCCGGACTCCTCGTGCTGGTGCTTCCAGATCGGCACCTCCGCCTTGACGCGATCCACCAGCGTCCGGCACAGCTCGAAGGCCTGGTCGCGGTGCGCCGATGCGGCGACGGCGACGATCGCCACATCCCCGACCCCGAGGGAGCCGATCCGGTGCTCGACGGCGAGGACGGCCCTGCCCTCCGGGTCCAGGTCCGATGCGACGGATGCGGCGACGCCGGCCAGGAACCGGTCAGCGTCGGGATGACAGGTGTAGTCGAGCCCTACGACGACTCCCTCGGCCTCCTCGTCGTGGTCGCGGATCAGGCCCGTAAAGCTCACTCGCGCGCCCGCGTGCGCGCTGGAGACGAGAGCCTCCAGACGTGACTGGTCGATGGGGTCGGTGGTGATGGCGGCGTGGATCACCGGCATGGACACCCCCTCCTCGCGCATGACTATCCCTGACAGGCCGCAAGCCTACTGGGCGATCCTCCCGAATGGTGGTGTCGTCCACCGTGGTGCCGCGGATGTCGTTAAACTCCGCCGCATGACTGAACTGCCCATCACCGAGAAGTCCTCCGGGGGTAGCTGTGGCTGCGGATGCGGTCACGACTCCCTGCCCGAACTCGATGCCCGCGTCATCCCGCACGCGATCCGTCACGCCGCGATCCTCGGTGTCGTCGGTTCCTTGAACGTGGGCGGCGCCTTCATTCTCGTCGCCCCCCATAACCCGCTGCCGCTGCTGGCGCAGATCGCCGACCTCCACGGCGACGCCATCCAGGTCAGCTACGTCCAAGAAGGTCCCGACGCTTGGAAGCTGAAGCTCGAACGGCGCAGCTGAACCCTTTGAAAAAGGCCGCACCAGCTCCCGTCTCGCGCCGTGTCCTCCTGGTGATGCTGGCGGGAATCAGCCTTCTGACAGGCCTCAACGCGGGACTGGTGCGGCTCGGTGTCTGGGCGCCGGTGGCCAGCGGCCGGCTCGCCGACCTGCACGGGCCGCTCATGGTCCTGGGGTTCATGGGATCCCTGATCTCGCTGGAACGCGCCCAGGCGCTGCGCAACCGGCTTGCCTACGCCGCACCTGCCCTACTCGGCGCGGGGGCTCTCGTGCTGATCTCCGGGGCATTCCCGGTGCTCGGGAAGCTGCTGCTGTTCGACGGCGCCCTCGCCTTCGTCGCCGTCATGGCCGCCCTGTACCGCCGCGCCCCGTTGCCGTTGGTGGCCGCCCAGGTGGTGGGGGCGGTCTTGGCGTGTCTCGCGGCCGCGCTGCTGGTCAGCGTGGAGGTTCCCGCGCTGCTGCCCCTGCTCGCCGGGTTCATAGTCGTCACGATCGCCGCCGAACGCGCCGAGCTGGCGCAGCTGACCATGGGTCGCCGCGCCGTCCCCACCCTGGTGGCGGCGAGCGCGTGGCTCTCCCTGAGTGCTGTTTCCGCGTTGCTGTGGCCCGGTTCCGGCGACCGCATCTTCGGGGCCGGGGTGCTGTTCGTGGCGCTCTGGCTGATCCGCGACGACGTCGGGCGTCGGCTGATCCGAAGCGAGGGCCTGCGGCGCTACAACGCCGCCGCGCTGCTGCTGGGAAACTTCTGGCTGGCCGTCGCGGGCCTCACCTGGGTCATCGTCGGCCGCCCAGAGGCCACCGGAACCTACGACGTGGTGGTGCACGGCACCTTCCTGGGGTTCGCCATGTCCATGATCATGGCCCACGCCCCGATCATCTTCCCGACCGTCCTTTCCCGTCCCCTGCCCTACCGCCCCGCCATGTGGGTGCCACTGGCGGTGCTGCACCTGGGCATGGTGGTGCGCGTCCTCGGTGCCCTGACCGGAACCGTCCTGTACCAGATCGGAGGAGCCATGACCGTGGTCTCGATCCTGTTGTTCGCCGCAACTGCCATCCACTCGGCGGTGCGGGCATGAGCACCCCCACCCGTCCGGGAGCGGGACCTTCGGAAACCGGCCGACCCCCTCAGGCGGGGCGGCCGGGCGGTGGGGGACGGCCCGGCGGTTCGCGCCGCAATCGTGCCCGCGACTACACCGTCATCATCTGGTTGCTGAGCGCCGTGATCGTTGCCGCGGCCCATCGCCTGGTGCCCGAATCCACCTGGCTGATGGTGCACTTGGTGCTGCTCGGGGCCCTGACGCACTCCGTGCTCGTGTGGAGCCAGTACTTCACAGCGGCCCTGCTCAAGACCCGGCCCGACGAGGCCCGGGACCGCGCGCAGCGCAGGCGTCTCGGCCTGCTCTCCCTGGGATCCCTGGCGGTGTTCGTCGGGGTGCCGGCCACCTGGTGGTGGCTGGTGGTCGCGGGAGCGGTGTTCGTGACCGCGGCCGTCTCCTGGCACGGGATCTCGCTGTGGCGGCAGCTCCGCAAGGCCCTGCCCGGACGTTTCCGGGTGGCCGTCTGGTATTACGTGGCCGCCTCCTGCCACCTGCCGGTCGGGGCTGGGTTCGGGGCGACGCTGGCCTTCGGACTGGATGCCACCTGGCACTGGCGGTTCCTCGTCGCCCACACCATGACGAACCTGCTGGGTTGGATCGGCCTGACGGTGGTGGGGACGCTGGTCACCTTCTGGCCCACCATCCTGCGCACCCGCATGGACGACCGCGCCGAGGGATTCGCCAAGCAGGCCCTTCCCTGGCTGATCGGCTCGGGGATGGTCGTGGTGGCGGGCGCGCTGGCGGGTCTCCAGTACGTCGCGGTGGCCGGTCTGGCCGGTTACCTGTTGGCGCTCGGCTGGTGGGGCAGGGTGCTCGTCGCCCCGCTGCGACGCCGACCCCCGCGCGAATTCGCCCCCGCTTCCGTGCTCGCCGCGATGATCTGGTGGGTGGTTGCCCTGGTGGTCACCGGCGGGATCGTGCTGACCACCCCGACCTCGGGCTGGTCGGAGGTGACCGGAACCCTCGCCGTGGTGTGGGCCGGCGGTTTCGCCGCGCAGCTGCTCACCGGCGCACTCAGCTACCTGCTGCCCTCCGTCCTCGGCGGCGGGCCCCGCGTCGTGCGGGCTGGCGCGGCCTGGTTCGACCGTTTCACCACGTTCCGGATCGTCGCCCTCAACGGTGCCCTGATACTGTTCCTCACCCCCACACCACCCTGGGTGAAACTCACCTCCGGTGTGCTCGGGGTGGGATCGGTGGCGGCTTTCCTGCCCCTGATGATCCTCGGGATAAAGGCGAGTGTCGCGGAACGCAAGGCGATCGCCAAGGCGGGTCCCCGCACCGGGCCGCCCCAGAAACTGCCCGAACGGGAATCCGCGCTGACCGCCAACGGGATGCTGGCGGGTGTGCTCGCCCTGACCCTCGCCGTCACGGTGGGGGTTGGCATCGACCCGTCGGCGGTCGGCCTGGGCGGCGGTTCGTCGTCGACGGGGGTGAACGCGACGGGCAGGACCCAGAGAATCCAGGTCACCGCCAAGGAGGGGTTGCGCTTCGAACCCGCCTCGGCGGAGGTCAGCCGCGGTGACCGGGTGATCATCGAGCTGAGCAACGCTGATGCCACCATGATCCACGACCTGAAGCTCGGCGACGCCACCACCCCCAGGCTGAGCGCGGGAGAGACCGCGGAGCTGGATCTTGGCGTGGTCGGGGAGTCCATCGAGGGCTGGTGCACCGTCGTCGGGCATCGCCAGGCCGGGATGGTTTTCACCCTCAAGGTCTCGGGGCAGGACGCCTCCACTTCGCAGGACGGAACCACGGGCGGCGGACACGACCACGCCCCTGCGCAGGCCAACTCGGCTCCGCTGAACACCGTGGTGGATCCCGTCGCCCCGGCGGCCACGGAGGAAACCATCCACCGCGTGGAGATGCGCGTCACGGAGCTCCCTCTCGAAGTGGCCCCCGGGGTGTGGCAGAAACGCTGGACCTTCAACGGCGGGCCGGTCGGACCGACCCTGCGCGGCAAGGTCGGGGACGTGTTCGAGGTGACCCTCATCAACGACGGCACCATCGGCCACTCCATCGACTTCCACGCCAGCAATCTCGCGCCCGACGGGCCCATGCGCACCATCGCCCCGGGCGAAAGTCTCGTCTACCGGTTCACCGCGCACCGCGCCGGGATGTGGCTGTACCACTGCGGCACCGCCCCGGTGTCCGCGCACATCGCCGCAGGCATGCACGGCGCGGTGATCATCGATCCCGAGGGCCTGCCCGCGGTGGATCGCGAGTACGCCCTGGTGGCCTCCGAGATCTACCTGACCGGTGGCACGGGAACCAGCCCGGAGACCGCCGCCGAGATCGACGCCGCCAAGGCGCAGACCGACACCCCCGACTACTCGACCTTCAACGGCATCGCCTTCCAGTACGCGCAGCGCCCGTTCACCGCGAAGGTGGGGGAGAGGGTGCGGTTCTGGGTGCTTTCCGCAGGACCGAACCTGTCCACGAGCTTCCACATCATCGGCGGCCAGTTCGACACCGTCTACTTCGAGGGCGGCTACCTGCTCAAGGACGGGAAGGACGCATTCGGCAACAGCGGCGGCGGTTCCCAGGCCCTCGGGCTCGAGGCCGCCCAAGCGGGTTTCGTGGAGCTCACCTTCCCGGAGGCCGGTCACTACACCGTCGTCGATCATGCCTTCCTGGACGCCGAAAGGGGCGCCCTCGGCACCGTCGAGGTGACCGAGTGACGCCCCTGCCCGAGGGGAAGTTTCCCGGGGATCAGTTGTCGTAGACGGTGATGTGGATGTGGTCCTTGTGGTTGGCGGTGTCGCTGCCGCGCCCCGCCATCGAACGCCAGCCCTCGCTGTCGCGGGTGATGTTCCAGATCTTCTGGTCCCAGATGATGTAGTGGACGCGGAACTGGGAGTGGTTCGCCTTGAAGTAGGCGGCCAGCCGGTTGCCCAGTTCCTTGTTCGACCTGTAGTTGGGGATCATGATGTCCACGGCCCGGCCCGAGGGGTGATCCGGCAGGGGATCCGGGCGCACGCCGTACATCGTCTTGATCTCCGGGACGTTGTTCCAGATGTAGCGGACGATCCGTTTGACGTTCTCGTTGGCCTGATCGAGGCCCTTCGACCAGCCCCGGTTCAGGCTGCCGCCATCCCCACCACCGTTGCCGCCTCCGGGGGCCGACGAACTCAGGTAACGGGCCGTCACCCAGCGGATGGCGCCGTTGTGGACGATCTGGGCGCGCCCCGACCGGACGGTGCCGGTCACGGCCACCTCGCTGCCCTTCGGGATCTCACCGGTGTAGGCCGATCCGGTGGCCGAACGCCAGATGTTGAGGTTCGCCGTCGCGTACTGGATGGTGGTGGAGGGCAGGCCACCCCCGCCCGGAGCGGCGGAGCCGTCCACCGTCCTCAGGTACTTGTTGTTGAACCAACGGACGTTGCCCTGCCAGATGCACTGGGCCATTCCGCTGGTCACCACGTCCGTGCAGTCGAGGATCGTGCCGCGCGGGACGTCGCCCAGGGAACGGTAGCCGCTTCCCGGGGCGGTGCGGATCATCAACTCGGTGGTGGCCCGCAGCTTCCTCGTGGTGGTGGGCAGGTCCTGGCCGGGGGAACCCGCGGACTGTGACAGATAGCGTGTCGCCGCCCAGAGCGTCTGACCGTTCCAGGTCACCTGCGAGAACTCACCCTTCACGGTGCCGGTGAGCTTCACCTTCGTGCCCTTCGAAGCGACCGTGCTCACCCGGTAACTCAGGCTGGGCCCGGTGCGCAGGTTCAGCGCCGTGGTCGTGTAGGCGTCACCGGAGGCACCCGAGGACGACCCGCCACCCCCACTGCCCGACGACGAGGCCAGGTAGGCGGAGGCGACGTAACCGGTGCGTCCCTTGTAGGACACCTTCGTCCAGCCGTTTCCGGAACTCAGGGCCTGCACGTTGTCCCCCGGGTAGAGCAGGCCGATCCGGGAATAGCCGGTTCCAGGTCCCGAACGCACGTTGACAGCGGTGGTGGCCCGCATCGTGGTTCCGGCAGCGTCGGCGCTGGTCACCAGAGCCAGTGAGCCGACCGACTGAACGAGCCCGGCAACCACCAGGGCGGCCAGTCCTCCCCGCACGGTTCGCATCATTCGGTTCACGTTTCCTCCGAAATTTCTCAAGGTCTTGGGCCGATCACGACTCTTCCCCGGGACGTCGATCCCAGCCGTGTCGGCCGATCGGACAGTAAGTACCGGAAGGGTCCTCTCACAAGCCCGAATGGAGGCCTGTCGAGGGGTGTGAACGTGTTCCGGCTGCGGATTTACGAAAATCACATCGGTGTGTTTTCGCTCAGGAATGGGGACGAGAACCCGGCGCTGACTAGGCGTTGTGACTTTCATCAATTATTAAACAGTTGTTTCGTGCGATTTCTGAGAGAAGTCTGAGGACTGCTTGAAATCGGGGCCGGCAATTCACCTCAACTGTCACTTCAGGTTCAGGTGGTTTAGGTTGAGGTTCAGGGCCGGGCCGGGTCTCCGGCGGGAAGGGGGTCCTGTTGGCGGGGCCTCTAAACTTCACCCATGGCTCGCAGAGGATGGTTCGGACTTCCGTTCTTCGATTCCCAACCCGAGCCGAGCACCACCGCCTGCGTGCTCTCGGGAGGCGGGGCGCGGGCAAGCTTCCAGATCGGCGCCCTCGACTACCTGTACGCGAAGGATCCCGGGTTCGCCCCCACGATCTTCGTCGGCGCATCGGCCGGGGCCATCCTGGCAGCGGGCCTGGCCCAGTACCCCACCCGCCAGGAACAGATCGGTTTCCTGAAGCGCGTGGACGAGCTCTGGTGTTCCATGACGGGCCCTGAGGACATGTTCACCCCCCGACCCTGGCTGTCCCGGCTGCTGGCGGAGGCCCCGGCATGGCTCGAACTCGTGGGCCAGGGCGCCAAACCAGCGGATGCCCCGTCACGCTCCTCCTGGCTGCCGCTGCGCCGCCGCCGTCCCGAACCGCCGGGGACCGGAACCCCGGAGGACCCTGTGGAGGAGGCGCTCACCCCCGACGAGGAACTGCAATCGGACTTCTCCCTGGGATTGATGGCGCAGCTGGCGGGTGCCCTCGGGCGGCTCCCGAAGCTGGGGAGCGACCTGATGGCGGTCAAGGCGGGAATGGAACAGTCGCGGTCGCTGTACCGCCCGGGACCCGTGCTGGCGAAACTGCTGCACCCGGACGTCTTCGACCCCGACCGGGTGTCCGCCTCCGGCATGCAGCTGCGGATGGCGATGGTGGCCCTGGAGACCGGGGAACTGCACTTCATGCGCGAGGACGGCGCCCTGGTCAACCGCGAGGACCGGGAGATCGACGCGGGTCCTCACAACCTCACCCGCGGGGTGCTCGCGTCCTGCGCCATTCCCGGGGTGTTCCGGCCGGTCCCGGTCGGTGCGGAGACCTATGTGGACGGAGGAGCCCGGGAGAACCTGCCCGCGGAGATGGCGATCGGGCACCTGCAGGCCGGCCGGACCTACGTGGTCTCGTCGCAAACCGACGGGGTACCTCGAAAACAGTCGATGGCCCAAGCCGACATCTTCCAGGTCGTGATGCGCGCCACCGAGATCCTCATGGACGAATCCGGACGGGACGAGACCGCCTACGCGCTGTCGGCCGGTGCCATCGTCATCGCCCCGGATGTCGAGGTGCACGAGGCCATGACCGTCCACCCCGGGCTGATCCGCATCCACCGCGACCACGGCTGGTCCCGTGCGGCCGCGGTCGTACAGGGAATCGACGCGGCGGAGCAGCAGCGGCTGAGCCGGGTCACCGCGCTGCGGATGCGCTGCCTGCGGCGGGAGGAGGCCTGGTTGGACGACCTCACCAACCGTCGTGCCCTGCTGGAGTTGCAAAGCGCGAAACTGGAGCTGCGCGACGCCATGGCCCGCTGCCAGAAGAACCTGCTGCCCGAGGGCGTGGATCAGTGCTGGGCCCGGTTCGAGGAACACCCGAGGAATCCTGGCGTCGAACCGCGGTGGCTCGAGGGGTGATCTTTTCCGCCAGAAATTACTTTTGCCACGTAACATCGCCCAGTCGTCCGGCTATGCTGACCGCCATGGGTGACATTGACGACGTCCTGGAACTGCGGTGGAACCGCTACGGAGATGAGCTGACAACGGCGCTGCGCAACGTCTACGGAGACAAAACCGACGCTCTGGTGGAGCGGGTGCGTGGGATCGTGACGAAGACGCTCGAGGAGCGGCCCGCCGACCTGCGCAGGCTGGACGAGGCACGCCTGCTGCGCCCCGACTGGCTGCAGCAACCCGGCATGACGGGCTACGTCTGCTACACGGACCGGTTCGCCGGCACCCTGAACGGGATCCTCGGGCACCTCGACTACCTGCACGACCTCGGGGTCACCTACCTGCACCTGATGCCGCTGCTGCAACCCCGTGAGGGCGCCAACGACGGCGGCTACGCGGTGGCCGACTACCGTTCCATCCGCAGCGACCTCGGAACCATGGACGATCTCGCGAATGTGGCGAAGGGACTGCGGGAACGCGGCATCTCGCTGGTGGTCGACCTGGTGCTCAACCATGTCGCCAAGGAACACGAATGGGCCCGGCGCGCCCGGGCGGGCGAACAGAAGTACCGCGACTACTTCATGATCTACCCCGATCGCACCATCCCGGACCAGTACGAACAGACCCTGCCCGAGGTGTTCCCGGACTTCGCTCCCGGGAACTTCACCTGGGACGAGGAGCTCGCCGGATGGGTGTGGACCACCTTCAACGACTACCAGTGGGACGTGAACTGGGCGAACCCCGACGTCTTCTGCGAATACCTGGAGATAATCTGCAACCTGGCGAACCACGGCGTCGAGGTGCTGCGGCTGGACGCCATCGCCTTCATCTGGAAGCAGATGGGCACCGACTGCCAGAACGAACCCCCCGTCCACGAACTCGCGGAGGCGCTGCGGGCCGCGGTGCGGATCGCGGCCCCGGCGGCGGTTTTCAAGGCCGAGGCCATCGTCGGTCCGCGTGACCTGATCGCCTACTTCGGCCAGGGACGTCACTACGGGAAACTCTCCGATCTGGCCTACCACAACTCGCTGATGGCCCAGCTGTGGTCGGCGCTGGCCAGCCGCGATGTGACGCTGCTGCGCTACGCCCTCGAACGGTTCCCCGCGAAACCCCCGACGGCCACCTGGGGCACCTACGTGCGCTGCCACGACGACATCGGCTGGGCCGTTGACGACCGCGACGCCGCCGCGGTCGGCATCAACGGGGCCGAGCACCGCCGGTTCTTGTCCGATTTCTATTCCGGCGAGTTCCCGAAGTCGTTTGCCCGCGGCCTGGTGTTCCAGGCCAATCCCGTCACCGGCGACCGGCGCATCTCCGGCACCCTGGCTTCCTTGGCCGGGCTTGAACTGGCCCTCGAGTCGAAGGACCAGGAGGCCATCGATCTGGCGGTGGGCCGCATCAACATGCTGCACGCCGTGATCTGCGGGTTCGGCGGGGTGCCGCTGATCTACATGGGCGATGAACTGGCGATGCTCAACGACTACCACTACGGCGACGATCCCGCGCACGCCGAGGACAACCGCTGGGTGCACCGCCCCGTCATGGACTGGGACGCCGTGGCCGCGCTGGCCGAGAACCCCGACTCCGCCCAGGCCCGCGTCAACGCGTGGCTGCGGCACGTGCTCGACGTGCGCCGCGCCACCCCGCAGCTGCACGCCGGCTACGAGTCGCACATCCTCGACGTCGGCGACCGCAGGGTGCTCGTGATCCGCCGTGACCACCCGATCGGCCCCATGTACCAGCTCTACAACCTCTCCGAACACAGGGTCAGCATTCCGATGGGGCTGCTGCGCACCCCCTACGGCAGCAGGGCCAAGGAGCTCCTCGACGACGTGACCTGGGACCTGGACCCCGCCACCCTCAGCCTGGAGCCCTACCAGGTGCACTGGTTCGTGGCGGCCGAGGACCTGGAGGAATGATCAGCACCCCGTGAAGCAGGTTGAGCCGGGCCGGGTTGGAATCACTTCTGGCACCTGGTGGTCAGACCCGGCCACGGTTCCCCGGGTGCGCGTGAGAGGTTTCGACACGGCCGGCTCAACCGACTGGGGCAAAGCTGGTTGAGCCAGCACGTGAGCGTCAGCGAACGGCTGAGTCGAAACCACTTCTGGCGCCCGGTGGTCAGAACCCGACCCCAACCAGGGCGGGTCACGGCATTGTGTGGCAGATCAGGCGCGAGCCCGCGGTCCCGCCCTTCCCGAACTCCTCGTGGGCCCGTGCCAGATCCGTCACTGCGTAGGTCCTGTCCACCACGGGGCGCAGGATTCCGGCGGCCACCAGTTGCGCCAGCTCGGTGAGTTCCGCGGCCTTGTGTCCGGCCGCGATGGCCCCGATCCTGCGGCGGGCCCGGAGCGCGGCGGGAAGCGTGCGGAGCCAGGCGTCGCCCCGGGTCAGGACGATGCGGCCCGGCCGCCGGGCGGCGCCCAGCCAGTCGCGGCCGTTGCCCGCCGCGATGAGGACCGCGTCGTAGTCTCCCGAGCGTCGCGGCTCCAGCGCCTCCGGCGTGGCGTGGTCGAACACCCGGGTCGCGCCGAGGCCGCGGCACAGCTCGATCGCGCGGGCCCCACACACGGCGTCGGTCTCCACCCCGAGGGCAACCGCCAGCTGGATGGCCGCCAGGCCGACGGCCCCTCCCGCCCCGACGATCAGCAGGCGCTCGCCGTAGCGGGCCCGGACCCCGTCGCGGATGCCGCGGAGCGCGGTCAGCGAACCCAGGGGCAGCGAGCCGGCCTCCGCGGGCGGGACGAACTCCTCCGGGAAGGCGCCGATCCGTTCGGAACCGACGGTCAGGTACTGCACCGCGGTGCCGCGCCTGCGCAGCGGCTCCACGTCCAGCACAACCCAGACCCAGCGGTCGGCCTTGAGCCCCGGAACCCGGGATTCCCGGACGATTCCGAGGACGTCGAAGCCGGTTTGTTTCGGGAAACCGACGCCGTGCATTCGCAGTTTCCCCGAGCGGTACATCAGGTCTATGGCGCTCACCCCGCTGGAGACGGTCTCGACCATCACCTCGCCGGGTTTCGGTTTCCGTACGGCCACATCCTCGGTTTTCAGGACCGAGGGATCGCCGTAGCGGTGGTACTGGACGGCCCACATCAGACAGCCGTCCCCGAAATCTCGGGTCCCAGCGATCCTTCGCCGAGGATCTTCCGGACGAGGGCGTGGATTCCCGCCAGGGCGGGAAACACCGCCAGCGCCGTGACCACGGCCTTCGGATCCTCCGGGCGGATCCCGTGCCGCTTGAGGACGCGCCGCGCCCACAGCCAGTAGGGGATCACCACCAAAGGAGAGGTGACCACCCCGGTGGTGTACCTCCCGGCGACGAGGCACGAGGCGATGTGCGTGAAACCGTGAAGCCCGAAGGCCAGCAGGCCGCCACGGAACAGCGTCGACCTGCCCCCGCTGCGCACCCCCGAGGCCGCGGAAGCGGCGACCACGGCGCCCATGGCGGACACGGCCAGGTTGACGTGGACCTGGGAGATGCCGCGTTCGCGGAACTCCTCTGGGATCGGCAGCTGCTCCGGGAGACCGGAGAAAACCTCCCGGGAGGTGGGCGCCATGGTGAGGTACTCCTCGGCGTCGTGCAGGGCCCAGGCCGCGAACAACCCGACGCAGGCCCGGCGGATCCGGTTGTTTCGTTTCATGATGTCCTCCTTCCACAAATTACGCTACCAATGGTAGCGAAAGTCTGGGTGGGAGAATCGGGGCATGGCGGGAGAGACTGGGCGGCCGCGCAACGCCGCGGTGAACGATGCGGTGCTGGGTGCCACCGTCGCGCTGCTTGGGGAGCGCGGCTACCAGGGGCTGCGGATCAACGACGTGGCAGAGCGTTCCGGGGTGGCCAAGACCACGGTCTACCGCCGCTGGCCGACGCTCACCCACCTGGTGGTCGCGGCCATGGAACACGCCCTCGGGCAACGGGACATCGAGCCGACGGGAAACCTGGGGACGGACCTGGACCGGATGATCCGTACCGGGTACGGGGCACTCGTCGGCGGCGGGACGTCACTCCTGGCCGTCGCCCTCGACCTCCACGGTCACGCCGACGCGCAGCTGCGCGCGGCCTACCGCCGGCGCATCATCGACCCCATCCGCTCCCGGGGCATCACCCTCCTGGAGGACGCGATGCGCAGGGGGGAGATCCGCGACTCGATCGACCCGGAGGTTGTGGCGGACGCCGTCATCGGTGGGCTCGTCTACCGTGCCGCCATCCTCGCCGAACCACTCGGAGTGGAGGAGGCGTGCGCATTCGCTCGCAGGGTGGTCGGGCTGGCGAGGTAAGACCATCGCCGTCGGCGTTGCGCGGGGCATTCTCCGATCGACAATAACGCGACGGAATCCGGGCCGGGCCGACCATCGCCGGCGCGATTTCTCAGATTCTGGAATGAATTGACACCGGGTCATCAAGGACATAGGTTGGAGACAATCCATCGACCATGGGAGCAGCCATGCAGCACGCAGCGATCCTGACCAGCCGGGTCACGCCTCGCCCTGCCCGCACGTGCTGTTGTCCCTGTTGATCCTTCTCGGCCTGGCTTCTTGAGCCCGGAGGCCGCCTGAACGCGGTCGGCTCGTCGCCCCTCCCCGATGTCCGGGGTGGCTGAATCAATCCTCCTGAAACGGTTCGCCGTTCGGTTTTCGCTTTCCAATTCACCGCCCCTTTCCGGCGGTGTTCAACTCTGCCCAGAAATGAGTATCGCCATGCCCAAATACCTTTCTCGCCGTGCCTTTGTCGGGGCCATTCCCGCATTTGCCGCGTTGAGTGCTTGCAGCGCTCTTTCCCGGGCCGGCGCCTCCGGGAGCGGCTCCGCCGATCAGGGTGGATCCATCGTCCTCGGGGTTTCGGGGCCGAGAACCGGGGCCAGCGCCGAGTACGGCCAGTACTGGCAGGAGGGCTTCGACCTGGCCCTCGAAGAACTCAACGCCGCCGGGGGAGTGGACGGCCGCAAGGTGGAACTGAAATGGGAGGACTCCCAGTCCGATCCGAAACAATCGGTGCCGATCGCGCAGAAGTTCGTCGCAGACGCCGCCGTCATCGCGGAGCTGGGGGACTTCTCCTCCGGAGCCTCGATGGCCGCTTCGGCCACCTACCAGCAGGCGGGGCTCGTGCAGTTCGGTTTCACCAACTCCAACCCCGACTTCACCAAGGGCGGCGACCACATGTGGTCCACCTCCCTGACCCAGGAGTTCTACCAGACCCGCGCCGCCCAGTGGATCGCGAGCAGCTACCAGAGGATCTCCGTGGTCTACCTCGAGAGCGACTGGGGCAAGAACTCCTTCGACATCTTCAAGGCGGCCGCGGCGGAGGCCGGACTGGAGATCGCATACGAGTCACCCATCCAACCCGATTCCGAGGACTACCGGCCCGTCCTGATCAAGGCCCGCGACGCCGGACCGCAGGCCGTCGTCCACCTCGGCTACGGACCCGACGGCGCGCGCATCGTGCGGCAGCTGCGGGAGATCGGGTTCACGGGCCAGTTCTTCGGCGGCCAGAACACCCCGCAGTTCCTGGAGGCCGCAGGATCCGCGGCCGAGGGAACGATCATCATCGAGAACTTCCTGATTGGCAATGACTCACCGGCGGTGGTCGACTTCAACAAACGGTTCAAGGACAGGTTCGGGCACGACCCGAGTACCTTCTCCGCCTACGCCTACGACGCCCTCAACGTGCTGATCGAGGCGGTCCGCCGCGGCGGCGCGACCCGTGAAGGCGTCTTCAAGGCCCTCTCCGACGGCGGCAGGTGGAAGACCGTGCAGTTCGGGGAGTTCGAGTTCTCCGCGGACCGTCGCCCCGGTGACGTCACGCTCCTGCCCGTCACCGTCAAGAACGGAGTCTACGTGCCGGCGGAGGCCTCATGATCGACACGATCGTCTCGGGGCTCGTCCACGGCAACGTCTACGCGCTGGTCGCCGTCGGCATTTCCCTGATCTTCGGCGTCACGGGCGTGGTCAACTTCGCCCAGGGCTCAATCGTCGGTTTCGGTGCGATGCTCGGCTGGTGGTTCATCGGCGTGTGCGGGTGGCCGTGGTGGCTGGCGCTGCTGGCCGTGGCCGCATCCAGCGCCCTGATCGGCTGGATCATCAACCTCACGACGGTGCGCCCGCTGATCAAGGCACCCCCGATCGCCGCGCTGCTCGCCACCTTCGCGGCCTCCATGGTGCTCGACAACCTGAGCCAGATCCTGTTCAAGGCCGACACCCGCGAATACCCGGCCCCGCTGCCGACCGACGACCTGCCCGTCGGCGGGGTCAGGCTCGGCACCTCCGACGCCGTCGCCCTCGGTTTCACCATCGCTGCGATGCTCGCCCTGTGGGCGTGGCTGCGGTTCGGGCGCGACGGCCTGGCCGTGCGAGCCACCGCGGCTGACCCGGACGCCGCCCGCCAGATGGGGATTCCCGTGACGAGGGTCCAGAACCTGTCCTTCCTGCTGGCCTCCTGCCTCGGCGGGGTGGGGGGAATCTTCTTCGGCATGTACGCCGGCGTCATCTCGCCCTATTCGGCCTCCTTCACCGGAACCGTCGGTTTCATCGCCGCCGCGGTCGGCGGCCTGGGATCCATCGTCGGCGCCGTGGCCGGTGGTTTCGTGATCGGCCTGCTGGAGGCGCTCGGTATTTACCAGTTCGGCGGCAGTTTCCGGGACCTGTTCATCTTCGGCGCCTTCCTGCTGGTGCTGCTGCTGCGACCCCACGGGCTGTTCGGTTCCCGGCACACCGTCTCATCCGAACCCATGACCGGCACCTTCCTCGGGGCCGGCCGCCCACCCAGGCTGGCGTGGTGGCACTGGGTGCTGCTCGCCCTGGTCGCGGGCCTGGCGGTGCCGCTGCTGGGCGGTCCGGTGCTCAGCTCCGTCGGCACCCAGGTGGCGATCTACGCCATCATCGCGGTCCCCATGACGTTGCTGGCCGGGTCGACCGGGCAGGTCTCCCTGGGACAGGCCGCGCCCGTGGCCATCGGCGCCTACGCCTCGGCGCTGCTGGTGATGCGCCTGAACCTGCCCTTCCTGGTGGCCCTGTTGCTGGCCGGGGTGATCGCGGCGGTGCTGGCCACCCTGGTGACCCTGCCGATCTGGAGACTCGATGGCCACTACGTGTCCATGGCGACCCTGGCCCTCGGCTACATCGTGCTGTCGGTGATCCGCGGCTGGGACGCGGTCACCAAGGGCGCCTACGGGCTCTCCGGCATCCCCGCCCCGGAGATCCTCGGGTTGCGGCTGCTGGTTGCCGAGGACCACTACCAGCTCGACCTGGTGGTGTTGGCGGTCACGTTGGTCGTGGTGTTCAGGATCCGCTCCTCGCACCTGGGCAACGTCCTGGCGGCCGTCGGCTCCGACGAGATCGCGTCGCGTTCCCTGGGGTTGCGCACCCGCGGCTACAAGGCGCTCGCCTACGCGCTGGCCGCCTTCTTCGCCGGGATGGCGGGGGCGCTGCTGGCGCACCAGTACAATTACCTCGATCCGACGGTGTTCACCGTCCAGATGTCCGTGCTGGTGCTGACGATCGTCGTGCTGGGCGGGATCAACTCCCCCTTCGGGGCGGTGCTCGGTTCCCTGGCCCTGGTCGGGTTGCCCGAGGCGCTGCGCCTGGCCCCCGACGTGCGCATCCTGCTGTACGGGATCGTCGTGATCGCGATCATCCGTTTCCTGCCCCAGGGCCTGTGGACGAGGAGCGCATGATGACCACACCAACCACACCCGTGCTGAAGGCAACCGGTCTGCACCGCCACTTCGAGGGGGTGCACGCCGTCGCCGGCGTCGACCTGGAGGTGGCCCCGGGACAGACGGTGGCGATCATCGGCCCCAACGGCTCCGGCAAGACCACCACCCTCAACCTGGTGACGGGGGTGCTGCGGCCAAACTCCGGGAAAATAGCGATCCGCGGCCACGTGGTGGCGGCCCGCCATCCCGAGCAGGTAGCGACGGCCGGGGTGCTGCGGACCTTCCAGAACGGCCGCGTCTTCGGGAACCTGACCGTCGCGGAGAACATCTCCGTTGGACTGCACCGCGAATTGAGGGCCCACCGTCCCCTGAAACGCCTGGCGGAGATCCCCGTCCTGCGGTGGTTCCTGGGCTGGTTGTCGCTGCTCGGAGAGGTGCTGGCGGCGCTGCTGCCCCTGCCCGGGACCGGGAAGGAACGAAAGGAAATCGAGCGGCGCGTGGCGGCCGAGATCGACAGGTTCCCGGAACGTCTCGGCAACCGAACCGAGGATCTCGCATACACCCTCAGCTACGCGAACCGGCGGCGCACCGAGATCGCCCGCTCCCTTGCGGGACGGCCGACTCTATTGGTCCTCGATGAGCCGACCGCGGGAATGAACCAGTCGGAGACCGCCGAGATGCTGGAACAGCTCCTCCGCCTGAAGGCTGCGGGGCAGTCGATCCTGCTGGTGGAACACAAACTCGACCTGGTCATGACGCTGTCCGACCACGTGCTGGTGATGGACGACGGCCACGTGATCGCCTCGGGGCCACCCGAACAGGTCAGGAACGATCCGGCCGTCATCGAGGCCTACCTCGGCAGGCCTGAGGACGCCCGTCGCCGCGCCCGCGAGGAACGGGCCCGGAAGGACCGGGGAGGAGAGGACGATGACTGAGACGCTTCTGGAATTGCAGGCAGTGGAGGTCAGTTACGGGCAGGCCAGGGCACTGAACGGCGTGAGCCTGGCGGTCCCCAAGGGGCGGATCGTCTCGCTGCTCGGCGGCAACGCATCGGGCAAGTCCACCACCATGAAAACCATCCTGGGGCTCGTGCGCCCCGATACGGGCAGGGTGCTGCTGGACGGCAAGGACATCACCACCTGGCCGACCTCACGCAGGGTGGCCTCGGGCATCGCCTCGGTACCGGAGGCGCGCCGCATCTTCGCGCCCATGACCGTGGAGGAGAACCTCCTGCTGGGCGCCTACACGCGGCGCGACAAAACCGGCATCCGCGACGACCTGGCGGCCCAGTACGACCGTTTCCCCCGTCTGGGGCAGCGGCGGCGCCAAGCGGCCGGGACCATGTCGGGTGGGGAACAGCAGATGCTCGCCTTCGCCCGGGCCCTCATGAGCCGTCCCCGGCTGATCTGCATGGACGAACCGACCATGGGCCTGTCGCCTCGTCTCGTGGACGAGGTACTCGAAACCATCGCCGCGTTGAACACCGACCTGGGGCTGGCCGTGCTCATGGTCGAACAGCAGGCGGAACTGGCCCTCAGCATCGCCCACCACGGCTACGTGCTGGCCACAGGGAACCTCGTGCTCGAAGGACCGGCCGGAGAACTGTTGGACAACCCACGCGTCCAGGAGGCCTACCTGGGGCGCACCACACGAAACGGAGACGACGATGACGACCAAACGTGACCGATTCCTGACCGCCGCCCGGGGCGGAACCACCGACCGTCCCCCGGTCGGGGCCTGGGTGCACTACGGATCGGCGAGATGGAGTCCGCAGCAGGTGGCCGAGGCCCACCTGAGGTTCTACCGCGACTACGACTGGGACTTCATCAAGGTCATGCACGACTACCGCATCGACCTGCCCGAGGGGCTCGAGGAGATCACCGACCCCGCGCAGCTCGATGACATCCTGGCCGATCCCGGGGCGCTGCTCGACAGCCACGCCAGGCAACACGAGGTGCTGGAACTGATCCGTGCCGCCGCCCCCGAGGCCGCCGTCATCGAGACGGTGTTCTCACCCACCCAGGCCCTCGTCAGGGCCCTCGGCGGCAGCGTCATCGAGTACTTCAAGGTGGATCCGGCTCTCGCGCACCGCACCATCTCCCGGGTCGCCGACGCCCTGGCGCGCTACGCGGCCGGGCTGGGTGATTTCGGCGTCGATGCATTGTTCGTCGCCGTCAACGGGGCCAGCAGGGACGCCACCAGCTTCGGACTGACCCCCGAACAGTTCCGCGACTGGGTTGCCCCCTACGACATCCAGGTGCTGGCCGCCGCTCCGTCGCTGGTGCGAATCGCGCACCTGCACGGCGAGGACGCCGACCCGGAGCTGATCGCCGACTACCCTGTCGAGGTACTGAGCTGGTCCGACACGTCATCGGCCCCGACCATTCCCGAGGCCACGAGCCGCTACGGCTGGGTGCCGATGGTCGGGATCGACGAGCTCACCAGCCTCTACTGGACCCCCAGCGAGGCGGCCGCACACGTCCTCCAGGCACGCCGCGCCGCGGGCGACCGCCTGATAGTGGCACCCAACTGCACCCTCCACTCCGACACCAACCCCCTGACCCTCGTCGGTCTCAGGAGGGGTGTGGACGTGGCCCTCACGTACTGAACGAAAGGAACAGCAATGACCGTCACGGCCCGCAGGGGAACCGAGCTGCGCTGTCGGAACTGGCGGGCCGAGGCGCTGCTCCGCCTGCTGGAGAACGTCCTCGAGGTGGGTGAGAGACCCGAGGAGCTGGTGGTCTACGCATCCATCGGGAAGGCAGTCAAGGACTGGGACGCCTACCGGCGGATCGTCGATGCCCTGCAACACCTCAGGGAGGACCAGACCCTGGTGCTCCAGACCGGAAGGCCCGTGGCGGTGCTGAACACCCACACCGCCGCCCCGATGGTGGTCTCAGCGGTGAACAACACCGTGGGGAACTGGGCCACCGAGGAGAGGTTCTATTCCCGCCTGGCGGAACACAAGACGATCTGGGGTGGGTTGACGGCCGCCGCCTGGCAGTACATCGGCAGGCAGGGGGTGCTGGGAGGCACCTACGAGTTGTTGCGCGCCGCCCTGGAAAAGCACTTCCGGGAGCCCGCCGCCCCGCACCGCTGGGTGCTCACCGCGGGGCTGGGTGGCATGGGCTCCTCCCAGCCGATCTCGGCGCGGATGCTGGAGCTGTCCACCCTGGTGGTGGAGGCCGATCCCGCGAAACTCGCGAAGCTCAGGGCTGCCGGCGGCATCGACCTGGTGATCGACGACCTCGACGGTGCCCTGGCGACGATCTCCGCGGCGATCACCGAACGACGGCCCGTCGCCGTCGGGCTGTTGGGCAACGCCGCCGACGTGTTCCCCGCCGTGGTGGCCAGCGGCGCACGCCCCGATGTCGTGACCGACCAGACCGCCGCCCACGATGCCCGCTACGGTTACCTGCCATCCGGCTACACCCTCGAGTCGTGGGCCGAGGCCCGTGAAACCGACCCGGAAAAGGTGGAACGCGACGCCCGCGCCTCCATGGCCGCCCAGGTGCGGGCCATGCTCGCCCTGGGGCAGCGCGGATCGGTGGTGTTCGAGAACGGCAACAACCTCAGGGTGCAGGCCTCCCACGTCCTCGGCGAGGCCGAGAGGCAGCGGGTTTTCGCGGAGATCCCCGGTTTCATGGAGGGCTATCTGCGGCCGCTGTTCAGCCGTGGCATCGGACCTTTCCGGTGGATGATCCTCTCCGGCGACGACAACGACCTCACGGTGGTCGACGACCTGGCGGCGACGATGTTTCCCGAACGCCCCGAGATCGCCCGATGGATCGACCTGGCGCGCCACCACATCCCCGCCCAGGGCCTGCCCGCCCGGTCCTGCTGGCTCGGATACGGGGAACGCTCGGCCCTGGCCCTCGCAGTCAACGAGGCCGTCGCCGACGGACGGATCAGCGCACCGGTCGCCTTCAGCCGCGACCACCTGGATGCGGCAGGCATGACCCACCCCAGGATCGGCACCGAGGGCATGCGCGACGACTCCGACGGCGTGACGGACTGGCCCATCCTCGACGCCATGCTGCTGGCCGCCGGCGGGGCCGACCTGGTGGCGGTGCACTCCGGGGGCGGCGGCTACTCCGGATGGATGCAGTCGGCGGGGGTCACCGTAGTCGCCGACGGCACCGGGGCAGCGGCCACCAGGCTGCGCCAGGCCCTCGACCTCGACTCCGGACTCGGGGTCATCCGCCACGCCACCGCGGGCTACGAGGACGCCCTCGACGCGGTGAAACGATCCCACGAACCCGGCGCGCACGGCACGCCCCTCAACCTGATCCGGAACTGACCCGGACCGACCCGGAAGGAAACCGACATGCGTGAACTGACCATGGATGATGCCCGCTGGGCCGTTCTCGGCGGGGGCGTCTTCGCCTGCGGCGGCGGGGGCTGGCAGGACCACGGCGAACTGATGGGACGGATGGCCACCACCCTCAACCGTCCCGTGCTGGCCGGCGTCGACGAGCTGCCGGAGGACTCCTGGGTGGCCACCGTCACCGCGATCGGCGCCCCGGCAGCCCCCGACTGGGAGATCCGGCCCATCGACTACGTCGACGCGCTGCGGAAACTGATCGAACTGTCCCCCCACCCCATCGCCGCCGTCATCACCGGGCAGAACGGCTACTCCACCACCCTCAACGGCTGGATCCAGTCGTCGGCGCTCGGCGTGAAGGTCCTGGACGCGGCCGGCGACGTGCGCGCCCACCCCACCGGGAAACTCGGCTCCCTCGGGCTCACCACCCGAGAGGGATACGAAACCATCCAGGTGGTCTCCGGCGGCAACCGGGCCCGCCACGGGCACCTCCTGAGCATCAACATCGGTCGCGTCGACACCTGCGACGACGTGCTGCGCGACATCTCGGTGCGCTCCGGGGGATTCATCGCCTCGGCCCGCAACCCCGTCGAACTGGGCTGGGTGAGGGAACACGCCGCGCTGGGCGTGATCTCCCTGGCCCTCGACCTGGGTAGGGCCATGGAGGAGGCCGGGGCAGGCAGGTCCCGGGCAGGGAAACGCGTCACCGGGACGGTGGTGGATTTCCTCGGCGGCGAGATCGTCGACGAGGGGCCGCTCACCCACGAGGTCGACCTGGTCACCAGGGGAGGCTGGGACCACGGCACCTTCCGGATCGGCGAACACACCGTCCCCTACCTCAACGAGTACATGGCCATCGACGGCCCCTCCGGACGTGTGGCCACCTACCCGGACACCATCTTCATCCTCCGGAAGGACAACGGGCTGCCGCTGGCCGTGAAGGACGCCGCCGAGGGGTGTGATGTGGCCCTGGTGAAGGTGGACGCCACGAAACTGCCGCTGTCGTCGTCGGCGGTGGACCGCGTCGCCGTCGGGGAATGTGAGGACATCATGGGCATCGAGTTCCTGAAATACCTCCCGGAACGCCGGGAAACCCCGGATGGCGGAACCCGTGCACAGGCATGAGAACTCCGAGGAACGGCCCCGGACCGGGAACGGGCCGCTCCGGCTGATCCTCAACGGCGCCTCCCTGACCTGGCGTGACCTGGCCTCGGCCCTGAAGGCCGAACGCGTGGAGGTCGCGCTGGATCCCGTCTCCCGCGGCCAGATGCGGCGCGCCCGGGAGGCGGGGCTGGAGATCCTGGAGTCGAACCCCGGGATGAGGGCCTACGGCTGGAACCAGGCGCTCGGGCCGTTCAAGGACCGGCGGCTGGAACCCGAGGAACAACTCCGGTTCCAGGTCAATGTGTTGCGTTCGCACAGCACCGGCCTGGGTGAGGCGCTGCCGCGCCGGGTGTCGCGACTGGCCCTGATCATCCGCGCGAACTGCCTCGCCAGGGGCACATCCGGGGCCCGTCCCGAACTGGTTGAGCGAATGAACGACGCCGTCAATCTGGGGCTCGTGCCGGTGATGCCCGGCACCGGTTCGATGGGCACCGGAGACCTCCAACCCATGGCGGCCGCCGGGCTTGCGCTGACCGGGGACGTCGCGGGAAGGGTGCGAGGCGACGACGGCGAGGAACGCTGCGCGCCGCAGGCGTGGGCGGCCATGGGACGAGACGTCGAGTTCCAGCTGGCCCCGGGGGAGGCGATCGCGCTGATCTCGGGGTCGGCGGTGCTGACGGCCCACCTGGCGTTGGCCGTCGAGGAGGTCTACCGGCAGGTCGAGACCTTCCTGGGTGCGTTCGCGCTGTTCTGTGAGGCGGCGCGGGTGGAACGAAACGCCTTCGACCCGCGGATCCACGCCGAACGCCACATGCCCTGGGAGATGCAGGCCAACGACCTGATCCTGCGACTCGTCGGCGACAGCCAGTGGACGACGAACGAGGGCAGGCGCCGCGCGGGCGAGACCGCTCCGCGCATCCAGGATTCAACCTCGATCCGGTCGGTGCCGCACCAGATCGGCATCATCCTGCGGGAACTGGAACGGGCCCGGGAGGACGTCACCCGCGAGGCAAACTCGTCGACCTGCAACCCGCTGCTGATTCCCAACTACACGGGCGAGGGCCACGAGTTCCTCTCCGGCGGCAACTGGGATGCGACGGTGCTGGGGCACGCGGCGCAGTCAGTGAACAGCTGCCTGGCGCGGCTGGCGGTGCTGACCAAGGACCTGGCGGCACGGCTGCTGCACGACGGCTGGAGCCACGGACTTCCTGCCGGACTGAGCGGAGGGGAGGTCGGGATCAATTCCGGCATGCTCCTGCTGCACACCAGCGCGGCCGCCCTGATCCCCGAGATCCAGCTGCTCGCGAACCCCGTCGGGGCCCTGTCCTTCCCCCTCAAGGGCGGCCAGGAGGATTTCCACACCATGGCGATGGCCGCGGTCAACGGTCTGCGGGCCAACAGCCGTCGCTTCGACCAGCTCCTGGCGGTCCTGTTCGTCATCAGCGGGCAGGGCATTCACCTGCTGGAGGAGCGAATGCGGGGACTGCCGCTGGGAACGGGATCGGCGCTCATCCACGAGCAGCTCCGGACGCGGGTCACGCCGCTGGGTCAGGACCGGGTCCTGACCCCGGAGGTCGACGCGTTGACGGATGCGATCGGCAGGGGAGAGTTCTCGGTCGTGGTCCACGACCTGCTGGAGGACTAGGGCCGGGATCAAGCGGCCCAGTCGCCGAGAGCTCCCTCCAGGGCGCCGAGCGCGGCGTCGATGAGGGCCCACCGGTCCTCCTCCGGGCAGCCCTTGTCGACCCATCGCAGGGCGGCCGCGTCGGTGAAACCGAAATAGCCCCAAAGGGCGTAGTCGTGGCGCGCCTGGGTGCTGGGGGCCAGAAGACCCTGGAGACGTTTCACGTAGTCGCAGCGGGTCCGGGCCCGCAACTCGGCGACCGCGGCCGGTTCTCCCCCGGGCCGGCGCATGGGCATGGCCCAGGCGTCGGGATGCGTGGCGATGTGGTCCAGGTAGACCATGGTGGCGGCCCGGATGCGGTCGCGCACCGGTACCCCGTCGGGAAGAGCATCGAGTGCCTCCGCCTGTCTGGTGAGGAGGTCGGCGATGGCCACCCGCACTACTTCCGCGTAGAGGTCCTCCTTGTTCGCGAAATAGCGGTAGACCAGCGCGTTCGAGGAGTACGCCTCCGCCGCGATGGAGGAGATGGTGACCTCTGCGTAGGGATGGGCGGCGAACGCCGCCGCCGCGGCCTCCAGGATCGCGGCGCGGCGCGAATCGGGGTCGAGCCTGCGTCGAGGCCTGCGATCGGTCCGTACCATGTTGCCATCCTACCGCTAGTGAACTACAGTCATTAAACGCTAGTGAATGCAGTTCAATAGGAGGTTGTGATGGATTGGGTGGAGCACGCGATCTGGTGGCAGGTCTACCCACTCGGGTTCTGCGGAGCGCCGATCCGGGACCCGGAACCGACGTCGGCCCCGCGCCTGCGCAGGCTGATGGGCTGGCTGGACTACGCCATCGAGCTGGGAACGTCCGGGTTGCTGCTGGGGCCGGTCTTCGCGTCCCAGACCCACGGCTACGACACGGTCGACCAGTTCCGCATCGATCCCCGCCTGGGAGGCGAGGAGGACTTCGACGCGCTCGTGGCCGCCTGCTCGCAGCGCGGGCTGCGGCTCCTGCTGGACGGGGTTTTCAGTCACGTCGGTGCGCAGCATCCCGACGTGATCCGCGCCCTCGACGAGGGTCCGGGTGGGTCAACCGCCGATCTGTTCGACATCGACTGGAACGCGCCCGGCGGTCCTGCCCCGCGCGTTTTCGAGGGACACGCCTCGCTGGTTCGTCTCAACCATGCCTCCGAGCGGGCCGTCCAGTACGTGACCGCTGTCATGGAGCACTGGCTCGCCCGGGGAATCGACGGGTGGCGGCTCGACGCCGCCTATTCCGTGGACACGGGCTTCTGGGCGCGCGTGATTCCCGCCATCCGGGACCGCCATCCGAATGCCTGGTTCCTCGGGGAGGTGATCCACGGCGACCACTCCCGGTTCGTCGCTTCCTCCGGCGTCGATGCGACCACCCAGTACGAGCTGTGGAAGGCCATCTGGTCCAGCATCAAGGACCGCAACTTCTTCGAACTGGACTGGGCGCTGAACCGCCACAACGGCTTCCTCGCCCACTTCACGCCGAACACCTTCATCGGCAACCACGACGTGACCCGCATCGCCAGCGTCATCGGGTCCGACGGGGCGGTCATGGCCCTGGCGATTCTGCTCACCCTCGGGGGGATTCCCTCGATCTACTACGGCGACGAGCAGGGATTCACCGGCATCAAGGAAGAACGGGCCGGCGGGGACGACGCCATCCGGCCGGCCTTCCCCGACACCCCCTCGGAGCTGGCCGATTGGGGCCAGAACGTCCATCGCGCCCACCAGGACCTCATCGGGCTGCGGCGCCGCAATCCCTGGCTCGTCACCGCCACCACGACGCCCCTGCACCTGGAGAACACCCGCTACACCTACCGCGCAGCCGCGAGAGACGGAAGCAACCACCTGGATGTCGCGATCGACATCGCCGGGACCCCCTCGCTCGTCATCAAGAACGCGAACGGACACGTCCTGTGGGAATGGCGGCACTAGGTTCCCGAGGGTGTGGGGCGCACTCTTGAGGGCGTGAGCTCATTGCCCGGTGCGAAACCACTCCGGGCATCGCCAGGGGTCACGCCCTCACCCGAACCGATCCTCTCCGAGCCGGCTCGCGCCGGGGTCGAGTCCTCGCGGCGGTGGTGAAAACTGCATCCGTCCGGCCGTCACCCCGGCTGCTACCGTTGCTCCACCGTCAGACGGAAAGGAGCCCGAGGGCCATGCGGGTCGCTGTGTTCGCCGACATTCACGGCAAATTCCTGTTGCCCTTCAAACTGGTCCACCTGTACCAGCAGGAAACGGGAAACAGAATCGATCACATCCTGCTGTGTGGGGACATGGGTGCCTTCCCGGATCTTGCGGCCATGGACAGGGCGACGCTTCGCCACGCACGGCGTGACCGCGACGAACTGGGATTCCATGACGATTTCCTCCGGGTGAAACCCGGGATCGCCCGTTTCCTCGACGAACTGGACGTGGACATGACCTGCGTTCGCGGCAATCACGAGGACCATGACTTCCTTGACGGTCTGGAAAGGGAAACCGACGAGCCCCGGTTTCCCATCGACGCCTATCACCGGGTTTTCGTGTGCCGGACGGGGGCCAAGCAGGTGTTCCGGGTGGGGAAGGACGTGCTCACGTTCATCGGTGTGGGCCGCATAGCGGACCCCAAGGGACGCACCCATCAACGATTCATCCAGGATTACGAGAGAAAGGCCCTTCAGAAACTGCACGGAACCCGCGAGGACTTCGATCTGCTGATCTCCCACGACAAGGAATCCGAGAACGTCAGGGGATATGGGATGCCGGAGCTCAGGGAACTCCTGGACCGCGTCCTCTTCCGCTACCACTTCTACGGACACACCGGTGAACCCCATGCGCGTGGACTGGCCAGCAATGGCATAACGGAATCGGTGAAGGTGCGGGAACTGGAGTTCAACGCGCAAGGAACCCTCGACCCGGGGTGCATGATCGTCCTGGAAAAACACGGAGCGGAACTCGACCTCGAGGTCGTGGACCAGCACCTGACCAACCGCATCACCCGGCACAACTGGAAAATCCCGGGTTCCCGTGGATGAGGCTCGGCGCGGAACGCTCCGTCGTCGATCGACAACGGGGCGGTTTGCCCATGACATCGGACCTGCGTCAGGCCGAGGGTATGAGGGTCATGCCCTTGAGGGCATGAGTTCATTGGTGGTCACTGACAGCAGGGGGCGGGCGACACTCGGTCCCAAGGCTTCGCTTGGGTCGTGAGGGTCACCGACCAGGGTCAGGACTGGCCCATCGTCTGGAGCGAAACCGCCCCGGGTATCGCCAAGGTTCACGCCCTCGCTCAAACCGGTCTTCTCTGAGCCGGGTCACGTCGGATTCAAGGCCTTGGCCCGGGGATGGGCCCGGTGGACGGTGCGAACCGAGGCCTCAAGTTCTCCCGTCGGCCTGGTGACGGGGAGCTGTTCACGTGCTTCTTCTACGACAACCCCGGATTCGTCGTCACCCCGAGCTCCCGCCACGAGGAGGTTTCCGCCGTCGTGCAGGAGGCAGTGGACCGGGGCGTCGAGCTCTGGCAGATCAATCTTCCCCTCACCCCCGATGGCATTCGAAACCCCACCACTCGGAGGCTCGTGTTCTGATGGATCTCCTCGGAAACTCCACGCTTCGGCGGGACGCTGGCTGTCGATGATAGGCATCGGACGGCTGGTTGCGCTTGCCCTGCGGGACGTGAAAGCCCTACGAAGACGGGACGTGATTGTCGGGTGGGAGCGTCTCCAGCACGTGTTGCAGTCTGTCCCCGGCGCCCGAGGTGTCGACGCCTCCGAAGATGGCCTCCTCCGCGAGCAATCCCAGTGTCGTGCGCAGGAAGATCTCGGCGGTCACGCCGGGGGCGCAGCTGACGGTTCCCTCCTGTGACCAGCGGGTCGCCAGGGCCAGCAGGTGGGTCCTGATGATGAGGTAATGGTTCCGCATCTCCTCGCGCAGTCCGGGGTCGCGTGGCATCTCCGACCAGGCGTTCACGGCGATCCTCGCGGTGGTGTTGAAGTCAGTGCCGGTCTCGCTGTCGTGCAGGATTCCCGGAACCGAGGCGAACGCCTCGGCCACCCCCGGGAGGGGCGTGGTCCCAACCAGCCGGTCGAGGTGTTCCACCACCCGCCCGATCCTCAGGGTGCACACCTCGCGGATGATCTCCTGCTTGCCTCCGGGGAAGTGACGGTACACCGTCGCGGAGGACATGCCGGTCTCACCGATGACGTCGTCCATCGACGTCGCGTGGAAACCGGCGCGGGCGAAGCAGCGGGCGGCCGCGACGCAGATGCGCGCCCGCTGCCGGTCGCGGAAGGCCTGGGTCACACGGGGCATACCTCCACCCTGTCACACGCCCCGGGGGGTCGCGGTCGTGTTTGTTCCATGACGCGCACCCGCATACCCTTAATGAAAGTTTTCGTTTTTGTTTGAGGAGGGGTGACCCGTGCGACGCACCTGGACCGTGAACGACTTCCCGATCGGCTTCGAGCAGATCCACCCCGAGCAGAGCATCAACTTCCAGCTCAATCGCCTCTACCACTTCTCCGGCGACCCGGTGCTGCTTGCCCAGCTCCGGAAGGCGGCGCCGGGAATTCGTGACCTCACCTCCCTGGTCGCCGGACTCATTCCCCTGGCCGAGCGGGCGGAGAAGGACGGGGAACTCCTGCGGGCCGCCATGTGCTACCGAGGTGCCGCGTTCGTGACCCCCGCGTCGGATCCCCGTCGGCATGACTGGTGGAAGCGGTTCCGCGAACTCTCCAACGCCTGGTACGGCATCGGGCCAGAAACCCGGGACGTGGTTCCGTTTGGCGGCATCGAGCTTCCCGCCCTCCGATTCACCCCTGAGGGAAGGAGCCGGGGTGCCGTCGTGCTGATGAACGGTTTCGACGGTTACCTGGAGGAGTTCACCCGCCCAATGCTGGTCCTGTGCGGCGCGGGATTCGAGGTCATCGCCTTCGACGGGCCGGGGCAGGGGGAAGTGCTGGAAACCAGCCGGGCCCCGATGATCCCCGAGTGGGAACACCCGACGGCGGCCGTCCTGGATCATTTCGGGCTCGACGACGTGACCGTCCTCGGCTGCTCCCTCGGCGGCGGGCTGGCTGTGCGGGCGGCCGCTTTCGAACCGAGGATCACGCGGGTCATCTGTTTCGACGTGCTGCCCGACCTCTTCGGCTCCCTCGCCGGGATCGCACCTGCCCCGGTGCGGGAACTGCTCCGGCGGATGGTCCCGCTGGGCATCGGCAGGCGGGCGGTCAATTCGATGATGAGCAGGATCGCCGCCAGGGATCCGTTGGTCGGTTGGGGGATTCAGCAGGGGAAGCTGGTCATGGGGGTGGAAGATCCTTTCGACCTCATCCGCGCCACCCTGAGGTTCCGGACCGCTCGCTACAGCCGTCGCCTGACCCAGGACGTGCTGCTCATGGCCGGAACCACCGACCACTACGTCCCGATCGAACACCTCCACGACCAGATGGCCACCCTCACCGGGGTGCGTTCCCTGACCGCCCGAATCTTCACCCAGGCCGAATCGGCCGGCAATCACTGCCAGCTCGGGAATCTCGGCCTGGCGTTGCGGACGATGCTGAATTGGCTGGATCAGTTCGCTCCCGAGGTGCGGGAAGCCAACGTCGAGGCGTGAGGCGCCGTGACCTGGCAGATGGCCTCGAGCTGCTCCAGTACCGCGGGCGGTTCCGCGGACAGGGGCAGCGTGTCCGGGTCGAGGATTGCGTCATGGGTGCCGGGTTCGTCGTGTTCCAGGGCTGCAAAGAGGGGCACGAGGTCGGGCTGTTCGGGGCCGCGTTCGGAGACGAGCTCCAAGGTGGTGTAGGCGGCCTCGGGGATCGCTATGGCGTCGATGAGAACGCGGGCGATCTCGTCGCGGGCGATGGCCCCGTCGCTGGATCTCCTGACCCGGCGGGTGTCGCCCTGGAGGAAGACCAGTTTCCGCTGGTCGGGTTTGTTGTGTCCGAACCAACCCGGCCGGACGATCGTGTACGGGTGGCCGCTGCGGCGCACCAGTCGTTCGGAGCGGCGTTTCCAGTCGTATGCCTGCGTCGCGCGGTTGTAGAGGCTGTCGTGGACGGTTATCCCGATCGTCGTCATCAGGGACACGTGAACATCGGGATTCCTCAACGCGCCCAAAACGGTGCTGACTATGCCGTAGTCGATGCTCTCGGCTTCGCCCTCCCCACTGTGGGAGCCGTGCGTGAAGACGACCGCGTCGACGTCCTCGACGGCGTTCGCCACCGTCGGCGTGTCGGTGGCGTCGCCGACGAGCAACGTGGTTCCGGCGGGCAGGAGCCTTGCGGCCCGGATGCGGTCGCGCACCAGCGCGCAGGTCCGGTACCCGGCCGCGAGGGCCCTCCGGGCGGCGTGGAGACCGATGCTGCCGGTGGCGCCGACAATGAGGATGGTGCGAGTCATGAATCCCCTGTCTACTGTCCGTGGTCCACTGGTCTGGGTCTGCAACTTTGTGGATTGTATGCGCCCCGTTGTGCTCGTCCCCGTGACGGAACGGGGGGCGGTCTGCCTCGGGGAGGTCGGGATGCTCCTGGCGTCACCGGTGCCTTTCTCGCAGTCGTGCTGATTTCGTGTCATGACCGGCGTGACTCGCGGGTCCCGCGCATCGGTTACGCCCCGCGACTGGGCGGGGTCGCCCCGCTGCTGACCCCGGACGAACACTTCCGTCTCTTCGGGGCCGCCAGTCGCATGGGAGCCCGGAAGGCCCGGGGGACGGGACGCAGGCTCGCGTCCCTGCTCGGCTGGCGGCCGCGCCGCGGCATCGTGGCCTCGCGCCTCTCGGGCGGCACCCGGCAGAAACTCAACGTGGTGCTGGCCGAGCTGGACGGCCCCGATCTCATCCTGCTCGACGAGCCCTACCAGGGATTCGACGAGGACTCCTACCTGATCTTCCGCAGCCAACTGCTGCGCTGGCGCGACCGCGGGGCCGGGATCCTCATGATCACGCACATGCTGCACGACCTCGACGACATCGACCACGTCATCGAGCTTCACCCGAGGGAGGACCTGTGATGATCCGGGCTGTGTTCGTCACCAACCTGCAGGAAATGAGCCGGCGCCTCACGGCCCTGGTTTTCATCCTGCTGCTCCCGCTGGCCTTCTACCTGGTGCGCATCGACGTGCACTGGCAGGCGATCCGGTTCCTGTCGATCGGGATCGGCTGGGCCGTGGCGACCCTGTCGCTGTTCACCTTCATCGCCGCACGCGACCTCGACAGGCGACTGGTGGTGGCAGGCGCCTCGCCCTCGTCGCTCTTCGCCGGACGGCTGACGGCCGTGCTAGCCGTCGGGCTGGGTCTGGCCGTGATCTACTTCGGGGTCGTTGCCCTCACCCTGGACGACCTGCCCCGGGTGTGGACGGTGTGCTGCTGCTGGTCGTGACCGTGCTCACCGGGGCGCCGTTGGGTGCGGTGGTGAGCCTGGTGATCGTCAGGGAACTCGAGGGTGCCCTCGCGTTGCTGGCCCTGATGGCCGTCCAGCTGCTCGTCGATCCCGACAGCTCCTACGCCGGGCTCATGCCTTTGTGGTCCACCCGCGAGTTGACCGGTTACGCCCTCGACGCTCCCACCACCAACAGCCTGTCCGACGGGCTCGGGCACTTCGCCGTCACCGTGGTGCTGTGCTTCCTGGCGGCATGGGGGTTCAGCGTCCTCAGGCTGCGCACCAGGAAATTCGAGCCGATCCCGGGATTCCCGAGAACATCGGGCTCGTGATCCGCCCGGTCCATCGGGGCCGCGGAACCCAACCGGGCTGGCGCGTCGCACGAGAACACACGTGGCGACGATGACCGAAATCCCGGCCCGGCTCGAACGGGAATCGTATGTGCGGGGAACGGGCGTTGCTCTGCCCAGCTTCCTTGTGCCCCCAGCGGGGATCGAACCCGCGACCCATGGATTAAAAGTCCACTGCTCTGCCAGCTGAGCTATAGGGGCGGACACAGTTTAGCCACACTGCCTCTGCTCGGTCCACATGGCAGTCTTGGGGACATGGGTGAACTGGGCGGATTGCTGTGGGCGTTGGCGATCGGAGTGCCGTTGCTGATTCTGGCCGTCTGGTTGGATGTGAAACGCCGACGCCGGGTGGAAGGGGAGCCCGCGCGAGGCCCGGGGGAGGGGAATCCCGGGTATCTGACCCAGTCGGAGATCGACGGCCTACCCGCTCCGGGAGTCCGGCGCCCGGTCCTCAGGACCGAACCGAAAGGCGAACGGCTGGAGATCGGACTCGCCGATCCCGGGTTCGCCGACGTGAACGGCCGCGTCGACCTCAAGGACGCCAACGTGCTGGTCATCGACGGCACGGGCGTGACCATGCGGGAGCTGATGATCCCCATCTCCCGGCACCAACCGCTCGTGCTGGTGGCGCGGGGAATGGACGAGGATGTGTTGGCGACGCTGGTCGCCAACCGGAAGAGCCTGACGATGCCGTTGGCAGCCGTGATCACCGACCTGATCCCGGAGGTCGCGGACCTGACCGGCGCGCTGCCGGTGTCCGTCGCGGATCTCAGGGCCGGATACCTGCCGGCCGGGCATCTCGGGCACGCCACCCGCTGGATCACCGACGGCGCCCGCACCTGGATCGAACCCCACCCGCCCCTGGTCGGGACGACGTAGGCAAGTGGATCCTTCCAGGGGTTGATTCCATCCCGGCGAAGACTGAACATGAGAACGTGTCGCCAAATCCTCAACAATCCGCCGCCGCCCCGGACCTGAGCCGCTACGGCTGGCTGGCGGTGGCCACGGCCCTCGCCACCATTGTCCTGAAGGCGGGGGCCTGGCTGGTCACCGGATCCGTTGGGCTGTTGGCCGATGCCGCCGAGTCCCTGGTGAACCTGGTTGCCGCCATCGTGGCGTTGGTCGTGCTGAAAGTGGCGGCGAGGCCTGCCGACACCAGCCACAACTTCGGCCACACCAAGGCCGAGTACTTCTCGGCGGCCGTGGAGGGCGTGA
>ERZ772948.194-NODE-194-length-37917-cov-6.879114_pt1 | contig 37917 bp, 30 predicted proteins | sample MGYA00511945_ERZ772948 | MGnify/ENA primary metagenome ERZ772948 (study PRJEB29015, sample SAMEA2737927) | human oral metagenome | biome: human oral; feature: human-associated habitat; material: dental | place: China | collected 2141 ... | reverse complement strand
AGGCGACGACGTAGCCTTTGTAGAGGGCAACCAGGGCGGCGTTGGGCGATTTTTGGCCGTCTTCAGGCTCGCCGCGTTTGCCTTCTAAAGCGGGTTTACCGGGTTCGGCCGGCATATAGCCGCCGATTTGGTTGGGCAGGAAAATCGGTGCGGTTTCGGTGTTGAAACCGTCTATCTCGCCGCCGTTGTAATAGGCTTCGGGTACATAAATATTGATGATTTCGTAACGGGTATCGACAGGATTGCGGACGTACACCACGCCTTCGTAAGCGCGGAATTTGACGGCTTGACCGTTCACTTCGATGCTTTGTTCGGTGTATTTTTGTTTGGAGAAGTCTAGGTCGTAGGTGTCTGCGGTTTTGACGGAAGCGCAGGCGCTCAATCCCAGTGCGACAGAAACGGATAAGAGGGTTTTGCTCAGGGCGTTCATCATCATACTTTCTGAAGAGGTGAACGGACATAATAACCAATACCAAGGCCGTCTGAAACGCCAAGTCGGGTTTCAGACGGCCTGATTTTTTTGTAACGTTATGCAGTGTTGTGCGTTACGTTGTAAAGTGATATTGGCTTGGATTTTATCTATTTGATAAATATGAATTTAATAAGGCGTTGTGCCTTAAAAAATCTATTGATTCGGTATCTGTAAAAGTTTGAATCTGTCTTGTAAATCAGTATGTAGGACAGGCATTCTTGCTTTATTTACAGATTGGTTTTGCTTGTCAGAACGTTTTGCTTAATTCGACAAACATTCTGGTTTTGCCGTATTCGTAGAACTTGTCGTTGCTCCATGTTTTGTTGTGGGCAATGGTCAGGCGCGGGGTGATGCCTTTGAAATGGAGGGCGCGGTGCCATACGCTCAGGGAGGCGGAGGCTTCTTTGTCGCGGCGGTTTTGTTCGTTGCTGAAGAAGCTGGGGGCTTGGTAACGGCGTTGGGCGGCGCTGAGGCGTAGGACGGTGGAGAGGCCTTTGGGCCATTCTTGTCCCCATGTGGTGCGCAGGGCGTAGCGGTTGAAGCTGTCGCTTTTGTCGTCGCGGTTGCGTTCGCGGTAGAGGTCGATACCGGCTACCCAGTATTGGCGCGCGTTGCGGTAGTACACGATGGAGTTGCTGAGCAGTTGGCTGGTGTTGTTGGAACGCTCGCGGCGGTTGTTTTTCAGACGGCCTGCTTCAAATGCGCTGAGGGTTTGCAGCTTGGGTTGCCACCAATGGTTGTAGTGGAGGCGTGCGCCGTTGGTGTAGGTGTAGGGGTCGTTGCCGTAGAAGCGGTGCTCGTGGAACGGGGTAATGCCGATATCGTTGCGCTGGTCGGCATAGCCGATGCCTGCCGAGAAGCGTGTGGTGAGGTCGTTGTAGTTGGTGTGTTTGGGATAGATTTTGCCGTAATGGTCTGCGCCTGCCGTGGCATAGAAGCCGTGTGGCAGCGACCATTTTTTTTCTGCGCCGATTTGATAGTGGATGGCGGTGGCATCGATGGGTTCGGGGAATGTCCAGCCTCGGAAGCAGTCGTCGTCGGGATAGATAAGGCGCACTGCGCGGCATTGTTCATCGCTCAGGTAGTTGCCCAGACGGCGTTGGCCGGGGGCTTGGTTGATGTTTTGTTCGCGCATGATGTTCAAGCCGGCGTTGAATTGCCATGAGTCGCGTTCACGCAGGGCTTTGCGGTAGGTTTCGAGGCGTTCTTGCAAGGCAGGCGGGAGGGGTTCGGTTTGCAGTTTGTCGAACTGGTCGGCCGCGGCTTCGTTTTGTTTGTCTTCAAACAAGGCGGTCGCAAGCTGCCAGCGGACGGCGGAGGCATCGGGCTGCTCGGCGATAAAGCGGCGGTAATGGCCGACGGCTTCGGCGGCGCGTCCTTCAGATTGGGCAAGCAAACCTTTGGCATAGCGTGCCATGGCGCGATCGTGTTCTGGCCATTGTTCGTAAATGGGCAAAACGGCTTTGATGCCGGGGATATTGTGGGCGACGACGGCGGAATACATGGCGCGTGCCAGTAATTCGGTGTTGGCAAGCAGGGTGTCGGCATCGACGTTGATGATTTTTTCAGACGGCCTGTTTGTCTGCTCGGCAGGGATGTTGTGCGTTTCGGGTTGTTGGGGTTCGGCTGTGTTGACTTGAAGCTCGGGTTTCACATCAGGCGGCACATCGGCGGCGTGAAGGGAAAGTGGAAGGATGGCGAGGAGGAGCAGACGTTTTTTCATGGCAATGTTTGGGATGTTATCAGTATAAGTGGGCAGATTGTACAATGTTTTGAGTCGGAAATTTTACAAACCGAGTGCCATTATACCTGATAAAGACGACAAAAGGCCGTCTGAAACCCGATGGGATTTCAGACGGCCTTTATGTGCGAGTCGGATTTAGTTCTGGTCCAAGTCCAAATCGGCTTTGTATTCGATACGGCCTTGGCCTTTGTCTTCGATGGAAACGTCCAGCTCTTGTTTGCCGCGTTTGAATTTCAGATCGGCATCGTCGTGTTTGATTTCAGACTCAACCACATGGAAACCTTTACTGCGCGCGTGGGCGATCACTTTTTTGGCCAAGGAAGGAATGGAATTGCGTTGGCCGGAAAGTTCGGCTTCGTATTCAAATTCGCCGTTGCCTTGATGATCGGCTTTGATGGTGTGCGCGCCATCCGGACGGTAGATTTCGGAAGGCAGCGGGGAGGCGAATGCCGTGGCGGAGAAAAGAGCCAAAATGCCGGTGGCCAGTAACGATTTTGCTTTGGTCATCGGTTTTCCTTTCTGAAAAGGGTTTTGAGAACGACATCATCTTATCGGCAGGTATGAGGGGCGGCAAGCGGATAAACTTGATTTTACGCACGGCTACATGATTTGTTTGGAGGGCGTTGGTTCTTTGCTTTGGGCTGGTGTTTGCTTGCAGAAAAATGCTGCTGGGAAAGACTTAGCCGAGGTGGAACAATTCGCTGCCGTGCGCCTTCAGCCATTGTTCAGCTTGGTCGACATGCGGCGTGAGCGAGTGGGTCAGAGCCCAAAACGCAGGGCTGTGGTTGGGATGGCGTAGGTGGGCGAGTTCGTGCAGGCAGACGTAGTCGGCGACATATTCGGGCGCGCCGATGAGCCGCCAGTTGAGGCGGATGCCGGTGGTGTGGCGGCAAACACCCCAGAAGGTTTTGGCGTTGGAAAGGGAAATGGCACTCGGGGTCAGGTGGGTGGTTCGGATATGGCCTTCGAGGCGCGGCAGCAGATACTCGTGCGCACGCTCGTGCAGGAAGCGGCGCAAATGGGTAAGTTGGGCGGCGTTTTCTTTTTCGGGCAACAGGATTTCAGACGGCCTGATTTGGATGTGGTTGGCTGCGTGGACGGACAAGGTCGTCTGAACGCCTTGATACCAAATCCATTCGGGAAGCGAGTCGGTGGGTGTTGGTCGGGCCGGTGTTTTGTTTAAGGTACGGCGCAGGATGGCTTCGTTGTCGTTCAGCCATTGGGTAAAGGTGTGCTGGGTAACAAACGGAGGGATATTGATGCTGACGGTATCGGCGGAAACGGGGCGCAAGATGAGGTTTTTCTTGGCGCTGCGTTTGAGCTGGATATGAATGGTGAGGCCGTCTGAAAGGGTGTGGGTATGGAGGCGGGGCATGGTGTTTGAGTGAAAAGGGCGGGCATAGCGGCCCACCTGATAGAATGATTTATTTGGTTTTGGGCGCGAACGGACCTTGTCCGGTAATCAGGGGCTGTTGGCTTTCAATCCATTGCTCGCATTGGGCCATGAGTTCGGCTTCATTGCCGTTGTTGTGGGCAATGGGTTTGCCGATGATGACGCTGACCGTGCCGGGGTATTTGAGGAAGGAGTTGCGCGGCCAAAACTCACCGCTGTTGAGCGCGACGGGGACGATGTCCATCTCGAACATTTTTGCCATGCGCGCGCCGCCGAGCTTGTAGCGGCCTTTTTCACCGGGCGGCAGGCGTGTGCCTTCGGGGAAAATGGTGATCCAGTAGCCTTCGTTTTTGCGCGCCATGCCTTGTTCCATCAGTTGTCTATTGGCTTCGCGGCTGTTGCTGCGGTCTATGCCTATGGTTTTGACGAGTTTCAGTCCCCAGCCGAAGAAGGGGATTTTGAACAGCTCGCGTTTGGCGACGTAAACCTGCGGCGGGAAGATTTCTTGCAGGGCGAGGGTTTCCCAGCCGCTTTGGTGTTTGGCGCAGATGATGGAGGGGCGGTCAGGGATGTTTTCGGCACCGATGAGGCGGTATTTGAGTCCGATGATGTGTTTGAGCGACCAGTTGAGGATGCGTACCCAGATTTGCGCCATTTTGTGCGCGCCGCCTTGGACGGGCAGTGCGAGGAGCATGAAGGGGAAAAGTAAAATCAGGCTGGTGCTGAGGATGAACCAGTAGGTCAGGTTGCGGATGAGGAGCATGTTTCTACCTGTCGGATAGGTCGTCTGAAAAATAGGGAGGACAAAATATGTAGTAACCTTCAAATCAGGAACATTCATTCCGTCATTCCCGCGCAGGCGGGAATCCGGGGTTTGGGATTACAGTAACCTTTGAATATTTCTGAATACTGACAGTCTGGATTCCCGCCTGCGCGGGAATGACGGCTGTTTAGGTTTCTTTTTTGCGAAGGCTGTCTGAAAATTTGGCCGCGGACAAGGTTTCAGACGACCTCTTTCAGTAATTGCAACGGCAATCTTGTTCTTGCCTCTGTTCGGCGGGAGGAGGCAGATTGCCGAATATGGCTGTTACGGTTTTACCTATCCGTCTGCACAGTCTTGCGCGGTTTCGTGCATGATGTATTGGGAGAAGGCGAGCAGGTTGTCGAAAACTTGGGTGTTTTCGGGTAATTCTTTTTCCTGTTGCGATAGGGTTTTCTTGCCTTTGCCGGTCAGGACGAGCGCGGTTTTGCCACCCGCTTCGTGCATGGCTTGCAGGTCGCGCAGGCTGTCGCCGACCAGCCAGGTTTCGGTGGGGTTGGCTTTGAAGCGTTCGAGGATGTCGTAAATCATGCCGGGCTTGGGTTTACGGCAGTCGCAGTTGTCGGCGGCGGTGTGCGGGCAGAACCAGATGCCGTCGATTTCTCCGCCTGCCTGACGGACGAGGCGGTGCATCTTGGCGTGCATTTCAGTCAGGTCTTGGACGGTGAAGTATTTGCGGCCGATGCCGGATTGGTTGGTGGCAACGGCGATGTTGTAGCCTGCTTGTGTCAGGAAGGCGATGGCGTCCATACTGCCTTCGATGGGTATCCATTCGTCTACGGATTTGACGAAGTCGTCGCGGTCTTGGTTGATGACGCCATCGCGGTCGAGGATGATGAGTTTCACGGTTGCTCTCCGACAGGGGATTCCAAATTGTTTTTCCATTGCTCAAACGCTGCTTGGAAGACGGGTTTGAGGCGTTTGTAGATTTCGGGGGTGTTGGGGACGTGGTAGAAGCCGCCGAGCGACGGGGTGTCGAGAGTGCGGACGTAATCTTCTAGAAATGCGCCGTAGCCGTCTTCTTCATTGTCGTAGTAGTAGGAGGTGAATTGCCGCCCTTGTTCGGTGAAGTCGTCGGACGTGAGCACACCGTCCATGTGTTTGAGTAGGAAGCGGCGACCGCTGGTTCTGCCTTTGAGCATATTGGCGAAATCTCCCGCGCTTTCGGGGGCGGTTTGCCAAACGGGATTCGCCAGCCCTGTCTGCGCCGCCCATATCCAGTACATGCCGATATGCGTGGCGGCGTTTTCGGACGGCAGTCCTTCGGGATATTCTTCGTCTAGGTGGAAGCGGATGTTGTCGTACATGGACGGTTGTGTGCTGTGATTCGGAGGGTGTTTATTGTAACGGAAAACGGGAAATGTCGTCTGAAATCTGTTGGGACGTTTTTCAGACGACCTCTTTGTGAATAGGGGAGGATGCTACGGCCTGGTATGAAAACATGATATACTTCTTTTTGTTTCAACCGCCTAGGATATGTCAGGGCGGTTTGTTTCGTTTGAACATTCTGAAAGTCCCTTATGTCCCAATCCACCTCCTCCCCGCTGGGCGAAAAGCAAATGGCGGTTTTGATGGCGATGTTGGTTGCCCTGATGCCGTTTTCGGTCGATGCCTACCTGCCCGCCATTCCTGAAATGGCGCAGTCGCTGAACGCGGATATACACCGCATTGAGCAGAGTTTGGTTTTGTTTATGTTCGGCGTGGCGTTCGGGCAGGTTGTCGGCGGAGCGGTTTCGGACATCAAGGGGCGTAAACCGGTGGCTTTGGTCGGTTTGAGCATTTATTTTACGGCCGTTGCCGCGCTGACGATGGTGCAGTCAGTGGACGGGCTGTTGAACCTGCGCGCGGTACAGGCGTTCGGTGCGGGGATGACGGTGGTCATCGTCGGGGCGATGGTGCGCGATTATTATTCGGGCAGGCAGGCGGCGCAAATGTTTGCCTTAATCGGCATTATCCTGATGCTCGTGCCGCTGATTGCGCCCATGGTAGGTTCGCTGTTGCAGGAATTAGGTGGCTGGCGTTTTATTTTCGGCTTTTTGGCGGCGTATTCGTTTGTTTTGTTTATCTTGGTGTTTGCCTTCCTGCCGCGTCCGAAGCATACGGGCAAAATCGGGATGGATATTTTCGGACTGGTAGCTGGACGGTTCGCCAGAGTGCTGAAAACGCGGGCGGCGATGGGCTATCTGTTTTTTCAGGCATTCAGCTTCGCGTCGATGTTTGCGTTTCTGACGGAATCGTCTTTTGTTTACCAAAAGCTGTACCATGTTACGCCACGCGAATACGCTTGGGTATTTGCGCTGAATATCCTCACGATGGCTTCATTCAACCGCATCACAGCATGGCGGCTGAAAACGGGGGCGCACCCGCAAAGTATTTTGAAATGGGGCATTATCGTTCAGTTTGCGGCGAATCTGACGATGGTGCTGCTGGTCCTATTGCTGGGACTGCCGCCAATGTGGGCTTTGGTGCCTTGCGTAATGTTTTCGGTAGGTACGCAAGGCTTGGTCGGCGCGAACACGCAGGCTTGCTTTATGACTTATTTCAAACAGGAAAGCGGCAGCGCGAACGCGGTATTGGGCGTGTTCCAATCCATCATCGGCGCAAGCGTGGGGCTATTGGCAACGCGGCTGCACAATGGTTCTGCGTTGGTCATGGCGGGTATGATGCTGGCTTCGACGGTATGCGGGATTGTATTGCTTTGGCTCTTTTCGCATCAGGCTTGGAAGGAAAACGATAAAAGCGAATATGTGTGAATCGTGAACGGCAAAAGGTCGTCTGAAAACTTTTCAGACGACCTTTTGCCTGCGGTAGACATTTAATGGCCTAAATTCAAAAAGGACGACAGCCGTCAAAACGGTGCGTGGGAAATAAAATCCCTCTTTTAATTCAGTCCACTATAATCCTGCTTATTTTGCAGCAGGGGTTTGGTTGGCAGGAGCTTGTTCCAGATCTGCTGCAGGCGCGGTCTGGGTTGCAGCCTGACCTTGTTCGCCCATGGCTTTAACTTCGGCATCGGCGGAAGTGGCTTCAGTTGTTGCAGCTTCGGCGGCTTTGTCTTGTTTCAATTCGTTGGCTTGTTTTTTAGCTTTGTTGGCTTTCTTGTGAACGTGTCCTGCTTTAGCGGTTTTGCCGGAAGCAGGTTGGGCCATAGCCACAGGAGCAGCGATCAAACCGGCAGAAACAAGAACGAGAGAGGTCAATTTAGACAATGTTTTCATGTGTAATATCCTTTCGGGAAATTTGTCTGATAAAATCATTCCGTCAAATGCCAAATGACAATTTGCGTAAAGACAACCGCATAACTGCTTGGTGCGATTGAGTTTTTATTGTAACGGTTAGTTTGTAAACCGAAGTCAGGTCAAGCGAAATTGAAATAAAGTTTCAAAAGGCGGGTTAACCCCCTTGTCCTGCTTTATTAATCGTAGCTCATAGCTTGATTGTTTAAATTTATATATTTCATGGCATTACATTCAATGATTTTCGAACATTCCCGCTTCCGCAATGCATCCTACATCTTGATGGGGCTTGCCCTGTTTGTGGTGCTGTATTTCCACTTTTTGCCCCTTTTGCTCGCCGTTATCCTGACCTACGTCTTCATCACCAAGACCAACGGCCTGATTCTTTGGCTGCGCCGCCGTACGCTCACGCGCAATACGTTTCTGCACAAATCGCTCAACGCGCACAATATCAACCTGATTTCGACCACGCTGACCATAGGCATCGTATTGACGGTTATCCTCTTGATGTCGCTGGGGATTTACCACTTGATTCACGGCGGGCATATCCCCGTGATGCTGACCAAGCTGGCGGCGATTTTGGAAGACACGAAAAACAGCAGCAGCCTGCCGCAGTCGGTTTTGAACATGCTGCCCAACAATACCGCCGAAATCAAAGCCTATGCGGTCAAATTGATTGAAGAATACAGCGCCGCGCTGACGCGCATCAGCAAAAACAGCTTCACCTCGTTCGTGTACATCCTTATCGGCATCATCATCGGCGCGATGCTCAGTTTCCACCGCCTCAACATGCGCAAACACCGCCGCAAAATGCCGCCCTTCAAGGCAGAGCTGGTGCGGCGGATTGTGAACTTCGAAACCAGCTTCGAGCGCGTGTTTCTGGCGCAGGTCAAAATCTCGCTGATCGATACCGCGCTGACGGGGCTATACCTCTATCTGATTCTGCCGCTTTTCGGCGTGGAGTTGCCGTTTAAACTAACCGTGTTAGTCATCGCCTTCATCGTCGGACTGATTCCCGTCGCGGGCAACCTGATTTCCAACACCATCATTATCATCTTGAGCCTCGGCGCGTCTTTATATGTAGCGGTCGCTTCGCTGGTGTTTCTGGTCATCATCCATAAGCTCGAATATTTCCTGAACGCGAAAATCATCGGTTCGGAAATCGAATCAAGCGCGTGGGAACTGCTGGTGGCGATGGTCGTGTTCGAACGGATTTTCGGCGTCGGCGGCATCATCGTCGCACCGGTTTATTATGCGTATCTGAAGAATGAGTTAAAGCAGCAAAAGCTGATTTAGATAGTGTTTGAAATATAGATGAAAGGTTGTCTGAAAAGCTCGAAATAGGTTTTCAGACGACCTTTTTTCAGTTACAGTAGCTTGATCCCTTCCCATTATCCGACGGGGGAAAGCTGGGATAGGGTGGCTTGCAAATATACGGAATAAGAGACAAGAGCCACCTTCTCTCCAACCTTCTCTCGTCAGACGTGAGAGGGCGGATTCTCGCGGGCGAAGCCCATGCTACGGTTCCCCCTTCAACCGAGCACAAACAATTCCCGCCCGTGCGCCTTCAGCCAACTTTTAGCATTGTCGGTATGCGGTGTCAGCGTGTTCACCAAATGCCAAAAGCGCCGACTATGGTCGGGGTGGCGGAGGTGGCAGAGTTCGTGGATGCAGACATAGTCGGCGACGTATTCGGGCGCGCCGATCAGCCGCCAGTTGAGGCGTATGCCGGTGTGCGGGCGGCATACGCCCCAAAAGGTTTTGGCGTTGCTCAGGTCTGTGGCAGTGGGCGTCAGCCCTGTTTCGGCTGCGTGTTTTTCAAGGCGGGGCAGCAGGTATTCGCGGGCGCGTTCGTTCAACAGGCGGCGCAGGTGGTCGATTTGTGCGGCGGTTTCTTTTCGGGGAAGCAGGATTTCAGACGACGTGATACGGATATGGCTTTGGCTGTGGGTATCCAGCTTGGTCTTTATTCCCCGATACCAAATCCACTCGGGTAAGTTTGGGTGGGGAACGGGATGCACGGGCGTTTTGGCAAGTGTGTTCCGCAAAATCGTTTCGTTTGCCGCCAGCCAGTTTGCTAACGCGTGGTCTTGAAAAAAGGGTGGGACGTTGATGCTGACCGTTTGCGTATTGACGGGGCGAAGAATCAGATTTTTCTTGGCACTGCGTTTGAGTTCGACGGTGATTTGCGTGCCGTCGGCAAGAGTATGGAGAAGGCGGGTCATGGTTTCGGAAGAATGGATTTTAGGTGGAGGATATAGCGTTTGCATCGTGGAATGCAAGCAAAAGGTCGTCTGAAACATCTTTTCAGACGACCTTTGCCGTTTCCATTAAAATACCGTATTCCCATTTTTCAGACGGCCTCTTCATGTTTTCCAACGAATCCGCCCCCAATCTGCTGCAAGGCTTAAATCCCGAACAACTTTCCGCCGTAACTTGGCCGCCGCAATCCGCCCTTGTGCTGGCGGGCGCGGGCAGCGGCAAAACGCGCGTGCTGACCACGCGCATCGCATGGCTTTTGCAAACCGGTCAGGCAAGCGTACACAGCATCATGGCGGTAACGTTTACCAACAAAGCCGCCAAAGAGATGCAAACCCGACTCGGCGCGATGATTCCCATCAACGTCCGCGCCATGTGGCTCGGCACATTCCACGGTCTCTGCCACCGCTTTCTACGGCTGCACCACCGCGACGCCGGTCTGCCTTCATCGTTCCAAATCCTCGACAGCGGCGACCAGCTTTCCCTAATCAAACGCCTGCTCAAAACCCTCAACATCGCCGAAGAAATCATCGCGCCGCGTTCGCTGCAAGGCTTTATCAACGCGCAAAAAGAATCCGGTTTGCGCGCTTCCGTGTTGAGCGCGCCCGACCCGCACACAAGCCGCATGATTGAGTGCTACGCCGAATACGACAAAATCTGCCAACGCGAAGGTGTGGTCGATTTTGCCGAGCTTATGCTCCGCAGCTACGAAATGCTGCAAAGCAACGAAATCCTGCGCCAACACTACCAAAACCGCTTCAACCACATTCTCGTTGACGAGTTCCAAGACACCAACAAGCTGCAATACGCCTGGTTAAAACTCATGGCGGGCGGCAACGCGGCAGTGTTTGCCGTCGGCGACGACGACCAAAGCATCTACCGCTTCCGCGGCGCGCACGTCGGCAACATGACCGCGCTGATGGAAGAATTCCACATCGACGCGCCCGTCAAACTCGAACAAAACTACCGCTCCGTCGGCAACATCCTTGCCGCCGCCAATGCCGTGATTGAAAACAACGACGAGCGTCTCGGTAAAAACCTGCGCACCGACGCCGAAGCAGGCGACAAAATCCGCTACTACTCCGCCTTTACCGACCTCGAAGAAGCCCAATTCATCGTTGACGAAACCAAAGCCCTCGAGCGCGAAGGCTGGGATTTGGACGAAATCGCCGTCCTCTACCGCAGCAACGCCCAATCCCGCGTCATTGAACAAAGCCTGTTCCGCAGCGGCATTCCCTACAAAATCTACGGCGGGCTGCGCTTTTACGAACGCCAAGAAATCAAACACGCACTCGCCTACCTGCGCCTCGCCGTCAATCCCGACGACGACAACGCCCTCTTGCGCGTGATTAACTTCCCACCGCGCGGCATCGGCGCGCGCACTATTGAAAACCTTCAGACGGCCTCCAGCGAACAAGGCATCACCCTCTGGCAGGCAGCCTGCAACGCCGGCGCAAAAGCCGCCAAAGTCGCCGCCTTCGTCCGCCTGATTGAAGCCCTGCGCAACCAAGTCGGACAAATGCCCCTGCCCGAAATCATCGTCGGCATCCTCAAAGACAGCGGCCTGACCGAACACTACCGAACCCAAAAAGGCGACAACCAAGATCGCCTCGACAACCTCGACGAACTCGTCAACGCCGCCATCGAGTTCAAACCCGAAGACAGCAACTTCGAAATCCTGCCCGACAACATTTCAGACGACCCCGCCTTCCCCATCCTTGCCTTCCTGAGCAACGCCGCCCTCGAATCCGGCGAAAACCAAGCAGGCGCGGGCGAAAAAGCCGTCCAACTGATGACCGTCCACGCTGCCAAAGGCCTGGAATTCAACGCCGTCTTCCTCACCGGCATGGAAGAAGGCCGCTTCCCCAGTGAAATGAGCCTTGCCGAACGCGGCGGCCTCGAAGAAGAACGCCGCCTCATGTACGTCGCCATCACCCGCGCCCGCAAACGCCTCTACATCACCATGGCGCAACAACGCATGCTGCACGGACAAACCCAATTCGGCATCGTCTCCCGCTTCGTCGAAGAAATCCCACCCGAAGTATTGCACTACCTGTCCGTCAAAAAGACCGCCTACGACAGCTACGGCAGCCCGCGCCCAACCGCCGCGCCCAAAGACAAAATCATCGACGACTACAAACAGCCCCAAACCTACGCAGGCTTCCGCATCGGACAAAACGTCCGCCACGCCAAATTCGGCACCGGCGTCATCATCGATGCCGTGGACAAAGGCGAATCCGCCCGACTGACCATCAACTTCGGCAAACAGGGCGTGAAAGAGTTGGATACCAAGTTTGCGAAATTGGAAGAGATGTAAAAGGGAGATGGCAGAGGTCGTCTGAAACCCGTAGCGTGGGCTTTGCCCACGAATCAAACCCAAAACTTCAGACGATCTCTTTTAGCCGTCATTATCGTGGGCGAAGCCCACGCTACAATGTACACCGACGAGGCAAAAGGCCGTCTGAAAACGGGAGGAGCAATTTTTGCCGAAACCTCCGCCGTCATTCCCGCGCAGGCGGGAATCCAGAAGTTTGAGGTTGCAGCAGCCTTGAAATATTCCTGAAATACCAAGGTCTGGATTCCCGCCTGCGCGGGAATGACGGACGGAAAAACGCAGGTGGGTCGGACATTCATGCTCGACCTACGGCTTAGGCTAGTGAATTACCTGCTCAAGTCAATCCAACGATTATGGTTAATTTAGAGAAAAACAATGGAACAAACATACAAGAAGATAGACATGGACACCGCAGTATCCATGCTGAAAGACCATCAGTTATGGCTTTCAAGTGGTGGTAAAGAAGGTAAACAAGCTGTTTTTACGGGATATGATTTAAGCGGTTTAGATTCAGATTATGCAGAGGCAAGATATGTAGTTCCTCCTTTTTGGGAGAAAAATCTTTCGAAAATAGATTTGAGTTACTCAAATTTGAGTGGATTGAGCTTTAGGAAAGTAATTCTAAGTCAGGCTGATTTTCGTGGTGCAAATCTGAAAAATGCTAATTTTTATCAGGCGACATTATATAAAGCTGATTTCAGCGGAGCGGATATTAGCGAAGCATACATTGAAGAAAGCTCACTAAATCAAGCAAATTTGACGAAGGCAGATCTCTCTAAAACAAGAATAGACTATTCGCATCTTGAGGATGCAAATCTTCAAGATGCGAATTGTCAAGAAACACATTTTCAGCGAGCACAATTACGAGGAGCAAATTTGCATGGAGCTGATTTTTATGGGGCAAGATTTGTAGCCACAACCATAGAAGAAAATCAATTCATTCATATCAGATTTCCGGAAAGTATCGAGTCCCCCTTTTGGGATACAGGTCTTGTTTCTTTGCAAGCCCAAATAGCTGAATCTGAAAACAAGATTCGACAACTAGAGAAAGAGCTAGAACAAGCAAAATCGGTAGCCGACCAAGAAAGCCAAGAGGAAATCAATCGACTAGAAAATCAGCTTAAACAAGAAAGAGAAGAGAAGAACCGATTTTCAGAAAGATTAAAAGATGTTTCGAAAAAAGAATTGAATAGTTGGATTCAGGATGCCATAGATGCATTAGAACATGCTTTAAAAAATACAGATAAACAGATTGAAAATAATGAAAATGCAGCAAGACTGTTCAAATTTTTTGGGATTGGCTTATTCGTTATAGGTATTATCTTACTCATAGCTTTTAGATTCGTTTCCCCTCCTGATTCTTTGCCAACACTCTTGTTTTACACTTTCCCTATCATTACGTTAATGCTGATTGGCACAACCTGTCTGCGTCATCAAAAAAACTTGTTGGGGGAAATCCGTCATTTTTCCAATATGAAACACCAAATTGAACTGTATAGTGGTTTACTTAAAGCATCCCTACCTGCTGCTGCTAGTTACTATGAGCCAGAAAAAGCAGGTGAATATGTGCAGGAAACCTTTACCCAAATCCGCAATCGCTTGTTGAGCAATCCATACTTGCCGGACAATTTATCGACAGACAAGCAGTCGGATAATGATTTTGGGTCGGATAAGGTGCTTGATTTGTTAAATAAGATTGCCGATTTGTCCGGCAAGAAATCTATGGGGAATTAGCCAAGAGACGGTTGTTACCCGAAAGGTCGTCTGAAAACGTTTTGGCGAAACTGGCTATCGGTTTTCAGACGACCTTTGCTTTGAAATGGTCATTGTCCGTTCGGTTTTATGACATCCTTTGGTTTAAAGGTTTTTCAAACGGCTTTCGCAGGCGAAGCCCACGCTACGGTGCGGCAGCGCGTCGATACTGTCTTGTCGATCGGGTTCGATTGCTTCTTAACCTGCCGCCGTCATTCCCGCGCAGGCGGCAATCCAGACCTCGGCATTTCGGGAATATTTCAAGGCTGCTGCAATTTCTAACTTATGAATTTTTGCGTATTTTCCTTTCGTCGGTGGGAATGGGAATAACGGCAACGGTAGAGCAAAGCGGGCGTTTGAGGTAGTGTGGGTCAAGATTCAAAAAACTGCTGAATAGTGGTTCAAGCAAATTATTCGAAAGGTCGTCTGAAAACCTGAATCGGTTTTCAGACGACCTTTGCTTTGGGACTGGGCTATGCTTTGTCCTCTTCGTTTTCCACCGCTTTGGGCGGAACGGGCGCAAACCAGCCGACCAGAAGCAGCAATACGCCGACGATGATGAAAGAGGCGATGCGGGCGATGCCGCCGCTGTTGGAAAGCTCGATGAGGAAGAGCTTGACGACGACAATCGCCATCAGCGCCGCGCCGGTTATCCAGAAGGGGCGCAGTTTGCGGCGGTTGCCGTACACCATCAGGATGATGGCGGTAACAGCCCAGACGACGGATAGGCTGGCTTGCAGGCCGAAGGATTGGAGCATGATGTCGAGTTGCCAAGTGATGCCGTCGTAGAAATGCCACAGGCGCATCACGCCCGCGCTGATGACCATGAATGCGAGGACGGCGACACCGGGCGCGTTCACGCGGCGGTATTGCAAAGGCAGGGCTTCGGGCAGGGACTTCAGGGCAAACCACAGCATTCCGGCGCAGGCGAGCTCCAGCGGGTTAAGCAGCGGGATATACGGCAACGGCGCGGGTTGGAACGGAGTGGAGAAGTTCGTCCATATCACCCAACTTGCGGCGGCAAGGGCGGCTATCGGCAGGGCGAAATGCTGATAGGCGGCTTGATGTCGTCTGAAAAAGCCGCGCTGCCGCTGGGTATGGAGGACGACCCACATGATCAGCGGTACGGCAAGCCACGAGAGCTGCGACCAAACGCCATTGAGACGATCGCCGACATACATTCCTGCCCAAAGCGACCAAAGGATGCCGAGCATGATGATGTTGAGTTTGTGCAAGTCGATAGGCGCATTGATTCGGTGGTTATTCAGGATGACGAAGTTCAACACGGTGGCGGCAGCAAGCGGGAGGGCTGCGGCGGCCATCCATAGGTGTTCGAGGTGATAGCCGATGAAGTGCAAGGCAAACAAAGGTAGGAATGCCAAGGTCGTCTGAAAAAGCTCTTTCCAGTTCAAACGGTTGGCAAGCAACAGTAAGGTGGTGAATATCGGCAATGCCCAAAGCTCGATGAACAGGGTTTCTTCGCCCGTCCATTGGGTATAGGTGGCGAAGCCGCCCAGCATCAGGGCGATAACGAGGATAGCCCAGCCTGCAATCTGCGAGAACGGGAGGGGTTGGTCTTGTTTGTCTTGGTTTTCAGATGCTTCGATTTGGACGCGCGAATATTGCAACGCGTAGGCTGCGGCAAACAGCAGCGGCGCGGCGGCGAAAAGGTGCCAGTGTGTCAAAAAGCCGTAGGGTTCATCATTAATCGAGGCTTGGAAGATCAGAATAAAGATTGCATTGCCCAAGGCGAATGTGCTGAACACCTCCGACTTGCCTTTGCCTCGGCAGAACGCCCAAGCCGCCACCAAAGCAGAGAAAACGATGATGCTGCCGCGTTCCGCGAAAAACAGTAAAGGCAGGATGGATGTGTAGAGCAGGGCGGCGCAGAGAGTTGCGTTTTGAAGCGTGTGTTCCCAGTGTGCCGAGCCTTTACGGCGGTAGAGATGCCATTGCAGGTAAATTGCCGCGCCGCCGAACAGGGTCAGCAGGGTAGTGAACCATTGACCGTGCAGGATGGTGGATCCTCCCTCCTGATAACCGCTCAGTTGGGTCAGCGCCGCCAGCAGATAAACGACGAGCGCACCCAAACGCATATGCGGACGCTGTTGGCGCAGTCCGAAGAAATACACGAGCGCAGATTCTACCGTCCACAGGATGACGGTGTTGCCGCGTTCAAAGTAAAGCGGAACGGCGAGCGTGAGGAACAGTAGCGACAGGGCAAAAAACGCCTGACGCAGGATATACAAACCCTGTTGCCGTTTCAGCATCAGCGCGGCAAGTCCGTAAACGGCGGCGAAGCCCAGCGCGGAGAATGCGTCCGCAGACGGCCAGTGTTCCACCATGCGGTATTGCAGTCCGAACGCCGCCGCCATCGTGCCGAACAATAAAGTATGGTCGAGGACGTGGACGCGCAGGCCGTGGGAGCAGAGGCTGTTCCAAATTTCTTCCAGCGTCGCATTGTCGGCAACGGGCGCGAGTGTGTCTTCGCGGCTTTCCGCCAGCTTGCGGCGGGCGAACAGATAGGCGATGAAGGTATAAAGCAGCCAGTGGTAAATCAGGAAAGGCTCGGTGGTGGCGAAATGCTGCGGCGTGTAGCTTTGCATGCCCCACAACGCGGCGATGGAGAAGGTTCCGGCGAAACCCGTCAGGTTCAGCGGCCGCCATGTCTTAAACCAGGCAATCGCCGCTACGCCGGCATTGAGCAGGGAAAGGTAGGAAAACAGCACCAAATAATTGCCGCTGCCGTCCGATACCAGGATGGGCGCCGCCAGACCGCCGACCAAGGCAACCTGCGCCATAATCTGCGCGTTTTGCCTGATTGCCAGCAACGCCATCAGTACGACCATCGCCACCATCAGTACGAACACGATCGGTGCGGGCAGCAGCGGATGCAGTTTCAACGCCGCCAAAGAGGTCAGATACATCACTGCCACGCCGAAGCCTTGCAACACCAAGCCGTATTCGCGTTTGCGGCTTTGCAGCTTCCAGCCGCCGATAACCGCCGCCAAACCCGCGCCTGCCACGGTCAGGTAACGCATTTCCACCGGTACATAAATCCGCTCGGAGGCATAGCGTAAGAGGAACGCCAAGCCGAGGAAGAGCACCACGATACCGGTTTTCAGCAACGGATTGCCGCGCAGGAACCAAGCAACAATGGGATTTTCGGAGAATTTGAAATCGAAACCTTCTTCTTTGCGGATAACGGTTTCACGAGAATCTGCGTCAGCGTTTTCAGATATATTTTCAGACGACATCGGCACTTCGTTTTCAGACGACGTTTGCAGGATAGGCGCGTCTTGTTTGCGTTCGTCTTCTTGAATAGCGGAAACTTGGGCAGGTGTTTCTACGCTGTCTGCGTACAGAGCAGGTTCGGGCTGTACGGAAGGTTCAGCGGAAACAGGGGGAACAGGTGTAGAAAAAGAGGGCGCGACAACCGGTTCGATGTGCGGCTCGGCGGGCGCATTGTCCGCAGTTGCCAAAGGTTCAACCTTCTTATGAAGCGGCGCAGGGGTCGTCTGAATATCGTCGGCATGTTCGGACAAAACAGCATGCAGTTTCCGCGCCTGCCCGACTTCTGCTTTATCATGAACGGTTTCATGTTCCAAAGCCGTCAAACGCAGTTTCAGCAACTCGATTTCTTTTTCCAGATTTTGCAGTTTCGCATCATGTTCTTCCTGACGCGGTTTGCCGAGTTCCCGCGCAAACAACCATAAAATAGAGCCGAAAATGACGCCGACGGTCATTTCGTCAAGAAAATAGCCAATGAGGATGGGGATGAGTAGGCAGAAATACTGCATAAAACACCTGTCCGATAAAGGTAAAAATATGCCGATTGTAGCATTCTTGTCATGAGAAGGATGTATAGAAGGCGTAACGGTAAGAAAAGGTGTTGTGCGGTAATGAAGATGTGTCAGTGAAGCAAAAAGGTCGTCTGAAAACCCGAAATCCGTTTTCAGACGACCTGTCTTTATTTTTTCCAATAAGCCGGTGTCAACAAGATCAACACCGTAAAAATTTCCAAGCGGCCCAGCAGCATGACGGCCGAACACAGCCATTTTTGCACATCGCTCAATACTGCATAGCTGCCTGCCGGTCCGACTTCGCCCAAGCCCGGTCCCGCATTGGTGATACACGCGATGACGGCGGTGAAGGCTGAGATAAACTCCATCCCGCTTGCCATCAGCAAAAAGCTGAAGACAATCGTCGTCATGAAATAAATCGAAATAAACGCCATCACCGTCAGCGCCATGCGGTCTGGAATCATGCGCCCGTTGACCTTGACCGTGCGCACCGCTTTCGGGTGCAGCAGAATCATCATCTCGCGCAGGCTGAATTTGAACAAGACCAACGCCCGCACGTTTTTAATGCCGCCGCCCATAGAGCCGGAGCTTGCCAATAGGTTGGACAGGAAAAACATCCACAGCGACACGATCAGCGGCCATTGCGCGAAATCCGTGTTGGAAAAACCGCTTGCCAGCCCGATGGAGACAAAGTTGAAGCTGACGAAACGCAGCGAATCCCCAAAGGTTGCATAAAAATCCTTCTGCCACAGATACACCGCCGACATCAAAATACTGCTCGCCAGCAGCACCAGCAGTACGCGGCATTCCTCGTCCTGCCAATAGGATTTGAGCGAACGCCGTGTCAGCGCCGTGAAATGCGTGGCGAAATTCACACCGCCCCAAAGCGTGAAAAACATGATCGCCCATTCGACGGTCAACGAATCAAAATAAGCGATGCTGGCATCGTGTGTCGAAAAACCGCCTAGCGACACCGCCGACATCGCGTGGCAAAGCGCGTCAAACCAGCTCATCCCCGCAAAATGCAGCGTCAGAAAAGCCGCCGCCGTCGTCATTGTATAGAAGAACCACAGCTTTTTTGCCACCTGCGAAATGCGCGGCGCCATCTTGCTTTCTTTGTCCATCCCTGGAATTTCAGCCTTGAAGAGCTGCGTTCCGCCCACGCCCAGCATCGGCAGAATCGCTACCGCCAGCACGATGATACCCATGCCGCCCAGCCAGTTGAGCATATGCCGCCAAAAATTTATCGACGGAGCCAGCGTGTCCAAGCTCGTCATGACCGTTGCGCCTGTTGTCGTCAGCCCCGACATCGCCTCAAAAAACGCATCGGTAAAACTGATACCCGGGATGTGAATATAAATCGGCATCGCCGCCACCAGCGCAAACGCCAGCCACAACATCAAAACCAACGTAAACCCGTCGCGCGGACGCAGCTCGCGGCGGAAATGAAAGGTCATCAGCCAAACCACGCAAGAAGTCAGCGTCGTTGCCAAAGCCGTGTAGGCAAACGCAGGAAACGCGTTGTCCAGAAAAAAATACGACATCAGCGTCGGTACTGCGAGCACCATTGAAAACAGCAGCCCCAGTCTGGACAAAACGTGGACAATAGGAAGGAATTTATACATATCAATTAATCTTAACAAACCGGCCGAATCATCCGGCGGCATGGGATGGCGATGAGGAAGCCGATATTTTCAGACGACCTTATCGTCATCAGTAATCGCAAACAGACGTTATTTTAACAAATTATTGCCTTGCCTAGACGCAAAAGGGTGGAAGCGGAGGTCGTCTGAAAACCACATCCGCATCCCGTCCCGCGTTTGCCAGAAAACCCGCTTAAAGGTAAAATCCCGTATTCCAACATGGGTACTGCATCATGACTAAATTTATTTTCGTAACCGGCGGCGTCGTATCTTCACTCGGAAAAGGTATCGCCGCCGCTTCTATTGCCACCATCCTCGAATCGCGCGGTCTGAACGTGACCATGCTCAAGCTCGACCCTTATATCAACGTCGACCCAGGCACGATGAGTCCGTTCCAGCATGGCGAAGTGTTCGTTACAGATGACGGCGCGGAAACCGACCTCGACTTGGGACACTACGAACGTTTCATCAATGCCACCATGACCCGCCGCAACAGCTTCAGCACGGGGCAGGTGTACGAAAACGTCATTGCCAAAGAACGCCGCGGCGACTACCTCGGCGGCACGGTTCAAGTCATTCCGCACATTACCGACGAAATCAAACGCCGCATCCACGAAGGCGCGGCGGGTTACGATGTCGCCATCGTCGAAATCGGCGGTACGGTCGGCGACATTGAATCGCTGCCGTTTTTGGAAGCTATCCGTCAGATGCGCAGCCAGTTGGGACGCAACAACACCCTGTTCGCCCACTTGAGCTACGTTCCCTACATCGCCGCCGCCGGCGAAATCAAAACCAAGCCGACCCAGCATACGGTTAAAGAAATGTTGAGCATCGGTTTGCAACCCGACATCCTGATTTGCCGCATGGACAGAACCATGCCCGCGGACGAACGCCGCAAAATCGCTCTGTTCTGTAACGTGGAAGAACGCGCGATTGTAGGCAGCTACGACGTGGACAGCATCTACGAATGCCCTGAAATGCTGCACAACCAAGGCATCGACAACATCATTACCGAGCAGTTGCAGCTGAACGTACAACAGGCGGATTTGACCGCGTGGAAAAAAATCGTCCATGCCATCAAAAATCCGAAACACACCGTCAAAATCGCCATGGTCGGCAAATACGTCGATTTGACCGAATCCTACAAATCGCTGATCGAAGCCTTGAAACACGCGGGTATCCACACCGAAACCGACGTGCAAATCACCTTCGTGGACAGCGAAAACATCGAGAAAAACAACGGCGACGTTTCCATGCTCAAAGACATGGACGCCATCCTCGTTCCCGGCGGTTTCGGTTCGCGCGGCGTGGAAGGCAAAATCGCCGCCGTGCGCTATGCCCGCGAAAACAACGTGCCATACTTGGGCATCTGCCTCGGTATGCAGATTGCGCTGATCGAATACGCCCGCGACGTGGCAGGCTTGAAAGGCGCGAACTCTACCGAGTTCGACCTCAAATGCGCCGCGCCCGTCGTCGCCCTGATTGATGAATGGCAAACCGCCGACGGCAGCGTCGAAACCCGCGACGAATCCGCCGATTTGGGCGGCACCATGCGTTTGGGCGCGCAAGAAGTTGAATTGAAAGCGGGCAGCCTCGCCGCCAAAATCTACGGCAGCGAACACATCCGCGAGCGCCACCGCCACCGCTACGAAGTCAACAACAACTACGTTCCTACGCTGGAACAGGCAGGCTTGGTCATCGGCGGCGTATCTGCTGGACGAGAACGCTTGGTCGAAACCATCGAATTGCCGAACCATCCTTGGTTCTTCGCCTGCCAGTTCCACCCAGAGTTCACTTCCAATCCGCGCAAAGGCCATCCTTTGTTCACTGCGTTTGTCAAAGCTGCGTTGAACAATAAAAAGGGCTGATACTCGGCGAAAGGTCGTCTGAAAATAGAAAAAGCACCTCGGTTGAGGTGCTTTTTCTATTTTCAGACGACTATGGATAATGTTCATTCAAATATAGTGGATTGAATTTAAATCAGGACAAGGCGACGAAGCCGCAGACAGTACAAATAGTACGGCAAGGCGAGGCAACGCCGTACTGGTTTAAAGTTAATCCACTATAAAAATGGACATCGTCTTATCCCCCGCGAAATGGAAAAACGATTCTTAGTATTTTAAGAAGGATGTAAGGGGGAAGACAATTTTAAAATTTCAAAATTCTAGCCTGTTCTGAAATGATGAGCTATGCCTTTCTATTTGAATTGACTATAAAAAATGTCGGATTGTTGTAAAAAGTCTAAACTCTAATGAATAATAATTCCTATCAAGATGAAAAGCATTGTTTAAATATCGAAAGTTCATTATGATTGCGCACACTGTTCCATTCCACGGGTCTGCTGTTTTTGGTTTTGAGTCTCTTATTTTTGTAAAACGATAGGCCTAAATTTGATTCTTTGATTAGAGAGGAGTTCGTATGAAAAAAGCCATTATTGCCCTGACTGTCGCGGCCTTGCCTTTTGCAGCATCAGCCGAAGTTGTTCTTTATGGACAAGTTAAAAGCACCATAACCTCCGGACAGGTGAAAATCAAAGGTAACGAAGGTACGGAAAAAAGCGCGACCGCGACCCGTATCAACGACAATACTTCACGCATCGGCTTCAAAGGCAGCGAAAAACTTTCAGACGACCTCAAAGCCATCTGGCAAGTTGAACAGCGCACTTCCATTTTGGGCGAATCCAACAGCCAGCGTTTCGGCAACCGCGATTCCTTCATCGGCTTGGAAGGCAAGTTCGGTAAGGTCCGCGTCGGCAATATGAACAATATGCTCAACGAGATGGATACCATCGACCCGTGGTTGTACAAAACCAACGCGATGGGTTTGGGCATCAACACCCGCACCGGTGTGCGCACCACATCCGTACGTTACGACAGCCCTTCGTTTGGCGGGTTCAAGTTTAATGCGTCCTACGCGCCGCGCGACAACCGCAATCCGGACGACAAATATAAACATGAACAACCCAGCAAGGCGCAATATACCGCAGGTTTGACTTATGAAAACAGCGGTTTCACCACCAACCTTGCCTACGGCCATTACAAAGGCGCGTACACCGACAAGAACGGTAAAACCAAAGCCGCGCAAATCGCTAAAATCGAGAGTTACTACGACAAAAACAACCTGTTTGTCGGCGTAGGTGGGCAATACGCTAAAGGTCATGAAAACGCGAACAAATATTTGGGTTACTTTACCGATGATTTCAATAAGTACAAAGACACTGACATTACTGCCGATGCCGGTAAAAATGAAGCCGTCAAAGTCGCCGATGCAGCCGTTACCGTGGGTTATACCTTCGGTAACCTGACCCCACGCCTCACTTACGCCCACGGCTGGGCGGCAAAAGGTGTGAACAACGGCGAGAAATTGGTTGATAAATTCGATCAAGTAGTAGTTGGTGCCAACTACAAATTCAGCAAACGTACTTCTATGCTTGCTCATGCCGGTTATATGAAACTGGGCAGCAAAACCCGCCTGACTCCGACCCAAACAGGGTCTGTTGAGCAAAAAGCCGTTTCTTTGGGCATGGTTCATAAATTCTGATGAAACCGTAAGGATAATCAGAAAATATAAAAGGTCGTCTGAAAACCGGTTTGGGTTTCAGACGACCTTTTCTTTTTGTTTGGAGAGTATTTTACATCTGCACCAAGCCGATGACCGTGATGCTGATTTCTTCTGAGCCGGGAGAGGGAGCTTGGATGGCGTTGTTTTCGTCGCTTGCCGCACTTCTAACAATAGCGGATTCGGCACTCATCATTTTGGTGCGGGCGAAACCCAAACGGTCGTCGATGGAGCGGTTGCCGATGTGGCCTAAATTGAGTTTGACGATTTTGTAGTTGGAAAAGCCGAGCGTTTTCGCCAAGTCTTGCGCGCGGTCTTTGAAGCGCAGGATGGCGGCTTTGCTGACTTGATCGACGGCGGCTTCGCGTTTTTCTTTGGAGATGCTGAAGCTGATGTGGTTGAGGGTGGCAGATTGCAGCGTCTCGTCAGTCAGGCGGTTGATGGCGTCAAAGTCTTTGCTTTCGACTTTGAACGAGGCAATTTCTTCCCAGCCTGTTTGGATGCGTTTGCCGTTGTTGTTGTATTCATGGCGTGGATTGGCGCTACGGTTGAGGAGTTCGGCTTGGAGTTTGTTGTTTTGTACGGCTTTGTTGAAGTCGTTGAATTTTTTCTGAAACGCTTTGTTCACCGTAGCGCGGTCTTTGCCTTCAGCATTGATGCTGAAGTGGGCGGTCATGGTGTCGCGGGTTATTTCGAGATGGGCAGATTCGGCAAATTCGACGATGTTGTATTGAAGGGTGTCGGTTTCGGCTGCGGCGGGCAGGGCGGTTGCGAGCACGAGGGCGGCAAGGATGGGGCGTAACATGGATTTTCCTTTTGGTATCGGATGTGGAAACGGATGATATTGGATAATTTGTGTCAGGTCGTCTGAAAGCGCGGCTTCAACAAAGTTGAAAAAGTTCTAACTTTGCTGCAACAGGTTTTCAGACGACCTCTGACGGTTAGCCGAAAAAGCCCATTTTGACTTGGATGAGTTTTTCGAGTTCGGGCAGGACGCGGCGGCGGGAGACGAAGAAGATGATGTGGTCGCCGTCTTGGACAATGGTGTCGGTGTGGTGCCCCATGATGACTTCGCCCGTTTCGGCGCGGACGATGGCGGCGATGTAGCAGTCGCCAGGCCATTTGATGCCGCTGATGCGCCTGCCGACGATGGCGGAGGTGTTTTTGTCGCCGTGGACGACAACTTCAATGGCTTCGGCAGTGCCGCGTCGGAGGGGATGGACGGCAACGATGTCGCCTCGGCGGATGTGGGCGAGGATGGAGCCGATGGTGATGAGGTGCGGCGACACGACGATGTCGATTTTGTTGCCTTCGAGCAAATCGACGTAGCTGGAGCGGTTGACGATGGTGACGACGCGCTTGGCACCGAGGTTTTTCGCCAACAGGCTGGACATGATGTTGTTTTCGTCGTCGTTGGTCAGGGCGCAGAAGACGTCGATTTCGTCGATATATTCTTCGTCCAGCAGGGTTTCGTCGGTGGCGCTGCCTTGCAGGACGAGGGTGTTGTCGAGGTTTTCGGCGAGCCACTCGGCGCGGCGGGGGTTATGTTCGACGATTTTGATGTCGTATTTGGATTCGAGCTGCTTGGCAAGGCGGTAGCCGATGTTGCCGCCGCCGGCAATCATGATGCGGCGGGTGCGAGCTTCTTTGGGGCGCAGTTCGCGCATGATGATGTTGACGCTGCTGATGTCGGCGGCAAAAAGTACCTCGTCGCCTTCGATAATGACGGTTTGCGGCGTGGGGACGATAAGGCGGTTGTTGCGGTATATGGCACAGATTTGGCAGTCCGCGCCTTCGGGGAGGTGTTGGTTGATGTCAGCAATTTCACGGTTGACGAGCAGCCCACCTTTACGCGCCTGTACGATGACCATGCGGACTTTGTCGCCGGCAAACCTCAATACCTGCAATGCGCTGGTGTAGCTGAGCAGCCCAACGAGCTGTTCGGTAACGAGCTGTTCGGGGCTGATGGTTTCGGTGATGTCGAAGACGGTAAGGCTGCCGTTTTCCGTATCGTCGTTTTCAGGGTAGGGGTATTCCAGATATTCGCTGGAACGCACGCGGGCAATGCGGCTGGGGATATTAAAGAGATCGGCGGCGATTTTGCAGGCGACGATATTGGTTTCGTCGCTGCGGGTCAGGGCGAGCAGGAGGTCGGAATCTGCCGCGCCCGCCTGTTCGAGGATGAACGGGGATGCACCGTTACCGAGTATGGTTTGGACGTCGAGGCGGCTGCCGATGTGTTGCAGGGCTTTTTCGTCGATATCGATAACGGTAACGTCGTTGCTGGAAACGGAGGCGAGGTTTTGCGCGACGGTCGAGCCGACCTGTCCGCTGCCGAGGATGAGGATTTTCACGGTTTGGGCGGGTGGGTTGGTAAGGATGATGGGATTGTATAACAAAAGGTCGTCTGAAAACCTATTTTCAGACGACCTTTTGTTGATTTCAGGCAGGGTTTACCAGTAGCCCAGCACTTTCCACCAGATAATGCCGATGGTGCCGAAAATCAGGATTTCGACCACGCTCATGATGAAGCCGGCTTTCCACCATTCGGTCATGCTGACATAGTTCGAGCCGTAGATGACGGGGGACGAGCCTGAAGCATAGTGGGTCAGCGACATCATGATGCCGGTGGCGGACGCCATAATCAGGGCGAACAGCATGGGCGGTGCGCCCAAAGCGAGTCCTGCGCCGTAGAACGCGCCGAACATGGCGGTAACATGTGCCGTGCCGCTGGCAAAAACGTAGTGGGCGTAGAGGTAGGCAAGCGTCAGAAGGGCGCAACCGGCTTCCCAGCCCAAGCCGAGATGGGAGATGCCACCCTGCATGGATTCGGACAGCCATGCAATCAGTCCCAGTTTGTTGAGGAAGTTCGCCATCATGACCAAGGCGGCAAACCAGACGATGGTGTCCCACGCGCCTTTTTCTTTCAGCGCGTCGTCCCAAGTCAGTACGCCGGTCAAGAGACACAGGGAGAGGCCGAGGAAGGTGGTGGCGGTGGCATCGATTTTCACGCCAAACAGCATTTCGGGAACGCCTGCCCACAGAAGCAGCAGAATCACGAAAATGCCGAGCATGATTTTTTCGTCGCGCTTCATCGCACCCATTTCTTTCAGTTTTTCTTTGGCAAGGGCGGTCGCGTTAGGCGTTTGTTTGATTTCGGGCGGATACAGGAAATACAGCACCAGCAGCATCAGGAACATGGCGATCAGGCCGGGGACGACCATGGCGGCGAACCATGTGCCCCAAGAGAGATGTATTTCCGAATTGGTGGCTTTGGCGACCAATTCGACGACCAGCGGGTTGGGCGCGGTCGCAGTAATGAAGATGCAGCAGGTAATGATGTTGGCGTGGTAGTTGACCAGCGCGAGGTACTTACCGATTTTGCCCTCAGTGCCTTTTTCAGGGTCGGAATCGAAACTCAGGGCGATGGAACGCATAATCGGGTGCACAATCGCACCGCCGCGCGCGGTGTTGCTCGGCGTAACTGGACCGATGACCAAGTCCGCCAAAGCCAAGCTGTAACCTACGCCCAGTGTGCGTTTGCCGAAAAGGGAAATCAAGAGGTAGCCGATACGCATCCCCAAGCCGGTTTTCAACAAACCGCGCGAGATGATGATGGCGATACCGATCATCCAGATTAACGAGTTGTTGAGGCTGCTCAGAGCGTCTTTGGTTGCTCGGCGGCTTTTTCGTTGGTCACGCCGGTCAGCGCGACCAAGGTAATGCCCAAAATCGCCATTGCGCCGATGGGCATGGCTTTGCCGATGATGCCAGCGATAATACCGACGAACAACGCCAAAAGGTGCCATGCGTCAGGCGATACGCCCTGCGGCACGGGTATGACGAACCAGATAATCAGCGTCAGCGCGAGCGCAACCGCAGCAGGAATTGGCTTGAAACCCATGTTGAGTCTCCTAGTTTGAGGTATCGGGGAAATCGGATTTCAGACGACGTGTGCCTGATTTTGGTGGGGAGAGGTCGTCTGAAAAGTATTTGGGTGTGGTTGTTTTTATGTTTTTCTTTTGGGTAATGCGTGTTTCGTGTTGCCATCTTTTTCAGACGACGTTTTTTGAGCTTTTACGTTTTTTGCCCTCTCCCTAGCCCTCTCCCACGGGGAGAGGGGATAATGGCGCTGAAAATCAACCTTCATCAAATTTTCTGCAATCTGTCCCCTCTCCCCGCGGAAGAGGGAATAATGGTGCTGAAATCGACCATTATCGGATTTTCTGTAATCCGTCCCCTCTCCCCGTGAGAGAGAGCTAGGGAGAGGGCAAAACCTCAAGATACACCGTATCGTTTTTTCTGCTGGCGAAGCATCTGGTAAGTAGTTTGGGAAGGTTCGGTTGTGAAACCCAACAAATACTACGGGTATTTTTCAGACGACCTCCTATATAGAAAAGGTCGTCTGAAACCCCGTATCGGATTAATCCTGCTCCGCAGGCAGGCCGTACTCTTCGGGGAAGGTGCGCAGCGAGCTTTGCAGCACGGTAACTGCGCCGTCGATCAGGCCGCAGCGGCCGCTTCGGGGCAGCAGTTGGCACAGGCTTTGCAGGGCGCGGAGGTCGTCTGAAGTGCCGATGCCGGTATCCACGCGGTTGAGCAGGCGTGAAAGTTGGAACGTGCCGCCTTTGCACGGCGGACATTGTCCGCATGAGTTGGACGCAAAAAATTCCACATACTCGGCCACTTTGCGCACGACGCTGGTTCCTTCGGAAATCACAATCATCGCGCCCGTGCCGAGGCTGGATTTGCGTTCGCGCACGGACACGAAGTCCAAAGGCACATCCAAATCTTTTACGGTCAGAAGCGTGTTTGACGGGCCGCCGGTGAAGACGGCTTTAAACGTGCGCCCTTCGAGCATACCGCCGCCGTGTTCGAAAATCAGCGATTGCAAGGTTGTGCCCATCGGCAGTTCGTACAGGCCCGGATTCAATACGTCGCCGGAGAGCGAGTAGAGTTTCGTACCTGCGGCGTCGCCCAAACCCAGCGATTTGTACCATTCTGCGCCTTTGGCAAGGATTTGCGGGATGTTGGCGAAGGTTTCGGTGTTGTTGATAAGGGTCGGTTCGCCTTCTACGCCGCTTTCGGCGGGGAACGGCGGCTTGCGGCGCGGGAACGGGAAACCGCCTTCCAACCATGAAATTACGGCGGTTTCTTCGCCGCCGATGTAGCGGCCTGAAGTTTCGACCAATTTCAGGTCTAAAGGTTTGCCCAGATAGTTTTCGATGCGGATGAACAAATCGCTTTTTTTCCACTGCTCGATGGCGGGTACGATGGCGGCGACGGATTCGGTCTGGTGCGGGTTGACGTACAGAATCGCTTTGTTGGCGCGGCAGGCGACGGCGGCAATCAGGACGCCCTCGATAACTTGGTGCGGCGTTTTCGCCAGCAACACGCGGTCTTTGAACGTACCCGGTTCGTCTTCGTTGGCATTGCAGACGACGTATTTGTCGCCGTGTTTGCTTTGGGCGGCGACGGCCGCCTCCCATTTGCGCCAGGTCGGGAAACCTGCTCCGCCCATGCCGCAGAGGTTGGCGTCTTGCAGCTTGGAAACGATGCTTTGAGGATCGGCAAGCGCCGCCAGCAGGCCTTCGCCGCCGCCGACTTTGCGCCACGCGGCCAAATCCGCGCCGACTTGGCGGGACGGGTGCAGTAAGTTTTGATTGGCTTGGTTCATGATTGTTGCTCCTGCAAACCGGCGTGTTCGCGCAAATCGAATTTGCCGTAGTCGGGATATAAAACGGGGGCTTTGATGTCGCTGGTCAGTCCGGCGCGGGTCATTTCGCGTTGCAGATCGTGGACGTGTCCGACACCGCCGCGTACTTTTTTCAGCGGCAGGCCGCAATTGGCGGCGGCTTTACCCGCGCGGCGGCCGAAGCTGATGATGTCTAGAAGTGCGTTGCCCATCAGGCGATTGCGGCCGTGGATGCCGCCGGTTACTTCGCCGGCGCAATAGAGGCCTTCGACGCAGGTTGCGCCGTCGCCGTTGATTTCGACGCCGCCGTTTTGGTAGTGCAGGGTCGGATGAATCATTACGGGTTCGACGGCGGGGTCGATACCGCATTTGTGGGCGACGTGGCCGAGCGTAACCAAACGGTTCAACACATCAGGATCGTTTTCAATCAGGCGCGGGGTGTCGAGGAACACGCCGACCTGTCCGTCGCGCACCACGCCGCGGCCTTCGCGGCACTCTCGCAAAATGGCGGCGGCAACGACGTCGCGCGGCTGCAATTCGTCAACGAAACGCTCGCCCAAGCCGTTGATCAGTTTCGTGCCTGCGGAACGCACGGCTTCGGAAATCAGCGCACCCGCCAAGTGTGGCGGATGGGCGACGCCGGTCGGATGGTATTGGAAGGAATCAATGTCGCGCAGTTTCGCGCCGATGCGGTATGCCATCACCAGACCGTCGGCGGTTGCGCCGTAGTGGTTGGAAGTGGAGAAACCCTGCAAATGCAGCCGTCCGCTGCCGCCGGTTGCCAAGACCACGGCTTTGGCGTGAACCAATACCAAAGAGCGTTTTTCCAAATCGTACAAAATCGCGCCGACGCAGCGGCCGTGTTCGTCTGACAATAATTCGATGGCGGGGTGGCGGTTGAGCTGGGTGATGTTTTCGTCGAGTTCGACCGCCTCGCGCAGTACGCGCATCATTTCGAGGCCTGTGAAGTCGCGGTAGCTCAGAATGCGCGGCACGGTCGTACCGCCCGCACGTTTGCGGCTCAACATGCCGTTGCTGTCCGCGCCTTTGGCAAGGTCGAAAGTCATGCCCAAGCCGATCAGCCAGCGGATGGCGGACGGCGCGTCGGTAACCATTTGCGCCACCAATTCTTTTTTGCCTGCGTTGTGGCCGCCTTTGATGGTGTCGTCAAAGTGCTGCTGCAAGCTGTCTTCCGCGCCGACTGCCGCCTGAATGCCGCCTTCGGCCATCACGGTATTGCTGTCGCCGATACGCAGCTTGTTCGCCATAATCACGCGCGCGCCTGCTTCGGTTGCAGACAATGCCGCTGCCGCGCCCGCACCGCCGCCGCCGATAACCAGCACGTCGGTGTTCAAATGTTCCGCGCCCGACAAATCATAGTCGTCAATCAGGGGATGACTGATCAGCAGTTTCGCCAAATCAGGATGGCAGTAATCGCCCGTGTTCGGACCGATGGGCAGTTTGACGCGCGCATTTGCCTGATAGTCGGGGTGAAACTGGCTCAACAATTCGTTTTTTTCCGGCAAGTCGCCGCGCAGTTCCAATGAGGAAGCGCGCAGGTTGGCAAGGGCGGTTTCGTAGTCTATGCCTTGGATTTCGTTCGCCATCACATTGCCTCCTCTTCAAATTTGACTTTCATTTTGCCGCTGTCGATTTCTTGCAGGCGGCGCATCAAATCCACCGGACGCAGCGTGCGCGCCGCTTTCATACGGCGGGCGAACAGGCCTAAGTGGTTCGGACGGATGTGTTCGGGGCAGGAAAGGGTGCAGAGGTTACACATCACGCATTGGTCGAAGGTCAGTGCAGCCGCGCCGAAATCGCCCGATACCACTTGCGCCACGCCGTTTTCCACTTCCAAACCTTTGGGGCAGGCGCGGTTACAGCCGCCGCAATGACGGCAGTGTTGTGCTTCGGGGAAGGCTTTGGCGGTGTCGTCCAGCCAGTTCCAGCCGTCGCCGACCTCGCTCACGTCGTAATATTGGATATGCTCGGGAATGAAGTAGTCCAAGAAGCTGACCTGCATCCCTTCTTCGACTTTGGTTTCACACGCCAACGCAGTCGTTACCTCGCGCTCGCCTTCCTTGCGGATCATGCAGCGGCAGGAGCCGCACACGCCTTGCCCCATACAGCCGACGTTGGCGGTAATCGCGCTGCCGGCACGGGCATAGGCCTGAATGATTGACGAGTCGGCGGAGGCTTTGACCTCGTGGCCGTCTATGGTCAGGGTTAACAAGTTTTCACTCATGGTAGTGTCCTGTGGAATGAGATAGGGGAAATCGGATGTGTGTATTTTTATTACAAAATTTTTAGAAGTGCGGATATTTGGGGGAAATATCTTATAAATCAATGTCTGACTGTCTTTTATCAGTGTATCAGAATTTGGATTTTTTGATGATGGCGGAGTCTTAAAAGCAGGGTAGGGGCGGATTGTGAACAAAAAACAGCGGTTTTCAGACGACCTTTGTGTCATCTTGTTATTTTGTAAGATAAAATAAACTTACGATAAAGGAATAACTGCTAAAAACCGTTTTGAAATACGAGCAAATATCATTATTAAGTGTTTGATATAAAAGTACATATCTATGTATTTATTGGATAAATTTGCGAAGTGTAAGCAAGTGCAAATAGTGTTATAAAATTTCATAAAACAGCTAAGTTTGACTTCCATCAAAAATCATCATGGGTAGAATGACACCGCTTTTACATTTGTGTATGGTGGAAAAAAGAAAGACAGGTCGTCTGAAAAGTAATTGTTTATTTTTGAATTTAAGGTGTTAGTAGGTTTAGTCGCAGCAATGAAGCCGAAGTTTTCAGACGACCCCTTAAGATTTGAATCATCGGTTTGCTTGTAGTTTTATTTCTGTCTGTGAAAATTGCCGACAATATCCGTTATCATCATCCGAGTGGAATGATGGGTTATTAAGTTGTATAAGAATCAATCAATTATAAAAATTATATTGTCGCTCATAGCGATTGACAGCACTATTACACCGATTAAGGTCGTCTGAAAAACGACATCTATAAAAAGTGAACAAACCCTCCCTACCATGAGAAAAGGAACACAATCATGACCGTCATCAAGCAAGAAGACTTTATCCAAAGTATCTGCGATGCCTTCCAATTCATCAGTTATTACCACCCGAAAGACTACATCGACGCGCTCTATAAGGCGTGGCAGAAGGAAGAAAATCCCGCCGCCAAAGACGCGATGACGCAGATTTTGGTCAACAGCCGCATGTGTGCGGAAAACAACCGCCCCATCTGCCAAGACACCGGTATCGCAACCGTCTTCCTCAAAGTCGGCATGAACGTCCAATGGGATGCGGACATGAGCGTGGAAGAGATGGTTAACGAAGGCGTACGCCGCGCCTACACTTGGGAAGGCAATACGCTGCGTGCGTCCGTTCTCGCCGACCCCGCCGGCAAACGCCAAAACACCAAAGACAACACCCCAGCCGTCATCCATATGAGCATCGTGCCGGGTGATAAAGTCGAAGTAACCTGCGCGGCAAAAGGCGGCGGCTCTGAAAACAAATCCAAACTCGCCATGCTCAATCCTTCCGACAACATCGTCGATTGGGTGTTGAAAACCATTCCGACTATGGGTGCGGGCTGGTGTCCTCCCGGTATCTTGGGCATCGGCATCGGCGGTACGCCCGAAAAAGCCGTACTGATGGCGAAAGAATCCCTGATGAGCCACATCGACATTCAAGAGTTGCAGGAAAAAGCAGCGTCCGGCGCAGAATTGTCCACCACCGAAGCCCTGCGCCTCGAACTCTTTGAAAAAGTCAACGCACTGGGCATCGGCGCACAAGGTTTGGGCGGGCTGACTACCGTGTTGGATGTCAAAATCCTCGATTACCCGACCCATGCCGCTTCCAAACCGATTGCTATGATTCCCAACTGCGCCGCCACCCGCCACGTCGAGTTCGAATTGGACGGCTCAGGTCCGGTCGAACTGACCCCGCCGCGCGTCGAAGACTGGCCAGATTTGACTTACAGCCCCGACAACGGCAAACGCATCGATGTCGATAAGCTGACCAAAGAAGAAGTTGCCAGCTGGAAAACCGGCGACGTATTGCTGCTGAACGGCAAAATCCTCACCGGACGAGATGCCGCGCACAAACGCCTCGTCGATATGCTCGACAAAGGCGAAGAGTTGCCCGTCGATTTCACCAACCGCCTGATTTACTACGTCGGCCCCGTCGATCCGGTCGGCGACGAAGTAGTCGGTCCCGCAGGTCCGACCACCGCCACCCGCATGGACAAATTCACCCGCCAAATGCTCGAACAAACCGGCCTCTTGGGCATGATCGGCAAATCCGAGCGCGGCGCAGCTACCTGCGAAGCCATTGCCGACAACAAAGCCGTGTACCTCATGGCGGTCGGCGGTGCGGCATACCTCGTGGCAAAAGCCATCAAATCCTCCAAAGTCTTGGCGTTCCCCGAGTTGGGTATGGAAGCGGTTTACGAGTTTGAAGTCAAAGACATGCCCGTAACCGTCGCCGTGGACAGCAAAGGCGAATCCATCCACGCCACCGCCCCGCGCCAATGGCAGGCAAAAATCGGCATCATCCCCGTCGAGTCCTAATGCCTTGATGCTGGATTGAAAAGGTCGTCTGAAAACTCGGAATACGGTTTTCAGACGACCTTTTGGCTAATACGGTTTCAATGGCGTAAAACCGGCATCCGTATTCCTGCAAAACCCTGCGACAAAGCGTAAAAAACCGCTATAATTGCCGACAATTTCCCCTTTCAGACGGCCTTTAGCAGACCGAGGCCGTCTGAAAAAACAGACAAGGAAGAAATCCGATGAAAAACTACCAAGCGCCCGACGAGAAGGGCTTTTTCGGCGAACACGGCGGACTTTATGTCTCCGAAACCCTGATTCCCGCCTTGCAAGAGCTGGCGGATGCCTATCAAGCAGCGAAAAACGACCCGTCGTTTTGGGAAGAGTTCCACCGCGATTTGAAACACTACGTCGGCCGCCCCAGCCCCGTTTACCATGCCGCGCGATTGTCCGAGCATCTGGGCGGCGCGCAAATCTGGTTGAAGCGCGAAGACTTGAACCACACCGGCGCGCACAAGGTAAACAACACCATCGGTCAGGCATTGCTCGCCCGCCGCATGGGTAAAAAACGCGTCATCGCCGAAACCGGTGCGGGTCAGCACGGCGTGGCTTCCGCCACCGTCGCCGCCCGCTTCGGCATGACTTGCGACGTGTACATGGGCGCGGACGACATCCAGCGTCAAATGCCCAACGTGTTCCGCATGAAATTGTTGGGCGCAAACGTAGTCAGCGTCGACAGCGGCAGCCGCACGTTGAAAGACGCGATGAACGAAGCCATGCGCGAATGGGTCGCCCGTGTGGACGACACGTTCTACATCATCGGCACCGCCGCCGGCCCCGCGCCGTATCCCGAAATGGTGCGCGATTTCCAATGCGTTATCGGCAACGAAGCCAAAGCGCAGATGCAGGAAGCCATCGGCAGACAGCCCGACGTCGCCGTTGCCTGCGTCGGCGGCGGCTCGAACGCCATCGGTTTGTTTCACCCGTATATCGGCGAAGAAAACGTACGCCTCGTCGGCGTGGAAGCCGGCGGTTTGGGCGTGGACACCCCCGACCACGCCGCGCCGATTACCAGCAAAGCCCCCATCGGCGTATTGCACGGCTTCCGCAGCTACCTGATGCAGGATGAAAACGGTCAAGTCTTGGGGACGCACTCCGTTTCCGCAGGTCTCGACTACCCCGGCATCGGCCCGGAACACAGCCATTTGAACGACATCCAACGCGTCGAATACACCGTCGCCAAAGACGACGAAGCACTCGAAGCCTTTGATTTGTTGTGTCGCTTCGAAGGCGTCATCCCCGCGCTCGAATCCAGCCACGCCCTCGCATGGGCAGTCGCCAACGCGCCGAAGATGGGCAAAGACCAAGTGATTCTGGTCAACCTGTCCGGCCGCGGCGATAAAGACATCAACACCGTGGCGAAGCTGAAAGGGATTGAGTTGTAAGCATCTCCGTTGAGCGGATAAAGACAAGAGGTCGTCTGAAAACTGGGTAAATAGGTTTTCAGACGACCTTTTACCTTTTCAATAACAAAGTAAAGTTATGGAGGTTTGGTCTGCCGCATCATGCCGTTATAATGCGGGTTGCAGCATTTTGAAAGGGCAGGGTGATGGAAGAATGGTTTGAACGGACTATTATCGGCCGCTATACGGCGGAGCGGGAAAAGCAGTTTTTTACGCATTACTTGGAGCGGTTTGCGCCTTGCGGTGTTCAGACCGTCGTCCAACAAGGTGGCGAATGGCTGATGTCGTCTGAAAACGTGGTTGCCGTGCCCCGCGATGTATTGATGACGGCGGAGGCTATGGCTTGGGAGAGCCATTCTATTGATGTGCTGCTGATGCCGCACAGTCATGAAACTGCCGCGCTGACGCAAGTGCTGCATGAAGTGTCCAGGGTGTTGAAACCTGAAGGGCGGTTGGTTTTGACGGGATTTAATCCGAAATCTTTGTGGTTTTTCAGCAAGTGGTTTGATGGAGTGCGCCTGCCTAAAAGGGAGCATTGCCTGACTTTGCCGGCTTTGAAGCAGCGGCTGGCGGATTTGGATTTTGAAGTGGAATTTGGAAAGTTTATGGTGTACCTGCCTGCTGTGAATTCGCAAAAGGGGCTGCGGTTTTGGCGTTTTATGGAGAAGGCGGGGGACAGGTGGTGGCCGCAGTGCGCGGCGGTGTACGGTTTGGTTTTGGTCAAACGTATGGCGGGGGTTACGCCTTTGCCGGAGTTTGAAAAAATATTGGGAACGCAGACGGTGGCTTTGGGTGCGGCGCGGATTTCGGATTGAGAAATGCGGCGTTGGTAAAACCGGAATGGCCGGGTTTCAGACGACCTTTCGAGGCTGAATATAGTGGATTAAATTTAAATCAGGACAAGGCGACGAAGCCGCAGACAGTACAGATAGTACGGCAAGGCGAGGCAACGCCGTACTGGTTTAAAGTTAATCCACTATATTTGAAAACGGTAGGTTTGACTCCATAAAAATAGCCTCTTCTATATTTGTCATCCTGCCTTGAATTTGCTGATTTCTTCCTGTAAAGCCGTTTGGTTGCAAATTGTCAGGCCGCTTTGGTATCGGTAGAATCTTAGGTCGTCTGAAAAAGGCGATGTTGATTGTATTAGCTTGAGGATAAAGAAAAATGCCGGAATTGCCTGAAGTGGAAACGACGTTGCGCGGTATCAGCCCGCATATTCAAGGTAAAAAGGTGGCGGATGTCGTGTTGCGCCAAACCAAGCTGCGCTGGCAGGTCAATCCGCAGTTGGCGGAGCTTTTGGCAGGGCAGGAGGTGTTGAGCTGCCGTCGGCGGGCGAAATATTTGGTTATAGGTTTTGCAACGGGTATTTTGTTGATTCATTTGGGCATGTCGGGCAGTCTGCGGATTTTTACGGACGGCGATGCGCGGATTGACCATCCCGACAAACACGACCATGCGGACATTGTGTTTGCGGACGGAACGGTGTTGCGCTATCACGACCCGCGTAAGTTCGGCGCGATTTTGTGGTATGAAGGCATTGCGGAACATCATCCGCTTCTTGAAAAACTAGGCCCTGAGCCGCTTTCAGACGACTTTTCCGCCGATTATCTGTATCAAAAGCTCAAAACGCAAAAACGCGCGGTCAAACTGGCTCTGATGGACAATGCCGTCGTGGTCGGCGTGGGCAATATTTATGCGAACGAAAGCCTGTTTAAATCGGGCATATCGCCACACCGTCCTGCGGACAAGGTTAAGAAAAAAGAATGCGCCGTCTTGGTGGAAACGATTAAAGCGGTGTTGCAGCGCGCGATTGAAACCGGCGGCAGCACGTTGCGCGACTTCGTTAACAGCGACGGTAAAAGCGGCTATTTCCAGCAGGAATATACGGTGTACGGCAGACACAACGAACCCTGCGTCCGTTGCGGCGGTTTGGTACAGAAGGAAGTTCTGGGGCAGCGCGGGACGTTTTATTGTCCGAACTGCCAAAAATAATGTTTGAACCTGTTTTCAGACGACCTCTCTGTCATCCTAAGGTCGTCTGAAAACTTTATCTGATTGATTTGATACACATTTAAGACGAAAAGAACAATATTTATGTACTCACAAAAAGCACCGTTGTTTACCCGTTTGGGCAGGTTGTTCCGCCTGACGGGATGGCTGTTCCGAACCGGAAAGCATTTGCGCCGTATCGATGCCGGCAACCCTGCCGAACGCGATCATGCGGTCATTACGCTGGGCAAAGGCGCGCTGGAAGCCTTGGATATCGAATTGGAAATCGGCACGCCGCCCGTAGATAATGTGAATGGTGCTTTGGTGGCGGCAAACCATGTGTCTTGGCTGGATATTTTTGCCATGAGCGCGGTGTATCCGAGCAGCTTTATCGCCAAGCAAGAGATTAAAAACTGGCCGGTGTTGGGTAAAATGGGGCAAAACGCAGGCACGGTGTTTATCAACCGCAATTCCCGTCGCGATGTCGAGCCGATTAACCAAGCCATTTGTGCCGCGTTGAAAGCAGGGCAGAATGTCAGCTTTTTCCCTGAGGCGCGGACTTCTTTGGGTTTGGATATTCTGTCGTTTAAAGCCGCGCTCTTCCAATCCGCCATCGATGCCGACGCGCCTGTTCAGGCGGTTACGCTGCGCTATTATGATGATGCAGGAAAAAGGACGACGATTCCGTCTTATGCGCAAGTCGATTTGGTGCGCTCGCTCTGGCGCATCGTTTCCATGAAAAAGCTGCGTATCCGTATCGATTTTGCCGCCCCGATTCGTCCCGGCAAAGACGAAGACCGCTTTATGTTGAAAGATAAAGTAGAAAGCAGTATCCGCGAAGTCGTATTGTCCGATGCACACGATTCCGAAAAATAATTTTAAGCTAGGGGCTTGTTTTCTTTCAGACGACCTCTATTTGATTGAAACGCTCGCAGATTGATTTTCATAGCTTCAGGTAATTAATATTATTTGAACTATAAATTATACAAATCAAACTTCCTGCGCTAGAATGTATGCATTCACTCGTATCATTCCCTAAACCTAAAATTTCAAGGAGATCCAAAATGGCTTTGCAAGATCGTACCGGTCAAAAAGTACCTTCCGTAGTATTCCACACTCGCGTTGGCGACACTTGGAAAGATGTTTCTACTGATGATTTGTTCAAAGGCAAAAAAGTAGTCG